>Ga0169931_10002053_pt1 | contig 33078 bp, 35 predicted proteins | sample Kivu_15m_20L_FD_129675 | JGI IMG/M metagenome (GOLD analysis project Ga0169931, IMG submission 129675) | Freshwater microbial communities from Lake Kivu, Western Province, Rwanda to study Microbial Dark Matter (Phase II) - Kivu_15m_20L... | ecosystem: Environmental > Aquatic > Freshwater > Lake...
CATGAGCGTGCCGCCCTCGGGCGTGTCGTAGGCCTCCAGGTACATGAGCGGGCATCGCTCGATGAGGCTGCCCGCCTCGATGGGGTCCTTCGTGAACACGCCTCGCCCGTGCACCGGGGAGTCTCGCACGACCAGGCGTACCGCTCGTTGTGTCATGCAAACCTCAGAACAGCCGTAGATCGTCGGGTTGGATGCCGCGCAGTTCGTCGTAGTCCACCTCGACCCACCGTACTCCGCGGCTCTCGGCCAGCACCCGTGCCTGAGGTTTGATCTGCTGGGCGACGAACACGCCCCGCACCTCGCCCAGCGACGTGTCGAGGCGAAGTCGCTCCAGGTAGCGCGCCAACTGCTCGACCCCGTCGATGTCGCCGCGCCGTTTCACCTCGACGGCCACGAACCGCCCCTCGGGGTCGCGGCACACCAGGTCGACGGGCCCGATGGCCGTGGGGTACTCGCGCCTGATCAGGCTCAGGCCCGGCTCGATGGCGTGGGGTGCACCCGCCAGCAGCTCCTGGAGGTGCGCCTCGACCCCGTCCTTGGTCAGGCCTGGGTCGTCACCCAGTGGGTGATCCACCTCGTCGAGCACCTCGTGGAACGTGATCGTGAGGGTTTCGCCCTTGGGGTTGGTGACCACCCAGGCGTCGCCGCGGTCCTCGAGCTGGTTCGGGGCATTCATCCAATTGAGCGGCTTGTACGCCCCGCCGTCGGCGTGCACGGCGACGCATCCGTCGGCCTTGCGCATGACGAGGCGAACCGCCTCGGGGAGGTGCGCGTCCAGTCGGCCCCGATAGGTGACGCTGCAGCGGGCGATGACGAGGCGCACGGTTCAGCGAACCCCGACATGCCCTGTCACAGCATCCGACGCGTCCCACAGGAGCAGCGCTCGTGCGGGGTCGAGCGCATAGGGCCGCACCCCCGAACTCGCTGTCGCGTCGTCACTGATGACCGCCAGTGCACAGTCCTCGCAGTAGGCGCCCCCGTGCGAGAGCAGTGCCGGGTTCAACAGCGCCCACAGTGTGGTGGCGGCGCCCTGAGGGGTCGTCTTCCACCGAATGGTGCCGGCGTCGCCGATGACCGACATGAGCGAGGCGATCACGTCTCGGGTCATGTGGCGGCCGAGTTCGGTGTGGATGCCGCCGGGGTGCACCGAGTAGGCGCGCACGCCCGCGGCACCATGCCGGCGGTCGTACTCGAGGGCGAACAACGCGTTGGCGGTCTTCGAGCGGCCGTAGGCGGTGATCGGGTCGTAGGGCGTGGCGTCGTAGTGGAGATCGTCGAGGTCGACATCGGCGAAGGAGTGGCCGCGCGAACTCAGAGCGATCACGCGGCCGGGTCGCCCCGAGCGTTGTGCCCCCTCCAGCAGTGCCGGAGTGAGAAGTCGGGCGAGCAGGTGATGGGCGAGGTGGTTGGTGCCCATCTGGCGTTCGAAGCCCTCGACGGTGCGGCCCTGCGGACACGCCATGATGCCAGCGTTGTTGATCAGGGCGTCGAGATGGCTCGTGGTGGAGGCGACGGCATCGACCGCCCGGCGGACGCTCGCCAGCGATTCCAGGTCGAGGGACACGAGGGTGGCCCGACCGCGTGAACCAACGGCGTCGGCGACACGAGCCCGTGCCGCCTCACCACGGGCCGGGTCGCGCACACCCATGAGCACATGGGCGCCTCGGGCCATGAGGGCGCGGGTGGTCTCCTCGCCCAGGCCCGTCGATGCGCCGGTGACCATGACGGTGAAGCCGTCGAGGCTGTCCGTCCCCAGCAATTCCTCGAGCACCTCGTCGGTGGTGGACGACCAACCCAGTTCTTCCATGGTCAGAGCATGCCACTCGCGCCTGGCGGTCCTCGGCCCTAGGGCCCTCGCCACGGCCGGAACCAACCGGCCTTCCACGCCCGTGGAGTCACGGGGCCGGCCGTCGGTCGACTCACAACCCACTAGGAGGCCCTCGTGGCTCGTCTGTTCACCTTCATCCAGTCGTACCTGGCAACCCGCCAACCGTACGACCCGTCATCGACCGAGGAGGACCGCGGCGCGACCATGGTCGAACTGGCACTCGTCCTACCCGTGCTGGTGCTGCTCCTGGTGCCCGCCTGGCAGCACTGGGATCGCCGTCGGCCGCGGTCGAGTCGGCCGTCTACGACACCGCCGGACCAACGGCGGTGGTGGCGGTGATCAGCACTCCGTGCCGGGGCAACGGCACCGGCCTGTACGGCGAGTTCACGAAGGTGACCACCACCGGCGGCTCGCTCGGAGGCGTCGACTTAGGCGTGCGCAGCACCCGTCTCGTGGGCTGACACCACTCACGCCGTCCACTTCACCCTGAGAAAGGAATCTGCATGAAACGACGAGTCCTGGGCCTGGTGGCCGCCGTGGTGCTGGCCGGCGTGGGCACGGCGGCCCTGGTGGCCTACGTGCGGTCGGCACGGGCCGATGCCGTGGCCGGTGAGGAACAGGCCCAGATCCTCGTCGTGGTCGACGACATCGCCCAAGGGGCACAGGCATCCGAGGTGAGGGGTGGACTGAATCTGGTCAGCGTGCCGGTGCGCCTGGTGGCTGCCGATGCCCTCACGTCCTGGGAGGCCTTCGACGCCCTGGCGGCCCAGGATCCCACCCTCGTCGCTGCTGGTGATCTGTGGTCTCGATCGAGACACCCCGGCCGCAGACATCCCTGGCGCTCACCGGGATCCCGGTGATCGCCGTGCAGATCACCTCGACCGACCGCGCACGACTGGGTGTGGGAGGTGACGAGGTCGACGACGACACGGCTGATCCCACCGTGGCCGATGCACCGGAGCGCCAGGTGCTGGTGACACTCGCCGTGACCACGGCCCAGGCCGAGGAGGTCGTTGCCGCACTGGAGTTCAGAACGGTCTGGTTCACCCGGAACCGTGAGGGGGCCGTGCTGGGATGAGTACCGCGCATGCTGAACTGAAGGCCCGCCTGCATGGTGAGCTGATCGCCGTGTCGGGTGCCTCGCTGGACGATGCTGCCCGACGCCGACTGGCCAGCGAGTTGGTGGATGACGTGGTGGGTCTGGGTCCCCTCGAACCGCTGCTCGCCGACCACAGCATCGACGAGATCATGGTGAACGGCCACCAGGAGGTGTACGTGGAGCGTTCCGGTCGCCTGGAGCGCACCGACGTGCAGTTCACCTCCGAGGAGCACCTCCGTCGGGTGATCGACCGCATCGTGGCCCGCGTCGGCCGCCGCGTCGACGAGTCCTCGCCCATGGTGGACGCACGCCTCCCCGACGGTTCCCGAGTGAACGCCATCGTGCCGCCGCTGTCGGTGGACGGACCTGCTGCGTGCCGTGGTGTCCGAGGGTCTGAACGTACTGACCAGCGGAGGTACCGGTACCGGCAAGATCACCTTGCTGAATGTGTTGTCCAGTTTCATTCCCGATGGCGAACGCATCGTGACCATCGAGGACGCCGTCGAACTGCAGTTGCGCCAGCCCCACGTGGTGCGCCTGGAGAGCCGACCGCCCAACCTCGAGGGTTCCGGGCGGGTGACGGTACGGGATCTGGTGCGTAACGCACTGCGTATGCGGCCCGATCGCATCATCGTGGGCGAGGTGCGAGGGGCCGAGGCGCTGGACATGTTGCAGGCCATGAACACCGGCCACGACGGGTCCATATGCACCGTGCACTGCAAGAGCCCCCGCGATGCCCTGTCGCGCCTGGAGACGATGGTGCTCATGGCGGGTCTCGACCTGCCCAGCCGTGCCATCAGGGACCAGATCTCGTCGGCGATCGACCTCATCGTGCACGTGCAACGGTTCCACGACGGTCACCGCGGTGTGTCTCAGATCACCGAGGTGCTGGGCCTCGAGGGAGAAGTGATCACCACCACCGCCCAGGTGGTGGCCGTCGGTGGTGCTGCGCGACCCGTGGCGGGGTGGACCGGCGATGCCGATCAGGTGCGGGAGGCCCTGGGGCAGTTGGTGATCGGAGGCGCGTCACCCCTATACGACGTCGTGATCGCAGGGGTCGACCTGTTGCAGTTGCGCCCGCCGGGCGGGCGACCGGTGATGTTGGTGGTCGCCGACGGTGGAGGTGGTGTGGTGCCCCTGGATGACGCTGTGGCCGTGCGGACCATGGTGAGGCGATTGACCGAGGCACGGGTCGAGGTCGCCTCGACGTCGACCAGCACGTCGACCAGCACCTCGACCAGCACCACGACGACCACGACGACCACGACCACTCCGGCACCCGGGCTGGGGGGCCCTCCGCCGACGAGTGCGGCGCCGGGTGATCCCGTCTCGCTGGTGGTGCTGGGCGGTGCGGCGTTGTTCGGGGGAGTGAGCCTGGCGTTGACCACCTCGTGGCCGCGACCGGGTGCCCAGCCCGGTCTGCACCGTGTGGCCGGGCGAGTTGGTGGCGGGGGCGCTCGACGTGCGACTGGGACGCTCCACGGCCGAGGGTCGCGTGTCGGCCGGTGTGCTCACGGCGCTACCCCCACTTCTGGTGTTGGTCCTGGTGGTCGTCAGCCCGGGTTATCTGGAACCACTGAGCGATGTGGTGGGCCCTGCGCTGCTGGCACCGGCGGGCGCCCTTATGGTGGTGGGCCGTAGGTGGACGCCGGGTCGTATCCGGAGGCGACGGCGAGGCCGATGCCCAGGCGATGGTGCTGAGCGAACCGACTTCCGGCCGGGTGTTCGCACCGGTGCTGCGGTGGTTCGGTGGGCGAGCACTGGTGTGGTCACCCCGCCGACGTCTGGCCACCTGGCAACGACCACTCGATCGAGCGGGCCTGGCCGGTACCTGGACTCCGTCCATGCTCATGGGACTGCGCCTGATCGGTGTGCTGACCGCCGGCTCGGTGTTCCTGGTGCGCTGGGTGCTGACGCCGTCGCCCGCCGGGTTGCTCGCCCTCGTGGCGGCTGGGGGGCCGGGTGGTGGATTCCCGATCTGTGGCTCATCCGGCGGGCCGAGGATCGGCGCCGTCTCATGTTGCAGGCGGTCCCCGATGTCATCGACCAACTGGCCGTGCTGGTGCGTGCCGGTCTGGGCATCGACGCCGCTCTGCAACGGTGCGCGCAGAGCGACCCTGGTCCGTTGGGGCGTGAGTTGTCGCGCGTGGTGCAGGAACTCCGCCTCGGATCCACGCGCCAGCAGGCACTCACCGACCTGGTGGAACGTAGTGGCGTACGCGATCTGGGGGCCGTCGTCACCGCACTGGCCCAGGCGGAGGAGTTGGGTGTACCGGTGTCGGACACCCTGCGTCTCCAGGCCGACGAGGTGCGGGTCAGGCGGCGCCAGCGTGCCGCCGAGCACGCCATGAAACTGCCGGTGAAGATCCTGTTGCCGCTGGTCGTGTGCATCTTCCCGGTGCTGCTGATCGTGCTGCTGGGACCAGCGGTGATGACCATCGTCGAGGAACTGGGCGGGTGACGCCAACGGCTACGGTGCGTCTTCGACATGGCGACGCTGCGTTTCAGCTTCGGCACCATGGGCTCGGGTAAGAGCACCCTGGCGCTGCAGATCCACCACAATCTGGCGTCGCGTGGCCGCCGGGGACTCATGTTCACCAAGTTGGATCGCGATGGTTCACAGGTCACCAGCCGCCTCGGCGTCTCGGCGCCCGCCGTCGAGGTGAGGGTCGATCTGGACCTGTTCGACACGGTGCGCGAGGCGCGACCCCTCGACTTCGTGGTGTGCGACGAGGCCCAGTTCTACAGCGAGGAGCAGTGCGACCAGTTGGCGCGGGTGGTCGACGAACTCGAGATCGACGTGTATGCCTTCGGTCTGATCACCGACTTCCGGGGACGGCTGTTCGACGGGACCCGGCGCCTGCTCGAGGTGGCCGACGAACGGGTGGAACTGCAGGTCGAGGCCCGCTGCTGGTGTGGGCGCCGCGCCACCCACAACGCTCGCCTCGTCAACGGTGTCGTGGTCTTCGAGGGCGAGACGGTCGTCGTGGGCGACACCGAGGACGACCCCGAACAACCGTTGTTCGGCGACGTGGTGCGGTACGAGTTGCTGTGCCGGCGCCACTATCGGGGCGGGCGCCTGAACTGAGTTGTCCCTACCAGGCGCACGGCATGCGCTTGATGCCGTTGATGAAAGCGCTCTGCAGATAGGCCGGCTCACCGGCGATGTGCAGGGTGGGCATGCGCCGACGGATCTCGTCGAACATGACGGCGATCTCGCGACGGGCCAGGTTGGCGCCCAGGCAGAAGTGCGGGCCACCGGCACCGAAGCCGACCTGGGCGGGGTGCGACTCGCGGCGCACGTCGAAGCGATGCGGCTCGTCGAAGGCGCGCTCATCCCGGTTTCCCGAGGCGTAGAACATGACGACCTTCTCGCCCTCGGCGATCGGCTGACCGTTGATCACCGTGTCGGCCGTCGCCGTGCGCCGGAAGTGGATGACGGGGGTCGACCAGCGGACGATCTCCTCGACGGCGCTCTTGGTGTGGCGGTCGAAGTCGTCGAACCAGATCTGACGCTGGTCCGGATGGTCGGTGAGCGCCTTCATGCCATGGCTGATCGCATTGCGGGTGGTCTCATTACCGGCCACCACCAGCAGGATGAAGAACGATCCGAACTCCTGTGCCGTGAGGCGTTCGCCATCGACCTCGGCGTTCATCATGATCGAAGTGAGGTCGTCGCTGGGGTGCTTCACGCGGTCTTCGCCCAGTGCCTGCGCATAGGCGAACATGGCCAGCGCCACGTTGATCAGGTCCTGGTAGCTGGTCACGTACTCGGGGTCGCCCACGCCCAGGATCACGTTGGTCCACTCGAAGATCTGCTGGTGGTCGGCGGCGGGTATGCCCATCATGTCGCAGATGACCTGCAGGGGCAGGGGGGCCGCCACCTCGTTCACGAAGTCGCAGGTGCGATCGGGAAAGCGCTCGAGCAGGTCGTCCACGATCGAGGTGGCCTTGTCGCGCACGTACTGCTCGACGCGGGCGATCTCCTTGGGAGTGAAGCCCTTGGACACGATGGAGCGCAACCGGAAGTGCTTCGGGTCGTCCATGTTGATCATCGACCCGAAGAACTCGTTCATCTCCTGGGGGAGGTCGCCCACGTTCGAACCCTTGCCGCTGCAGAACAGGTGCGGGTTGCGACTGACGTGCCAGATGTCGTCGTGCCGGGTGATCGCCCAGTAACCGGGCCCGGGTGGGAACGGCGAGTCGGGGATGACCCGCTCCTCGAAGAACGCCACGGGCCGCTCGTTGCGCAGGGTCGCGAAGGCGCCCTCGCGCCAGGGGCGCTCGGCGGTCCAGAACGTCTCGTCCGACAGATCGATCTCGTGCAGGCCCACGGGTGTCAGCGACATGGGGCCATGTTAGGTGTCGCGGTCAGGGTTCCCAGCGGTGGGGACGGTGTGCGCGCAGCGACACCGGATCCTCGGCATCGAGATCCAGACTGACGCCCAGCACCAACTGCTCGCCCCCGGCCACGAACTCGGCCACCACCCAGGCATCGGAACTGGCCATGAGACCGGCGCCCGGCGGGGTGCCGAGCAGTTGCCAGGACCCGACCACGACCCCGGCCCGCAGAGCCTCCGCCCGCCACAGTTCGGCGAGGCCGCTGCGCAATGACCAGTCGGTGGCCAGATCGGGCGAGGGGAGGCAGAGTTCGATGGTGAGCGCTTCGAGCGGCCCGACGAGGTGGCGCGGCACCGGGACATGGCGCACGCTCCCGTCGTCGTCGCTCACGATCACGGTGATCTCGCCTTGCGAGGGGGCGGCGGCGGCGATCATGCCGTAGCGGGCCCGGCGGGGCAGCTCCTCGGGCAGGTGGACGCGCACCCGGTCCCCGGGCTGCCAGGCCGTCACGATGACGTACCGAGCAGTTCGGCGACCACCTGGTCGGAGAAGCCGGGCCAGTGGGCCATACCCCATTCGGGCATGGGGCGGTCGGTGAGGGCCAGACACGCCACCTCGATCTGGGGATCGATCCAGACGAAGGTGCCCGAGCCACCGAAGTGACCGTAGGTGGACGCGCTGGTGAGCGTCCCGGTCCAGTGCGGTGTCTTGGAACCCTTGATCTCGGGGCCCAGGCCCCACGGGCACGGGGTGAACCGGCCCACGGCGGGCACGATCCCGCTCAGGTCCGCAAAGGCGACGCTGGTGGCGAGGGCCGCCGTGTCCTCGTGGACCAGTGCGGGATGCACCAGTTCGCGTGCGAATGCCACCAGATCGTCGAGCGTGCCCACAGCACCCTTGGCCGGCGAGCCCTCCAGGCGGCAGTGCGTCATGTCCAGGGGCGCCAGGACGGCTTCGACGAGGTAGGTCTCGAACGGCATGCCGGTCACCATCGCCACATGCTCGGCCAGCACCTCGTAGCCCGTGTTCGAATACATGCGACTGCGCCCGGGTGCCGACACGGGCCCAGGGCTGTCGAAGCCGTAACCGCCCGCATGGGCCAGCAGATGGCGAAGCGTGCAGTCGTCGGCGCCCACCGGGTCGTCCAGTGTGGTGGCGCCTTCCTCGACGGCGATCAGGGTCGCCCACGCGGTCAGCAACTTGGTGATCGAGGCCCAGGGGAAACGCCGCCCGAGCGAACCGTCCCGGGCCACCAGCGCGCCACCGTGGAGCACCGCCACCGCACCGTGCTCGACGGGCCACGCTCGGGAGGTGCCGAGCGCTCGCACTCAGGCTCCGGCGTCTCGGACCAGTTCGGCCACGCGGAAGGCGAGGTCGAGTGACTGGCGACCGTTCAGGCGCGGATCGCAGATCGTCTCGTAGCGGTGGTCGAGGTCGCTGTCGGCCAGGCCTTCGCCACCGCCCAGGCACTCGGTGACGTTCTCACCGGTCAGTTCGATGTGAATGCCCCCCGGCCAGGTCCCTTCGGCGCGGTGCGCGGTGACGAATCCGGCGATCTCGGCCACGACGGCGTCGAAGTGGCGCGTCTTGCGCCCACTCGGCGAGGTGAACGTGTTGCCGTGCATGGGGTCACAGGCCCACACCACGGGATGTCCGGCCGCCCGAACGGCGCGCAGCAGTGGACGCAGGCCGTCGGCCACCCGGTCGGCGCCCATCCGGCTGATCAGGGTCAGCCTGCCGGGTACGCGAGCGGGGTTCAGGGTCTCGCACAACTCGAGCACGTACTCGGGAGGCGTCTCAGGCCCCAGTTTGCAGCCGACGGGATTGCCAACGCCCGACAGGAACTCCACGTGGGCGCCGTCCAACTGGCGGGTGCGCTCACCGATCCACAGCATGTGAGCCGAGCAGTCGTACCACCCGCCGGTCAGGGAGTCCTGACGGGTGAGCGCCTCCTCGTAGCCCAGGATCAACGCCTCGTGGCTGGTGAAGACGTCGACCTCGTGGAGGGTCGAGTTGCTCTCGGTGTCGATGCCGCAGGCCCGCATGAAGCGCAGAGCTCGCTCGATCTCGGCCGCCAACTGCTCGTAGCGCTCGCCCGACGGACTGGAGGCGACGAACTCCTGTGTCCAGGCGTGCACCCGGGTCAGGTCGGCGAACCCGCCTTTGGTGAACGCACGCAGCAGGTTCAAGGTGGAGGCCGACTGGTGGTAGGCCTGCACGAGGCGCTCGGGGTCGGGCACCCGTGCAGCAGGCGTCGGGGTTGCGTCGTTGACGATGTGGCCGCGGAAACTGGGCAGAACCAGATCGCCGATGGTCTCGGTGGGGGAGGACCGCGGCTTGGCGAACTGGCCCGCCACACGGCCCACCTTCACCACCGGCACCCCCAACGTGTAGGTGAGCACGACGGCCATCTGCAGGATGACGCGCAGTTTCTCCCTGATGTTGTTGGCCGAGAACTCCTCGAAGCTCTCGGCGCAGTCGCCGGCCTGCAACAGAAAGGCGTTGCCGGCGGCGACCTGCCCCAGTGCGGACTGCAGGGCCCGTGCCTCACCGGCGAAGACCAGTGGGGGATAGGAGCCGATGTGCTTCAGCGCACGATCGAGTGCGGCCTCGTCGGGCCAGTCAGGCTGCTGTACAGCCGGGCGGGCTCGCCACGATGACGGAGTCCAGGTCGTCGCCATAGCGCATCATGCTCGCAGGCAGTCGATCACGCCGCCAGGATCCGCTCGGCATCCTCACGAAGACCGGCCACGGCCCGGCTGACGAGACGGCGCGCGGCTTCGGCCGTCACGCCGAGGCTCTCGCCCACTTCGCGGAAGCTCTTGCGCTCACCGTCGAGCAGACCGAAGCGCGCCTCGACGGCGAAGCGGGCCCGGTCGTCGAGGGTGCCGAGCAACTCGTCGAGCAGTTCGCTGTCGACCAACGCCATCACGGCGTCCTCAGGCGTTCCCTGCCCGTTGTCCATGAGATCGCCCAGCGTGGCGTCGCCGTCGTCGCCGATGGTCTTGTCGAGCGACACCGGCGTGGTGAGACGGTGCAGTTCGGCGTTCGTGGTGTCGAGGGTCTCGCCGTCGCCCGAGGCCTGGCGCAGCGCAGCACGCAGGCTGGCCGAGCGGTCGCCGGGGATGCGGATGAGGCTGGCCTTCTGGTCGAGCGCCCGGCCGATGGCCTGGCGGATCCAGAACGTGGCGTAGGTGGAGAACTTGAAGCCGCGGCGCCAGTCGAACTTGTCGACGGCGTGCTCGAGGCCCAGGTTGCCCTCCTGGATGAGGTCGAGGAGATCCATTCCCTGGGGAAGCGGGTAACGCCGGGCGATGGAGACGACCAGACGCAGGTTGGATCGGATGAAGCGGTCCTTGGCGGCCGCTGCATCGGCGAGATCCTTCTTGAGCTGCCGGGACTTCTCGCCGGCGGCGATGCGGGCGGCGGCTTCGCGGCCCTTTTCGATGGCCCGCGACAGGACGCGCTCGTCTTCGGCGTTGAGCAGCGGGACCTTTCCGATGTCGTTGAGGTAGAGACCGATGGAGTCGTTCATGGCAATTATCTGCAACCGTTCATGTTTCGTGTTTTGTTCCGTAGTCTCAGGTGGCAAGTGCCACACCGGTTCCGAGATCACGGTGTCGTCGCGCGAGATGTCCCGCAAGCGACATGAGGTAGGGGATGGGGGTCGTAGAGCCGTAGCGCGGTTGCACGGCAGGGAGCCGGGATGCTACCCGATCCTGACGGCGTTGTCCCATCGCGTCGACCGAACGGCCCCGATCGCCCGAACCTAGACTGCCGCCGATGTGCCTCGACGCCCCTCGTTCCGTGCCTGGGCGACGGGTGGGCGTCTTCGGGGGCACCTTCGATCCGCCGCACGTCGGGCATCTGGTGACCGCCGTGAACGTGCGCCACGCGCTCGGTCTGGACGAGGTGCTGCTGGTGGTGGCCAACCGACCTTGGCAGAAGGAGCACGAGCGGGCCATCACCCCGGCTGCCGACCGGATGGCCATGGTGGAGGCCGCCACGCAGGGTGTGGAGGGTGTGCGGGCCTGCGCCCTCGAGATCATGCGTGGTGGGCCCAGTTACACCGCCGACACGCTCGCAGAACTGCGCACGACCGAGCCCGACGTGGCGCTGTTCACCATCGTGGGTGACGATGCAGCGGCATCGATCGAGAGTTGGGAGCGGGTCGATGATGTGGCCGCTCTGAGCACACTGGTGGTGGTCGATCGGCCGGGCACCCCCGTCAGGTTGCCCGATCGCTTCGCCTGGGTGCGGGTGGAGGTGCCACGCCTGGAGGTGTCGAGCACCGACCTGCGACGCCGCATCAACGACGGACGGCCACTCGAGTTCCTGGTCACCGATGCCGTACGCCGGGTGATCGACCAACGGCGGTTGTACCGATGACGGCCCTGGCCTCGGTGCGACGTCGCAACACCTGGGTGGCGTTGGCGGCGGGCGTGGTGGCGTTGGCACTGGTGCCCGTGGCGGTCGTGGTGGCGGGCACGGCGATCACGAGCAGTTCGGCGGCCGTCAACGTGGGTGAGGTGTCAGTGCTCGAGATACCCCCCACGCCCGTTGGCCTGCTGAGCACTGTCGACGGCACCGGGGCTCTCACGGCCGTCACCGCTTTCGCTCTGGCGCCGAGTGGGTCGGGCGGGACCGTGGTCTCGGTGCCGGTCGGGGCCCGTGTGCGCTCCACCGGTTACGACCCCGACGACATGTCGGCGGTGGGTGGGGTCCGACTCGCCGACGTGTACGCCGCCGAGGGCAGCGACGCCTACCACCGAGAGGTCTCCAGCCTGTTGAACGCCTCGCTGGCGTTCGACGATGTGCTCAGCCTGGACCTGGCGACCTCCATGCTGGAGGCATCGGGACTGGCCCCTGGCGCCGTGGCGTCGGTCATGGCGGTTGGCCGTACCGAAGCACAGGTGGCCGAAATGGAACGGTGGGCGGCCCTCGGCGCGGCGTGGGGCGAACTGGTCGCCGGGTACAACGCCGGGAGCGCCACCGTGTCGGGGGCGGTCGGCGAGCCAGCGGTCGCCGAGCCCGACGACCTCGCCAGCCTGATCGAGGCGCTGTTCAGCGGGCCGGTGGCGTATCACCAATTGGCGATCAACCCCGTGCTGTCCAGCGAGGGCAATCCCAACGGCTTGGACCTGTACGACGTCGACCGCGGTGAGGTGGTGTTGGTCATGGCGTCGGTGGCGCCGTCGGCCGTGGTGGCGGCGAACCCGTCGGTGGCGGTGCAGGTCGACTCCCGTTTCGACTTCGAGGTGACGAAGCGGGCCGTGAGCAGCTTGCTGTTCGTGGGTGCCAACGTGCTGTTGGTGCGCCAGGTCGCGGAACCAGCTGCGACGGTCACGCAGTTGCGTACTTCGGTACGGTTGTCGACCAAGGACGTCAAGGCCTTCGAGTCGTTGTTCGGCGCCATCGAGGTGATTCCGGCCGAGCAACGCGTCGAGGGCATCGATGTGCAGATTCGATTGGGAACGGCGTTTGCCGAGGCGGAGGACGAGTAGTGAGTAGTCGATGATGGGTGATGACGAGAGCCGCGAGTTGGCGGTGTGTGCCGCGCGTGCGGCCGACGCGAAGAAGGGTGAGGACGTTCTGGTCATCGACGTGGGCGATGTGCTGGCGATCACGGGATGGTTCGTTGTGGCCAGTGCGTCGAACCGGCGGCAGGTGGCGACCCTGGCCGATGCGGTGGAGTCCGACGTGAAGGCCGCACTGGGCCGGGCGCCGTTGCGCGTCGAGGGTCTCAAGGAGCAGCAGTGGGTGCTGCTCGACTACGGCGACGTGGTCGTGCACGTGTTCCTCGACGAGATGCGCCGCTTCTACGAGATCGAGCGCCTGTATCGGGACCGCCCTCGTGTGGAATGGCGGTTGGAGAGCCCGACCGACGCTTGATAACGTCCGAGTTTCGAGCGGGGCTATAGCTCAGTTGGCAGAGCGCTTCCATGGCATGGAAGAGGTCAAGGGTTCAATTCCCTTTAGCTCCACGAAAAACCCCAGGTCAGACGGCCTGGGGTGCTTTCGTTTTCGGCGGTGCGTGTCGTGTCACCAGACGTCGTCGACGTCGTACTGGCCGATGTGGCTGTCGAGTGTGACGATCGTCAGTGCCGACTGTCGTGCCTGCGACACGAGGAGCCGGTCGAAGGAGTCGTGGTGACGTCTCGGCAGATCTTCCACCGCACCGAGACGACTCGCTGCGAGAGGAAGTCGGCGAAAGCCCGATCTCGGCACGAAGTGGTCGAACCAGTCGGCTGCTGGCCTGTCGAGCAGGTCGAACTTGCCGACGCTGCGCTTGATCGCCATCTCCCACAGCGACACGTGTGACGCGTACACCTCAGCGTCAGGGTCTGTCAGTGCGGAACGGGCACGATCGCTCAGTTGCTCGGGTGCCTGAACTGCCCAGATCAGGGCGTGCGTGTCGAGCAGCGGCCTCATCGAGGGACGATCGGTTCGTCGACCATCTGGGCGATCTCGTCGTCGGTCCAACGCAGATCTTCGACGGTAGGGATGTCGATGTCGGGTCGAGCGCCGAGACCGAGGACCACACCACTCCCGCGAGGTGGCACGAGGCGAGCAACCACCTTTCCGTGTCGGGTGACCTCGACCTCCTCACCGGTTTGGGCGACGGTGGCGATGACGCTGGACAGACGATCCTTGAGTTCGTGGACGGGCATCCTCGTCGTCACGGGCTCAGGGTGCTATTTCTGGACAGAAGATCTGGCTCACGGGTTGCACCACGGGCAGTTCGCCGGCTCGGCCGGGGCCGAGGTGACCAGTCGCTCGGTGGCCTCGCAACGAGGGCATCCCCACGTGTGGGCGAGCGGCAGTCGTGTGGGCGTGTCGCAGGTCGAGCAGGGGGCGCCGGGCTGCACCGACGTCACGCCCCAACCCGGGCAGCGACACGCCGGACACCGTGCCGCCACGCGCAGGGCCAGTCGTCGGGCTGCTCGCTCGATCATGGGCCGGCGACTCGGGCACTCGTGGGCGCGCAGGTCGGTCTCGACGATGGCCCGCCCGTCGGGGGACACGGCCGACGCGACACGGATCCACCTCTCGATCTCGTCACGTTGCCGAAGGCCCTTGCCCACGGCGATGGGGGACCCCTGGGCCGGCCGCACGATCACGGCGTGACGAGGCACGTCTCCGCGCTGCAGGAGCGAGTCGAGGGGGTCTCCCGGTGCCAGTTCGGCGGCCACGGTCCGGATGTCCATGCCGGATTCGTACTCGCCGACGACGATGTCCAGTTCTCGGTCGACCAACACGATCAATTCGTGCGCAGCGATCAGGACGGGTGCCGCGGGATGCGGTCCGATACTGCCCTCCGAGGCGAGGCCGAGTCGCCCGCCGACCCGCTCCAGTCCGAGCATCGCCTTGGCGACAGCGGTCTGCCACGGGGTGCCGGGCCGCTCCACCTCGCCTGTGAACGTGCCCAGCCGATCGGTGTCGACCACCGCCGCCACCACGGTCATCCCCACGCCGTCGGCCAGTGCTGGTGCGACCAGGGGAACTTTGTCGTGCTTGGTCGCCATGGAGGCCGTGAGGCCGGCGTAGGGATGACCGAGGGCCGTCACGACGGCATCGGGACGGGACCGAAGTCGGCTGGCTCCGTCAGACGCCGCATGCCGAAGGTCTCCAACACCGAGAGGCGCCGGAGGAGTTCCGCCTCGTCGTGGTCCGACACGGGTGTGCCGGCGTCGACGGGGCGGAACTCGCAGTGCATGAGAGTGGCCAGGGCGCCCAGTGCATCAGGATGATGGGGGTGGACCTGACGCGCGACGGCGAACGCGCGGGTCAGGGTCCACGACGAGCGGGCGACCAGACCGCTGACGTGGCGACAGAACGACCGCAGATCGTCATCGACGCACACGATGGTGAGCACCACCGCAGTGCAGGCCGGTGACCGGGTCATTGCCCCTGGCCCTTGCTGAAGCCGGGGGCGCCGTCGAAGGTGAACAGACCCTCGGTCTTGATGAACGGGAATCCGGCGTCGTCGAGGCGCCCCATCAGGCGCAGTGCCGCCGCAGCGGTCGTGGTGTCATCGAGGCTCATGAAGCGGCACCGTTGGTGGTCGACACACAGCGTCTCGGGCAGGCCGTCGGGGTACACCTTCTGGCCGCGGTTCGAGATCATGTCGAGACGGAACTCGGGGCCGGCGAGTGGCTCGAGCGTGGCGCCCAGGTCGTTGGGGGAGATGTGCGGTGCGTCGAGGAACACGTCGATTCCCACCTGCACCTTGTGCTGACGAGGACGTTCGGTGACCTTGATCTCGATCATGGGGGAGGCGCCGTACCGCACGGGCTTCAGCGTGTGGGGCTCGCTGCCCAGGTTGGCGATCACGGCGTCGGCGAAGGCGCGGGTGCCGACCTTCTGGGTGCTCACCTGCGGGTCGTACACGTCGTAGGTGTGGATACCGTCCTCGATGGTGGCCAGCCAGGCGTTGTGCACCTTCGACGCCACATCGCCCTGGCCGATGTGCACCAGCATCTGCACGGCACCCAGGAGCAGGCCCGACGGGTTGGCGACGTCCTGGCCGGCCCGCCGCGGCGCAGAGCCGTGGATCGCCTCGAACATGGCTGCGGTGGGGCCGATGTTGGCGCTTCCCGCGAGACCCACCGAGCCGGCGATCTGCGCTGCGACGTCGGACAGGATGTCGCCGTACAGATTGGGCAGCAGCACGACATCGAACGCCTCGGGCGTGTCGGCCAGTTTGGCGGCTCCGATGTCGACGATCCAGTGCTCGAACTCGATGTCGGGGTACTCGGCCGCCACCTCTTCGGCGACCTGGTGGAACAGGCCGTCGGTCATCTTCATGATGTTGTCCTTGGTGAAGGCGGTGACCTTCTTGCGGCCGTAGGCGCGTGCGTACTCGAAGGCGTAGCGGGAGACGCGCTCGCAACCCGGCCGGGTGATGAGCTTGAGGCACTGCACCACCTCGTCGGTCTGGCGGTGCTCGATCCCGGCGTACAGGTCCTCCTCGTTCTCGCGGACGATCACCACGTCCATCACGGGATGCTTGGTGGCGATGAAGGGTGCGTACGAGGGGCAGGGCCTTACGTTGGCGTAGAGGCCGAGCGACTTGCGCACGGTCACGTTCAGACTCTTGAATCCGCCACCCTGAGGGGTGGTGATGGGGGCCTTGAGGAACACGCCCGTCCGGCGCAGCGACTCGATAGCACGGGGTTCGATCCCCGACTGGAGACCGCGGGCGTAGACGGCTTCGCCGATCTCGATCTCCTCGATCGCGAGGCGCGCTCCGGCGGCCTCGATGATGCGCAGGGTCGCATCCATGATCTCGGGACCGATCCCGTCGCCGCGAGCGACGGTGATGGGCGTTGCGTGCTGCTCCATGGCTTGTTCCTCCTGGGTGATGTCGCCCGGCCCGTATGGCATGGCTTGAATAACATGTAATGTAAAACATGCTTTAGATCACCTTCAAGTTGGAGTGATGCTTTGGAGAGAGGGCTGCAGACTTGATAGATCGGGCGGATGAGCACCGTTCGCAGCACCACCCGCGCCACGGCCGCTGTCCTCGCCGTCGTAGCGGCCCTCGTCGCCCTGGCTGCGTGCGGTGGCGCGTCGACCAGTGACGTGACGACGACGAGTGCGCTGGTGGCGACGACGAGTGCGGGACGGAGGTCACCGTGACCGTGGCCGATGGTGTGCGGACGATCACGGCGAACGCCCTGCCGAACCACGCCACCGGCCAGTTCCCCAACGCCGGCAACCGCCGAGACGACCACGTGCTCGTCGGGCGAGGTCTATCGGGTCGAGGCGCTCCAGAACACCTATGACCTGGGGTTCGACATCAACAACGCCCATGTGCAGCCCAATGGCGAGTACCACTACCACGGGGTCTCGCCGCTCATGGTCGAGAGTTTCAACGGCACGGCTTCCGATGTGGTGCATGTCGGTTTCGCCGCGGACGGCCACCTCATGGTGTATTCGAAGTCTGGTGCCTATCCACCCTCGTACCGACTGTCGACCGAGCCGCGCACCGGTGTCGACTGCGACCCCAGTCTCCGGGGGGCCGCCACGGGCGACCTCGAGGGAACGATCCCGGACGGCACCTACACCTCGGACTGGGTGTTCGACTCGACGGTCGGCGTGCTCGACGAGTGCAACGGCACCACCATCGAGGGGGAGTACGTCTACGTGATCACCGAGGAGTACCCGTTCGTGTCGAGGTGCCTGATGGGTGAGTTCGTCGACGTGAGGCCCGGCGGCCCGCCGCGATGACGCCCTCGTAGTGACGGGAGGCCAGACTCGACCGGTGCGTGGACCACTGCCGATCGAAGGCTGTCTGAACTTCCGCGATGCCGGAGGTTGGCCCACCCTCGATGGTGGCGTCACGGGCACGGGGCGCCTGTTCCGGGCCGACGACCCGATCCGCCTGACCGAGCGCGGTCGCGCCGCCGTGGACGCTCTGGGCCTCGTGGCGGTCATCGACGTTCGCCAGGAAGCGCAGGTGCGCCGCAGTCCGGGCTTCTGCGAGCCGGCGCGCACGGTTCACCTTCCCCTGATGGACCAGGTGATCGATCGAAACGCCCCGCCACCCCTCGAGCGAGCCGAGCACCTCGCCGATCTGTACGACAGCATGCTGACCACGGCGGGGCCGGCGTTCGCCCGGGTGGTCGACCTGCTGGGAGCACATCTCGAGCGCGGCCCGGCACTGGTGCACTGCGCCTACGGCAAGGATCGCACGGGTCTGATCGTGGCCATGGTGCAGGCGCTCGTGGGTGTGCGCGACGACGACATCGTGGCCGAGTACGCCCTGTCCGACGAGCCCGTGCGAGCCCGGCGCGCGTGGCTGCTCGACGAACCGCGCCCCGACGATCCGGATATCGCGAAGGTGTCGGCACTGCTGTTCACTGCACCTGCCGAAGCCATGGCGGTGCTGCTGGGCCGCATGCGGGCCCGCCACGGATCGACGCAGGAGTGGGTGCGAGGCCTTCCCCTCCACCCCGAGACCCCCGCCCGCCTGCGCCGGGCGCTCGTGACGCCATGAGCGAGACCGCCCTCGTGGCGGGTTCGGCAGCGGCGTGGACCATGGTGGGCATCATCTGGTTCGTGCAGGTCGTCCACTACCCACTGTTGGCCGGACTGCGCACGGCGGTGGCGGAAACCTCGGCCGAACACCGTTGGCGCACCACGGTCGTCGTGGCGCTGCCCATGGCCGTTCAGGGCCTGTCGTGCCTGGTGCTGGTGGCAGCCCCACCCGAGGGCGCGTGGGCGCTCGGTCCCTGGCTGGCCGGGGCGCTGCTGGCCGTGGCACTGGTCGTCACGGGGCTGGTGTCGGTACCACTGCATGTGCGCATGACCGAACATGGCGACCTGGCGGCCGGCCGTCGCCTGGTGCAGACCAACTGGTGGCGTACTGCGGCATGGACCGGCCATGCGGTCGTCATGACCGTGCTGCTGGCTCAGGTGCTCACACGACCAGGTTGACCAGGCGGCCGGGCACCACGATCACCTTGCGGGGCTGGGCGCCGGCCAGTGCCGCCAGCACCTTGTCGTCCCGCAGCGCGATCTGGCGCAGGGCTTCCTCGTCGGCACCCGCGGGAACGGTCAGACGAGTCCGTACCTTTCCGTTCACCTGAACGGGGATCTCCACCTGATCGACCGTGAGCCAGGCGGGGTCGGCAACGGGGAAGGCCGCCAACGAGACGCGCCCGGTGTTGCCCAGCCGCTCCCACAGTTCCTCTGCCACGTGCGGTGCGAGAGGTGCGAGCATGGCGACGAGCGGTTCGGCGATCTCTCGCGGCGTGTCACCGCGGTCGGCGACGACCGGGGTGAGGGCGTTGTTCAACTCGATCAGCTTGGCGATCGCCGTGTTGAACCGCAGTCCGTTCATATCGGCGCGCACACCCTCGATGGTGCGATGCAACAGTCGCCGCAGATCGTCGCCGGCGGGGACGTCGGCCACCCGGGAGGCGCCCGAGTGCTCGTCGACCAGGTTGCGCCACAAGCGCTGCAGGAAGCGCTGCATGCCCACCACGTCGCGTGTGTTCCAGGGGCGGCTGGCCTCCAGGGGGCCCATGCTCATCTCGTAGAGGCGGAAGGTGTCGGCCCCGTACTCGTCGTACATCTCGTCGGGGGTCACGACGTTCTTCAGGCTCTTGCCCATCTTGCCGTACTCCCGGGTGACCGGTTCGCCGTTCCATGCGTAGCTGCCGTCGTGCTCGGCCACCTCGTAGGCGGGGACCGTCTGCCCGCGGGCGTCGCGATAGGCGTAGGCCTGGATGTAGCCCTGGTTGAACAGCCGATGGAACGGCTCCGAACTGGACACGTGGCCCAGGTCGTGCAGCACCTTGTGCCAGAAGCGTGCGTAGAGCAGGTGAAGCACGGCGTGCTCGACACCCCCGACGTACAGGTCGACACCGCCGGTGTGCCCGTCGTGGCGCGGGCCCATCCAGTAGCGCTCCACCTCGGGGTCCACGAACGCCTCGGTGTTCTCGGGGTCGAGATAGCGCAGTTCGTACCAGCAACTGCCGGCCCACTGGGGCATGACGTTGATCTCGCGGCGGTACCGGCGTGGGCCGTCGCCCAGGTCGAGTTCCACCGACACCCAGTGGTCGGCGCGCGCGAGCGGGGGAATGGGATCGGTGACGTCGTCATCGGGATCGAGGGCCTGGGGCTTGAAGTCCTCGAGTTCGGGGAGCAGCACGGGCAGATGCGATGACGGCAGCCCCACGGGACGGTCGTACTCGTCGTACACGATGGGGAACGGCTCTCCCCAGTAACGCTGGCGGCTGAACAGCCAGTCGCGCAGTCGATAGGTGACCGCCCCGGCACCGTGACCGTGCGTCTGCAGCCAGTCCACCGTCTGCGCAACCGCCACGCTCACCGATGTGATGCCGTCGAGTACGAGCGAGTCGTTCGAGGAGGCGACGTACGGAGCGTCACCCACGAACGCCTCAGGCCACTTGGTGGTGTCGAGAGCGGCGTCGGGTGCCAGGCCGCGTTCGCGCAACCAGGTGTCGGACGGGCGCTGGATGGCAGGAACGGGCAGGCCGAACGCCCTGGCGAACTCGAAGTCGCGCTGGTCGCCGCACGGCACCGCCATGATGGCGCCCGTGCCGTAGCCCATGAGGACGTAGTCGGCGATCCAGATCGGCACACGCTCACCGTTCACGGGGTTCACGGCGTGCGAACCGGTGAACACGCCCGTCTTCGCCCGTGTGGCATCGGTGCGGTCGGCATCGTCGGCGGCCGCCGCCGCCCGTCGGTACGCCTCGACCTCGTGGCGCTGCGAGGGCGTCGTGAGGGCCGCCACCAGGGGGTGCTCGGGCGACAGCACCACGAAGGTGGCGCCGAACAGCGTGTCGGGCCGGGTGGTGAACACCGTGACGGGCCCCTGATCGGTGGCGAAGTAAACGCGGGCACCCGTGCTGCGGCCGATCCAGTTCTGCTGCATGAGCTTGATCGGCTCGGGCCAGTCGAGTCGATCGAGGTCGTCGAGCAGGCGGTCGGCGTAGGCCGTGATACGCATCATCCACTGGCGCATGTTCTTGGCGAACACCGGGTAGTTGCCGATGTCGCTGCGGCCCTCGGCGGTCACCTCCTCGTTGGCGAGGATGGTCCCGAGTCCCGGGCACCAGTTCACCGGTGCCTCGGAGAGGTAGGCGAGGCGGTGATCGTCGAGCAACGAACGTTGCTCGAGGTCCGACAGAGCGGACCAGGTGCGGCCGTCGGGCGTGGGACGATCACCGGTGGCGAACTCGGCCTCCAGTTCGCTGATGGGGCGGGCCCTACCCACTCGGTCGTCGTACCAGGCGTTGTAGATCTGCAGAAAGATCCACTGCGTCCACCGGTAGTACGCCTCGTCGGTGGTGGAGATGCTGCGGCGGGGATCGTGCGCCAGGCCCAGGCGTCGCAACTGACGCCGCATGTTGGCGATGTTGGCCTCGGTGTTCACCCGGGGGTGGATACCCGTGGCGATGGCGTGCTGCTCGGCGGGCAGCCCGAAACTGTCGTAACCGAGGGCGTGCAGCACGTTCACGCCGCACATGCGCTGGAAGCGGCCGTACACATCGGTGCCGATGTAGCCGAGGGGATGCCCGACGTGCAGGCCGGCACCCGAGGGGTACGGGAACATGTCGAGCACGAACAGTTTCGGCCGGTCGGGCGAGGCTCCCGGCCCGGCGAGTGATCCGGTCGGATTGGGGGTGAAGAACGTTCCCTCCCGCTCCCACCGGTCCTGCCAGCGCAGTTCGATGTCGCGAGCCAGGGACGCCCTATAGCGGTACGGGGTGGCGTCGTCGGTCGGGGGAGTGTTGGGCTCGGCCATAGCGGCGTCATGGTAGGGCCCGATCCGGTGATGTGCCGAGAACGGCCACTAGCGTGTCGGACGACCTCGTTCGAGTTGCTCTGAGATGACCCCGATCCACACCGTTTCCCCACGCCCCACATCGATCATCGAGCGCCTCGAGGCTGCAGCCGAGCGGCACAACGGGGTGCACTTCGTCGGGGCGTCGGTGGCGACGGCCGACGGGCCGGCCTTCGTACCCTTCGCACAACTGCACGAGGAGTCACGGCGCGTCGCCGCAGCACTCCAGGTTCGCGGTGTACAACCCGGAGACCACGTGGCCGTGCTGGGACCCACCAGTCGGTCGCTGATGACCATCGTGCAGGGATGCTGGCTGGCGGGTGCTGCCAGCATGGTGCTGCCGCTTCCCATGCGGATGGCGTCGCTCGAGGCGTTCGTCGAGGGAACCCGGGCCCGCATCCGCCACGGTGACGCCAAACTGCTGCTGATCGACGACGCGCTCGCCGCGTTCTACGAGGCGGCACCGGGCGATCCGCCCACCGAGCCCATGGCCGCCGTGCTTCCCGGCGCCACCGGTGTCCCCACGGCCGATCGGTGGGAGAAGCCGGTCGCCGATCCCGAACGGCTCGTGATCCTGCAGTACACCAGTGGCTCGACGAGCGAGCCCAAGGGCGTGATGATCCCCGATCGCGTGCTGCGGGCCAATCTCGACGCCTGCTGCGAGGCCGCCGACCTGTCGCCCGATGACGTGATGGTGTCGTGGCTGCCGCTGTATCACGACATGGGTCTGGTCGGTTTCCTCGCCCTGCCCCTCACCACGGGTACCACACTGGTGCAGGCGGCCCCGCAGGACTTCATGGCCAAGCCACTGGCGTGGATGCGTTGGATCAGCGACTACCGCGGCACGGCAACGGCAGGCCCCAACTTCTCGTGGGTGCTGGCCACGCGGGCCCTCAGGCGCGCCGAGGGTCTCGACCTGTCGTCGCTGACGCTGGCCCTCTCGGGTGCCGAGCCCGTCGATCCGGCCGCCGTGGACGCCTTCGTGACCGAGGCGGCGCGGTTCGGGTTCCGGGCCGGGGGAGTGTTCCCGGCCTTCGGCATGGCCGAGGTTGCCATCGGTGGGTCGTTCCCGGTGCGTGGTCGCGGCCTGGTGTGCGATGTGGTGGACCGCGAGGTGCTCGAACGGGACCGACTCGCCAAGCCGGTGGTCGTGCACGATCCCGACGACCTGGCACTCAGCGCTCGCAGCCTGCCCCTCCTGGGTCGCCCTGTACCGGGCCTCGAGATGCGCATCGTCGACCCCGACACCCGGGCCGAACTGCCAGAACGCCACGTGGGCGAACTGCTGATCCGCGGAACCTCGGTGACAACGGGCTACTACAAGCGGCCGGAGGCGACGGCGGCACTGTTCCACGACGGTTGGTTGTGCACGGGAGATCTGGCGTATCTGCTCGACGGCGAACTCGTGCTGTGCGGGCGAATCAAGGACGTGATCATCGTCGGAGGCCGCAACGTGTTCCCCGAGGACATCGAGCGCGCCGTGGGAGCGATCGATGGGGTGCGGGCCGGCAATGTGATCGCGTTCGGAATGGACGGATACAAGGGTAAGGAGAGCGTGGTGGTCGTGGCCGAGTCCAAGGGAGGCGACCTCGACGCCATCCGCCAGGCCGTGCACCACCGAACCCTCGAGGTCTGCGGACTGCCCCCGCGCGACGTGCTGTTGGTGCAGGCGGGAACGCTTCCCAAGACGTCCTCGGGCAAGCTGCAGCGGGCGCGGTGCCGTGATCTCTACCTGAACGAGGAACTCGAACTGCTCACGCCCCCTACCGCTGGCTGAGTCCGTGCGCTGGGTCTGGTCGCCGCGCCACGCCGGGCACGATCCCGAGGTCGAACTCGAGGAGTCACGCCTACAGCCCGCCTTCGAACACATCGGTCGAGCCGAGGCAATTCGACAGGTGCTGGCCGGGGCGCCGGGATTCGTCGAGACCCCGCCGACGGCGTGGGGTCTGGTGCCGATCATGGCCGTGCACGACGCCGGACTCGTGCGGTTCCTGGAGCGGGCATGGTCCCAGTACCAGGAGCAGGTGGGGGCCTCGCGCCACGTGACCCCCGACGTGTTCGCCCCCGACGACCTGTGGCGCGGTATGGGCCCCGGCACCGAGCCGCCGGTGGTGGCGGCGCAGCTGGGTTGGTGGGCGTTCGAGACCACCACACCCCTGGTCGCCGGAAGTTACGACGCTGCCCGCAGTGCGGTGGACGTGGCGTTGACCGCCGCCCGGGTCGTGCTCGACGGCGAACGCTTCGCCTACGGCCTGTGCCGGCCGCCGGGCCATCACGCCACCAGCCGGCGCTACGGCGGGTACTGCTTCTTCAACAACGCCGCCATCGTGGCGCACCACGTGGCAACGACCACGGGCGTGCGCGTCAGCGTCCTCGACGTCGACGTGCACCACGGCAACGGCACCCAGCAGATCTTCTACGAGCGCGGGGACGTGCAGTACGTGTCGATCCACGGCGACCCGGCTGCGACCTACCCCTTCCATGTGGGATTCGCCGACGAGACCGGTGCCGGAGCCGGGCGAGGTGCCAACCTGAACCTGCCACTGCCGGTGGGCACCGGCGATGCCGCCTTCGCCGCCGCACTGCAGCGAGCCGTGGAGGAGGTCGACTCCTTCGATCCGTCGTTCGTGGTGGTGTCCCTGGGTGTGGACACCGCTGCCAGTGATCCCGTCGGGCGGTTCGCCCTGACGCCCGACGCCATGAATGCCAGCGGTGCAGCCGTGGCCTCTCTGGCACGGCCGACGGTGGTGCTGGCCGAGGGTGGTTACGACGTGGGCGCCCTCGGTGATCTGACACACCGGTGGCTGACCGGACTGTCGGGTGCTGTCACGTCGTCGTGAGGACGGCTCGGGCGTGACTTTGGCCGCACCCCTCCGGCTTTGGCCGCATGCCGGTACGTCGCCCGCCCGCCGGCCAGGTGCGACGTTCCCGCCGGTGCAGCCAAAGCGTGGGGGGCGCGACCAAACCGGGGCGGGAGCGAACTCAGGCTGCCTTGAGGTCGGCGAGCACCTTGCGCCAGCGATCGGGGTCACTCTGATACGGGGCGTAGAACGAGATGCGCTGGATCACGTCGCCGTAGCGCCGGTTCAGTTCTGAGCCGATGTGCTCGGGCTCGCCCACCACGGCGAACGTGTTCAGGATCTCGTCGTCGATGAGGTTGCCCATCTCGACCCACTTGCCCTGCTTGGACAGCGCATTGAGTTCGTCCTGCAGCGGCCCCCAGCCGTGGATGTCCAGTACGCCGCGGTAGGCGGGTGTCGAGCCGTAGAAGGCGATCTGCTGGCGGGTGCCCGCCGCCGCGGCCGCCATCTGCTGCTCGTCGGTACCGGTCACCACGAAGGACGGTCCGATGACCTCGAAGCCGTCGAGCGTCTTGCCAGCCTTGGCGCGGCCCCGGGCCAGTGCGGGCAGGGTCACCTCACGCAGGTAGCGCTCGGTGGTGAAGCCGTGGCAGATGAATCCGTCGCACACCTCGCCGGCCACCTCGGTCATGAGTTCGCCCACGCCGGCCAGGAAGATCCTCGGCGGCCCGTAGCCCTCCATCTCCGCCGCTGCCGGCGTGAAGAAAGGGGTCATGAGGGTATGTGTGTAGAACTTGCCGCGGAACTCGAGGCCGGTGCCGTTCAGCCAGCAGTCCCAGATGGCGCGGACGGCCTGGATCATCTCGCGCATGCGGGCGGCGGGCTCGCTCCATGGCATGGAGAACCGCTTGGTGATGTGGGGCTTGATCTGGCTGCCCAGACCCAGGATGAAGCGGCCTTTCGAGAAGTACTGGAGGTCCCATCCGATGTTGGCCAGCAGCATCGGGTTACGAGCGAACGCCACGGCGATCGAGGTGCCCAGTTCGATCCGCTCCGTGTGCTCCGCCGCCAGCAGCAGGGGCAGGAACGGGTCGTGCGCCGTCTCGGCGGTCCAGGCACCGTCGTAACCCGCCGCCTCGACCTCCTTGGCGCTGGTGGCCACCTTGCGCAGGTCCAGTGAGATACCGCCGTCAACCTTCATGGGTGTCATGCTCCCGTGTGCTCGAGGTAGGCGTCACGGTAGCCGCCCCTCGGGGCCCGCTCAGGAGCCGAGGCCCTGGTCCCGCAGGAAGCGCTCCAGTTCGGCCGCCAGTTCGTCACCCGTTTCGTTGGCGTCGTCCCACGCCTCTTCGAGCTGCGACAGCATGCGCTGGTGCTCGGGATTCGCAGCTACCAGGCCGTCGAGACGCTGCTGCTGCAGCACCGCCTGAGGCCGCAGGTCGCCGGTGTCGATGGCCAGACCGGTCAGGTCCCGCAGGGCGTCGATCAGAGCCGCCGACGCCGCCGGGTAGGCCATGTTCGTGACGTAGTGCGGCACCTGGGCCCACAGGCCGATGCTGCGCACACCGCGGTCGTGCAGTGCGTGCTCGAGCAGTGCCTCCATACCGGCGGGCACGTCGACGGAACTCTTCACATAGGGGAGCGGTGCCAGCGCAGCGGCCGAGGGCGAGGTGCACGACAGGTGCGGCGGGCGGGTATGGGGCGCCGCCATCGGGTAGGCGCCCAGGCCGATCATGTGCGCCACTCCCATGTCGATGGCCAGGTCGGCGACGGTGTCGGCGAACACCCTCCAGTGCGTGTCGGGTTCGGGGCCCGACAGCACCGCCACCGCCCGGCCCTCCCGATCGGTCCCGATACGCAACTCGGGAACGTTCCAGTTCAGACCGGTGTTGACGCCGTTGCGCAGGATCATCGTCGGGCGCCGGGCCCGGTAGTCGATGAACAGGTCGTCGTCGAAGGTGGCGAGGGGCCGCACACCCAGTTGCGACTCGAGGGTCTCGAGTGCGCCGCCGGCCGCACCCGAGGCGTCGATCCAGCCGCTCAGACACACCACGAGCACCTCCACCGACGTGGAGGGCACGGGTTCGTGCAGCCGGTACGCCCCCGTCACCGGATGCGCTCCAGCACCGTGCGGGCCCGTGAGGCGGCAGCCTCGACCTGCAGGGCGAAGGGTTCCAGTTCGGACGCGTCACGCTGGCCGAGCGCCCCGCCGAGGTAGCGGGCGTACACCCCTTCCAGGATGCAGGCCAGTTTCCAGAAGGCGAAGGCCACGTACACGTCGAGTTGGCCGAGGTCGCGCCCGCTGACCCGCCCGTAGCGCTCGGCCAACTGGTGGCGGTCGTAGAAGCCTTCGGCGGTAGAGGCCGAACCCGTCCATGCGGACGGGTCGTCATGGGGGCCGGTCCAATAGACCATCAGGAGCCCCAGGTCGGCGAGGGGATCACCCAGGGTGCAGATCTCCCAGTCGAGAACCGCCACCACGTCGCCGGAATCACTCACCATGCAGTTGTCGAGCCGGTAGTCACCGTGGACCAGTGTGGCGGGGCCCTGCTCGGGAAGGCATGAGAGCAGGGCGTCGTGAACCTCGTCGACGGCGGGGAGGTCACGGGTGCGCTGGGACTGCCACTGCCCGTACCACCGCTTCAGTTGGCGGGCCAGGTACCCGTCGTGACGGGACAGTTCGGCGAGGCCCACGGCATCCAGATCGACGGCGTGCAATGCGGCCATGGTGTCGACCAGCGATTCGCTGGCCCGGCGGCGGGCGTGCGGTGACAACAGCGACTCGGCGGACGCCCGGTCGCGAATGACGTGACCGTCGACGAAGCCCATGACGTAGAACGGGGCGCCGTTCACCCCGATGTCCTCGCAGAACCCCAGTGTCGGGGGCACCGGAACGGGGGTGTCCTGAAGGGCGGACATGAGGCGGTGTTCTCGACCCATGTCGTGGGCCCCGGCGAGCACATGGCTCAAGGGCGGCCGCCGCAACACGAACCGGGTGCCGTCGGCGCCCGTGACCCTGAAGGTGAGGTTCGAGTGGCCTCCGGCGATGGCTTCGAAAGCGAAGGGACCTCTGGCCCCCTCGACATGTTGTTCGAGCCAGGCGGTCACGGGCCCGACGTCGATACCGGGAATGGCGCTCATCAGGGCGAACGCTACCGGTCCCGACGCGCACGTGGGCGGGGCGAGCCTCCGGCCCACCCCGCCCACGCAGGTCGTCGAGTTCGAGTGCCTCAGGGCACCCGAGTCGTCAGGCGTTGTCCTTGGTGAGCACTTCGCCCGGGACGGTGATGATCTGGCTGGCCGGGGCCGTACCGCCCAGCGCAGCCTCGATGGTCTCGAGCGCCTTGGCGGCGATGCCCTGCCAGTCCTGGCGCACGGTCACGATCCAGTTGCCGCCCTTGGCCACTTCGGCGCGGGCGAAGTCCTGGCCGTCGACGCCGGTCACGATCACCTCGGTGCGGCCGGTCTCCTGCGTGGCCTGGTAGGCGCCCAGTGCCGACGCGTCCCACGCCACCCACACGCCGTCAAGTTCGCCGGCGGGGTACTTGTTCAGCCAGTCGAGCACGGTCTTCTTGGCGAAGCCGGTCGAGTCGGCAGGGTCGCCCTGGGTGTCCTCGACCACGGTGATACCGGCGGCCTCGAAGGCGAGACGGGCAGCGGTGGCGCGCAGGCGGACGGGCTCGAACGGGTCGAAGTGGATGATGGCGACCGTGCCACCCTCGCCGATGGCGGCGATCATGGCGTCGGCGGAGGCCTGGCCCAGGAAGTCGTTGTCGGAGGTGATGTTGGCGGTGACGCCGTCGGCTGCACCGGCGTCGAGGCCGAACACGGGGATACCGGCTGCCTTGGATGCTGCGAGGCCGGCGCCGAACTCCTTGGGATCGCCCATGCCGAGCACGATCGCGTCGACCTTCTGGGACACGGCCGTCTCCATCTCGGTGTTCACCTTCGACAGGTCGTTGGAGGTGTCGACGAGGGTGACGATGTGGCCGTTCGCCTCGGCGGCGGCCTTGAACGCATCGACCACTTCCTTGGTGGCCGGCTGCGACCCGTAATAGGGCGAGATGATGGCGACCTTGGCGCCGCCGGCCTCGCCGGAGGAACCGCTGTCATCGTCACCGCAGGCGGCCAGCAGGGCCCCGGCGGCGACGGCCATGGCGAGGACGCGTCGGGTGATGGTCATGGTGAGGTCTCCCCCTCGTGATCGTCGGCCGAGGCCGAAGTGGATGGTCGTCGAGGCGCACGTACGTCGGCGAGCGACGAGAAGATGCTAGCCAGCGCCCCTGGCAGGGCGTCGTACGCAGGGGCGAGGCGCTCGTGGGCCCGCCGCTGCTCGGGACGGGGTGCGAAGGTGGCGAGCCGCTCGGCAGGTGCGATCGGAGCCGCTCCCACCGCCCGGTGGGCGCAGACGGCGGCCCCGCGCACGGCGGCGTGTTCGTCGGCCACGCGGTGCACCGTACGGCCCGTCACATCGGCGAGCACCTGAGCCAGCAGGTCGCTGCGACTGGCGCCGCCGCAGACGGCGAGGTCGGACGTGTGGGGTGCGACGGTGTCGGCGATAGCGCGCAGTGCGTGGGCGACACCCTCGAGCGCGGCGGCCGCCACGACGGCCGATGAGGTGGACCGCCGTGCTCCGAGCAGCACTCCCGTGGCATGAGGGTCGGGTTCGGGGGTCCGAACGCCATCGAGGTGCGGCCACAGGAGCACGCCTTCGGCCGCTGCGCAGACACCCGCCGCCAGTCGATCGAGGTGCTGGTGGTCGATGCCGCCCAGCAGGCTCGAGCGGGCCCAGTCGAGGACGGCACCGGCGGCGAGCAGCGGCCCGGCGCTGACCCAGTGGTCGGTACCCAGCCCCGGTAGCACGATGACACCGTCGCCGGGGCGGGGCGCCGGCGTGGCGACCGCCACCCAACCCGACGTTCCGACGTAGGCGTAGGGGGTGTCGAAGCGCTCGCCCACGACACCCAGGGTCGTGGCCACGGCATCGCCACTGGCCAGGACCACCGGGGTTCCCGGCTCGACCCCCAGCATGCGGGCGGCGTCGGCGCCGCAGGTGCCCATCACCTCGGTGGGCGACACGATGTCGGGGACGGGCAGTGACGGCACCTCCGGTGCGCCGGCCGTGCACACCGGCACCCACCACGTGCCCTGGTGCAGGTCGTACAGACCGGTGGTGGCGGCCGTCGTCGGATCGGTCGCCGCCCGCCCGGTGAGCCGTCGGGCGACCGCCCCGTGCGCGCCGACCACGATGCGGTGGGTCCGTGCGGTGGCGCCGGGTTCGACACGCGCCAGCCACCGCCACTTTGCTGCCACGTTGGTGGCATCGGGTAGGGCACCCACCACCTGTGCCCACGCCGTTCCCAGCGAGTCGACCAACGCGGCGTGTTCGGCCACGGCGCGGGTGTCGGCGTACAGCATCGCCGGCCGCACGGCGACGCCGTTGCGGTCGAGGGGGATCAGGTCCTGCATCTGACCCGTCAGGGCGATCACATCGACCCGACGGGAACGGACGGTGCCCAGGCGCTGCACCGACTCGACCACCGCCGCCCACCAGTCGTCGGGGTGCTGCTCCACCTGGCCGTCGCCGGGATGGGACAGTGCGAGCGGATGCTCGGCGACCTCCTCCACCCGGCCGTCGGCCACCACCGCCGCCTTGACCGTCGACGTCCCCACGTCGAGGGCCAGCACCACCGTCATCGTGCTGCCCGGAGCCGGGAGACCGCCGGCGGCACCACGGCGACCACGATGGCGACCCCCAGCAGTGCGTCCTGGATGTAGTTGTTGAGGCTGGTGTAGTTGAGGCCGTTCTCGAGCAGTCGCAGCAGAACCACACCGAGCAGGGTGCCGAGCAGGTTCGGGCGTCCGTTGCGGAACATGGCCATACCCAGGAACACACTGGCGATCGACAGCAGCATCCACGGTTCGGGTGCCGTGGTGTTGGCCGTGGCGTTGTAGGCGCTCTGCATGATGCCGGCGGCGGCGGCGCCCACGCCGGCGATGGCGAAGGCGATGAGGCGGACCCGCTTCACGTCGATGCCCGAGTATCGGGCGGCCTCGGGGTTGCCGCCCACGGCGTACATCTTGCGCCCCAGGGCCGTGTGGTCCAGCAGGAACCACACCACGACGGCGACGAAGCCGGCGAAGTAGATGGTGCGGGGGACGCCCAGCAGTTCGCCGCGCACCACCTGCACGAAACCGTCCTCGACGAGGCCGTACACCGGCTTGCCGTCCACCCAGCGCAACGCCAGGCTCTTGAACACCACCGACATGCCCAGGGTGGCGATGAAGGCGAGCACACCCACGTAACTGACGAGCACGCCGTTGACGAGCCCCCCGATCACGCCGATGAACAGGCCCAGCAGTACGGCGAGCAGCACGGAACCCGGTTGCTCGGGGTCGCCGTTCAGGCTGGTCGTGTTGATGATCGTGGCGCACATGACCGTGGCGAATGCCGCCAGTCCGCTGACGGAGAGGTCGAACTCGCCCACGACCATGACCACCGTCTGCACGCTGGCGACGATGGCGAGGAAGGTCACCTGTCCCAGAACATTGTTCACCAGATTGGTCTTGGTCAGGAACGTGTCGGGGTAGAGGCTTCCGAACAGGACCAGCAGTGCCACGAGCACGGCCGGGCCCATGAGGGGTCGAAGTCGATGTCGCCAGGTCATGGGTTCACCCTTCCGTAGCAGGCGTGCAGCAAGTGGTCCTCACTGGTGGTCGCGGGATCGAGCGTGGCCACGTGCCGACCGTCGACGAGCACCATGACCCGGTCGCACCAGGCGAGCAGTTCGGCGAGTTCGCTGCTGACCACGATGGCCGCCATCCCGTCCGCCGTCCGGCGCCGGACCAGTTGGAAGATCTCGGCCTTGGTGGCCACGTCGACCCCACGGGTGGGCTCGTCGAGCAGCAGCACACGGGGCTCGAGCGCCAGGAACTTGCCCAGCACCACCTTCTGCTGGTTCCCACCCGACAGGGTCAGTACCTGCTGCCCGAGCGACTGGTGCCGCACCTGCATGGCGCTCACCAGTTCCCCGGCATGTCGCCGGGATTGCTGGCGCCGCACGAGGACGCCGCCAACGGTGTGGCGGGCGAGGGTGGTCACGTTCGCATTGCGCTCGACCGTGTCGGGCATGAGCCCTTCGTGACGCCGTTCCTGGGGTACGAGCACCACACCGCAGCGTTGGGCCTCGGTGATGCTGGCCGGTGCGTAACGTCGACCGTCGACCGTCAGGCCACCCGCCCGTATGCGCTGGGCCCCGGCGATCATGCGCAGCAGTTCACTACGGCCCGCGCCCGCCAGGCCAGCGACGCCGAGCACCTCTCCCGCCCGCAGGTCGAAGGTGACGTCCTGCACCCGCCGGCCCGTCAGCACCGAGGCGGCGAGCACCACCTCGCCGTGGTCGCCCTGCCCACGATCGGCACTGCTGTCGACGTCGCGGCCGGCCATGGCGTTGATGATCTCCGAGAGCGACACCTGCGCCAGTGAGCCCTCGGCCACGCCGACCCCGTTGCGCAGCACGGTGTAGGTGTCGCACACCTGCATCACCTCGTCGAGTCGGTGCGACACGTACAGGATGGCCACCCCCTGATCGCGCAGTCGGGCCATGGTGGCGAACAGCTGGTTGGTCTCCTGGTCGGTGAGCGCAGCGGTGGGCTCGTCGAGGATCAGCAGACGGGCTTCGTGCGACAGGGCGCGGGCGATCGCCGTCATGGTCTTTCCCACCGGGCTCAGGGTTGCGGCATCGGCGCGAAGCGGCAGCGACTGGCCGAGCAGTTCGAGCATGGCGCCCGCCCGCCGGTCCAGTTCACGCCATCGCACCCGACCCCAGCGCGTCGGGTAGGGGTGGCCGAGCACGATGTTCTCGGCCACCGAGAGTCCGGGGACGATCGACAGTTCCTGGTGCAGTGTGGCGATCCCGTGGGCGACGGCGTCGGCGGGGCGTTCGAGCGCCACTCGGCGGCCCTCGACCTGCACCTCACCCCCGTCGGCGCGCACGACGCCGGAGAGGATCTTGATGAGGGTCGACTTGCCGGCGCCGTTCTCGCCCAACAGTGCCCGGACCTCGCCGGCCCGAACGCTCAGCGACACCCGGTCCAGCACCGTGGTACCGCCGTAGCGCTTGGTGACATCATGGACGGCGACCACCGGGGCCTCGGCCGGTGGGCTCGACGGGAGTGGGGACGAAACGCTCATGTTCTTGGGAATCGATGTCGGCACGCAGGGTTCGAAGGCTGGACTCTACGACCTCGAGGGCCGCTGCCTGGGGTCCGGCTACGCCGAGCACCTGTTCGACCACCTCCGGCCCGGTTGGGTGGAGATGGACCTGGCCCAGATCGAGAAGGCGGTGTGCGATGCCACTGCCGCCTGTATGGCCGCCTCGGGCGTGGCGGCCGGTTCCGTCCGGGCCGTCGCGCTGTCGGGAATCCTGTGCGGCCCGGTGTTCGTCGACGAGCACTGGCGTCCGGTCCGACCACTGATCCCGTTCCTGGACGTGCGCGCCCAGGACGAACTGGCCTGGCTGCGCAACGACGTGGAACCGCGCTGGGTGAACGAGTCGGCAAACGCGTCCCTGGACACCTACGTCATGGCCACCACCTGGGAGTGGGTGCGACGTCACGAGCCCGAGGCGCACGCCCGCATCGCCAAGATCCTCTCCCTGGCGCCGTACGTCGCCGGGCGCCTCAC
>Ga0169931_10002054_pt1 | contig 33067 bp, 35 predicted proteins | sample Kivu_15m_20L_FD_129675 | JGI IMG/M metagenome (GOLD analysis project Ga0169931, IMG submission 129675) | Freshwater microbial communities from Lake Kivu, Western Province, Rwanda to study Microbial Dark Matter (Phase II) - Kivu_15m_20L... | ecosystem: Environmental > Aquatic > Freshwater > Lake...
AGGAGTCAGGAGCTAGGAGTCAGGAGCTAGGAGTCAGGAGCTAGGAGTCAGGAGTCAGGAGTCAAGCAGGAACTGTCGGGCAGCCAAATGCGCCCCCCAGCGATGGCCGGTAGCCAGGCCCACAGCTTGCCCAGCCATACTGTACCAGTGTTCTAGCGCCTCAGCTAACGATCTAAGCAAGACGCCCAGGTCAACCTTCAGGTCTAGCGATCGCCCTTGAGGTCGGCCTGGGTGACATTGTAGAGCTGGTAGCGTTCTTCGATCAGGCGATCGACATCTTCTGTGGCCAGGCGCTTCACGTAGTTGAGCTTAATTTCTTCCAGAAAATCCACCACCAGGGTCTCGATCTCGCCGAGATTCTCCTTTTCTTTCAGCTGTGCCCGAAAAGTCTCGCCCAGCTTTTGCACCAGGGCCTGGGTCAACTCACCCCCTGACTGGTTTTCCAGGGAGCCTTTGACCAGGCCGTAGAGATTGGCTGAGAGTTGAGTCACCACCTGCTGAGTCACCTGATCGGGCAGGTTGCCAATACCGGGCAGCTGGCGAAACCCCTGGTAACCAGGGGCGCGATCGAAGGCTTGGGTAATCGTCTGCTTGAGCAGGGCATCGACCTCGGGTTTGACCTCGGGCAGCACGTTGTATACCGTGAGCGCGGCTAACCGTTGGGCAATTACCTCCAGCTCATTCACCCCGCCCACATCAATGTAGCGGCGCGAATTGGGCTCCAGCAGGGCCTGGGTGACGGTGCCATCGCGCACCAGCGACTGGATCTGATCGATGATGCGGAGCACGACCATTTCGGTCACTTCGACCGCCACCTGGCTAATCACAAACCGACTGATGCGGCTTTGGATCGGCTCTAGATTGATCAGATTCGACTGGTTGATGCGCACGATCACCGGAATGATGCGCGACAGCGCCAGCCAGGGCAGCCGCAGGGCGCTAAAGGGAATAATCAACAGCACGTCGTACCAGCGCCACAGCATGGCATCGCGCCAGGTGAAGTTTTTGTAGCGGCGATTGAGGTAGATGCTGCGGGCCAGCAGTTCTAGGCCAAAGAGCAGGTTGAACCAGATATCAATGCGCCAAAACAGATCGACAAACCCGCCGTGGACAGCAATATGCCGAAAGAAGTTGGTCTCCACCAGGGGACGAATTTCGCCGTTAAAGAAGGCCATTTCGGTCGAAAAGCCCGCCTTGCTCAGGTGGGGAACGCTCCAAAAGGTGGTCAAGGAGTCGGTGGCAGAATCCAGTTTGATGCGATCGCGCATCTTGTTCTTAATCAGCTCCAGGTTGCCCGAGCGATTGGCCACTTGAAACGGGTTTTCCGTCACCATGGCGGTGCTCTGCTGCTGCAAGTTAGCCAAAATCGCCTCGGCCTGGGGAGACATCAGCCCCGTCTGGGCCACCTGCTCGTCGAGCTGGTCGACGGTAGCTAGATAGTGGGCCGTAAACCGGTGAGGCTCAATGCCCTTAAAGGTTTCGCCGTACCAGGTCGTCACCCCCGGCAAAAACCTGAGGTATAGGTCGCGCAGGGGAATGTAGCTGAGGTCCAAGACGACGAGGGTGAGGTTAAGCAGCGCCATCACCGCCATGATCCGCCCAAACCACCGCACCCTGAGGCGACGGGCATCGTATTTAGAAAATTCGCGCCGCTTGGATGATTTAGACGATCGACGAGGGCGAGATAGGGCAGCCATGGCACCAGGCCTAGAGAGTGTCTCTCTGCCACAATGCCTGGTCTTGTCCCTTTTGTCATCCTCACTGCGCGGGCAGCGGCAAGATTCGCTACCATCGTAATTAACATTTGTTTACACAACCGTTCCCCAGCCGCTATGACTGCCACCGCCTCCCAGTCCGTCGATAGTCCCCAGCGCACCTACTGGGTCTGGCGCGACCAAGCCATTCACTACGTTGTGGCGGGCGACGCTCAGGATAACCGCCCACCGCTGCTGCTGGTGCACGGCTTTGGGGCTTCGACCGACCACTGGCGCAAGACAATCCAGGGCCTACAGGCCGATTTTCAGGTGTGGGCCATTGACCTGCTGGGGTTCGGGCGATCGGCCAAGCCCGACTGGTCCTACAGCGGCGACCTCTGGCAGGCACAGCTCCAGGCGTTTATTACCGAGGTCATCGGTCGTCCAGCGGTGCTGGCGGGCAATTCCCTCGGGGGCTATGGGTCGCTGTGTGTGGCAGCTAACCACCCCGAATCAGCGGCGGGGCTCGTCTTGCTCAACAGTGCCGGGCCCTTTTCCAGTCCTGACTCCGCCCCGCGATCGCAGCCTAACCCGGTGGCCAAGGCCATCCAGTCCCTGATGCTGCAGCCGTTGCCCAGCTGGCTGCTGTTTCAGTACGTGCGCCAGCCCAGCACCATTCGCCGCACCCTCCAGCAGGTATACCTCGACAAAACCGCCATTACCGATCAGCTGGTGGAAGAGATTCGCCGCCCCTCGGGCGACCCCGGTGCCGCCAAGGTGTTTGCCTCGGTGTTTAAATCTCGCCAGGGCGAAACGGTCGATCAGCTCCTGCAAAGGCTGACCTGCCCCCTCCTCATGCTCTGGGGTGAAGGCGACCCCTGGATGAACTGCCGCCAAAAGGGCGCCCAATTTCGCGAATACTACCCCACCCTGACGGAGCACTATCTCCAGGCAGGCCATTGCCCCCACGATGAGGTCCCGGAACAGGTGAATGGGTTGCTGCGGGCGTGGATTGAGGAGTGGGCCGGTCGGTAGGGGCAGACCTGTGTATCTGCCCTGCATCGGGTAAGTGAATGCGTAGGGGCAGACCTATGCGTCTGCCCTGCATCGGGTGTGTCTGCCCTGCACCGGGTGAGTGAATGCGTTGGGGCAGACCCGTGTGTCTGCCCAATATTCGATATAACGGGTGCCCCTGGGTCACCTGAAGCCTAAACGCCTTACCCCAGCGACACAGCCGGGGTTTGCCACTCGTTGAGCAGCGTCACAATGTAGTGGTGCAGATGGGGTTGCCCCTGGGCCTGGGCGCAGTCGGCGGCCTGCTGCAAATCGGCGAGGCCGCCCACGCGATCGCCCAAGGCCTCCCTCATCACCCCCCGTTTGAGGTAGGTGCGCGCATGGTCGGGCTCCAGGGCCAGCACCTGATTCAAGTCGGCCAGGGCCTCGTTGAGACGACCCAGCTGATGGCAGGCGCAGCCATGGTTAAACAGGGCGCGAACATCGGCGTAGTTAAGGTCTAGGGCCTGGTCAAAGTCCTGGAGGGCGGCCTCGGGCTGGGCCGCCATGAGTTTAGCTAAGCCGCGATCGTCGTAGATATCGACCAGGGAGTCTGGGTCAGAGGCCAGGGCGGCCGCCTGGTCAAAATCGGTCACGGCGGCCTGGAAGTTGTGCAGGGCAACCTGCACTAGCCCCCGGTTGTAGTAGGCGCGGTAGTCCTCCGGGTGAGTGGCCAAAATTTGGCTATTGTCCGCCAGCGCCTCGGCAAAATGACCGCTGCGGTAAAGGGCTAGCCCCCGGCTGAGGCGGTAATCTGGGGCAGCGGCATCCAGCTCCAGGGCCTGGCTACAGGTGGCGATCGCCTCGTCGTAGCGCTCTAGCTGCACCGCCGCCAGGCAGCGATCGCCCAGGGTCAGCGGGCCAGCCGTGGCCCAACCTGACCAACCCAGCCCCCAAAGCAGGCCCCCAACAAGAATCCCTAAGCAAACGCTAACCAGTCGATTGAGGGTCATGGTTGTTAGTACCTAGCGACAAAACCTAGCGACAAAAAAGCCCCCATCTTCTTGACCACAAGGCAGGGGCTAAGGGAACTGGAGAAACGAAACGGTAGCCTACCAGCCCTTTTCGGCCTGGCTGAGCACATAGGCAGCGACATCGGCAATATCCTCATCGGTCAGCCGCCCCTTAAAGGCGGGCATGGCATTTTTGCCATTGTTGACCTGGGTGGTGATAGCCTCAATGGACGCCATACCGTACTGGTCGAGATCGCCCTGTTTCAGGGTTTTTGCACCATTCACCACGTTGCCGCCGCCAATGTGGCAGGCCGCACAGTTATTGGCAAAGACTTGGCTACCGTGGCCTAAATCAGCCGCCTGAGCCGAGGGAGCTATCCACAGGGTAAAGGCTGCGATCGCAGCCATCAAAACTAACGCAATTGTTTTCATAACCGTTTTACAGACAAAAATCCTCTCTTGAGACATTCTCTAGGCAGAGGTGCTTTGAATCAAAAGACAGCCTGTCAATTATTGCAAAATGTAAACCCATCGCCTGGACAGCCCCTTCCCCTACACTGGAATTGATCGATAATCGCTCTTACCTGATATAAGGCAGACCCATAGGTCTGCCCCTACCCATCCACCCATCCACCCTCTATCCGACGTCGGGCAGACACACGGGTCTTCCCCTACCCACCTACCCATCCACTCACCCTTCGCCCATGTCCCCCCTCCCCCGTCACCGCCCCCATCACCTCTCTCTGGGCCCCCTAGAAGCCGAGATTCTAGCCATTATCTGGACAAAGGGTGGGGCCACCGTCAAAGACATTCACGACCATATCCTGGCCGACCCCGATCGCGACTTGGCCCAGGCCTCGGTAACCACCGTGCTTCAGCGGCTGGCGAAAAAAGGCTGGCTGCGGCGCGAGGCGATCAAACAGGGGCAACCCGGCAAGCTGCGCCGGACTTACCAATGGCAGCCGACGGTGTCCCAGCAGGAGGCCAGCCTACTGACCGCCCACCAGCAGTTGCAGAGTTTCTTAGCGGTGGGTAGCCCTGACATTGTGGCGGCCTTTGCCGACAGTTTAGACACTGCTGAGCTAGACCAGCTAGACGCGATCGCCGATCGCCTACGCACCCTGCGCACCCTGCGCCAAAGCCAGGGCCAAAGCCAGGGCCAAGGCCAAACCACCCCAGGGGAGGAACCGTAATGCACAGCAGTCTGATCGTGCTCACTATTTTGGCGGCCATCGTCTGGCGCTGGACCTGGGGTCGGACACCTCCCGGCCCAGACAGAACTTGGCAAGACCGCTGGGAATCGGCCCTGGGGGCCTTTTGCCTACCGCCGCTGATGGTTGTCCTGGCGGCGGCTACGGTGCTGGCCATGGGGCACCACGGCACCATGATGGGTTGGTCGGTCAGCCCCATGGGGTGCTGGATTAGCCTGGCCATGATCGTCTTCGCGGGGGGAGGTTTGCTCTACTCCGTCAGCCGCGCCGTGGGAATGCGGCTGACGCTACAGCGATACGCGACGGTCACGCTACCCCAGGGCGGACAGGCCCGCTGTTTGCCCATTGACCTACCGATGGCGGCCCAGGTGGGCCTATGGCGATCGGCACTGCTGGTGAGTCAGGGTTGGTTAGACCAGCTCACTCTGGCCGAGCAGCAGGCGATGCTGGCCCATGAACAGGCCCACGCCGACTATCACGACCCCTTCTGGTTCTTCTGGCTGGGCAGTATTCGCCGCTTTAGCCTTTGGCTACCCCATACGGAAGGGCTGTGGAAAGAATTGCTGCTGCTACGAGAAATTCGGGCTGACCAGCAAGCGGCCCGCACCAGTGACCCCCTTTTACTGGCGGAACTGTTGGTCAAACTGGCCCGGCAGATCACCCTGGCGACCCATGCCCCTGGTCTAGCGCCTGGCCTTGAGTCCTACACAGCCTTTCCGGAGTCTCAGTCCCTCCCTCGCCTGGAGCAACGGGTGAGGGCGTTGGTCGAACCCAGCCCTAGAGGTGAGACGTACATTCCCCGCCCGGGGCGGTTGGCCTGGCTGATCGTCACTGCGCTACCGTTGGCGGCCACCTGGTTCCACACGTGAGCCGGGTCACTGGGGCGCAAGCTGGGCCTCTAGGGCGGGCAGGTCTGCCTTGAGAAAAATGGCCATGCGACCCAGATAAGCGGTGCCAGTGCGATCGTAGGCAATCTCTTGCCAGTAGGCAAACTGCTCCCCCTGGCGCACTTCACCGCGCAGCACCAGGTTGGGGTTATCCGTGGGGGCAGGCCTAGCGCCACGGGCCGGGTAGCTTAGCCGCACAGCGCCCTCCCGGTAGTCGTTAAAGATGTCTTGACCGTAGATAGCTCGCAGCGACTCATCCAACCGATTGGGGGTGATGGGGTTGGCGTAGTCAACCAAACTAAACTGCTCGGTGCGAATTTCGCGACGGTTTCCGCCGGGGCTGACGCCACTAATTGGAAACACCGACGCTTGGAAGGTAAACCGCTGACCAGGCACAACGATGCGGTTAATGGTGAGGCGCTCATTGGGCGCGGGGTTGAGGGTAGGGTTATTGCGAATCCACGACTCGGTCAGCGTGACCGTTTGCCCTGGGATCGTCCAACCCGGCTGGGCGGTGAGGGTAAGGGCGGCGAGGGTCGCGCCCCCCCTAAGGACGGTGGTCAAAAACCCGCCCTTGGGCACGAACGCCCGACCCATCCTACGGCTACACCATGTCATCATCTGCCCTACCTTCCGAGGAACCCGTGCCCGATGATAACAACTCTGGGATAGAACGAATCATCCTAGGGAGTATTCCCTAGGGTGTTTCAGCAGAGTGTGCTGCGGTATTCGTTGAGCAGGGCCAAAACTTGTGTCAGAGTGCGCTGGTTTTCAGCAGAAGGATCCGCCAGATAGCTCAGGAGTGCAAGATCTCGTTCAACGGCGATTGCAGCTCGGCGAGACGCTTGTTCTTTTGCCTCAGCGCTTCGATCTGTTGCTGCTCGTTCTTGAGCCACTCGGCGTTGCTCTTCTTCAACTCGGCGTTGTGCCTCTGTAGCCAGGCGGTTTGTTTCTCGGTTTCGACGGTCCCACGCTTCGCACGGGCTTCGCCCTACAATGCCGAAATTAGCCACCGCAGCCAGGAGGGCTGCCACAGTGAGTCGGTTACTCCAAATTCTGGGGTTGGCGATGAGTCCGAGGACAGTGAAGTCTTGTTCATTGTAGAACCGCAGAAAGGCGATGCTGATTGGAATGGTGGCTGGAAGCAAGGCCAGAAAGTTGATCCACGGCATCATTCGCGGTCGTTTTTAAGGTAGCAGATAAACCAAGTGCATGTTGAGAACCGTAGTTTTCACCCACCCTACGGGAAGTCGGAAGAACTTTCAAAGTCCCTCTCCCTGGGAGAGGGATTTAGGGTGAGGGTAAACGTCGGGTTTCAAGTTATACCAAATCCGATTCACACAACCCCGATTCGAAACCGATACCTCGTAGGGAGCATTGCACTGCAATGCCCCTACAAACCGGGGGTATACAGATTAGGATTTGGTATTAGACGAGGTTTAGAAGGTAAAGGTGGCCCCTCAAAAATAGAATGCCCCAGCGGAAATTTTTCCACTGGGGCATTCTATCGCCACGCTCAGCGGCCTAGTACTCTGAGGCAGAAGTAGATCTACTATCATCGTGCTTACTGAAAGCGCGATGCCTGCGCGACGAAGTCGAGAGATCTACGCCTCAGAGTACTAGTATTCTGGCACGGAGGGGTCGACCTCCTGACTCCAGGCGGCAATACCACCCTTCACATTGGTGCCCTCAATGCCGTGCTGCTTGAGAATGCCCAGGGCCTTGGCTGATCGCCCGCCCATTTTGCAGTGCACAATCAGCCGGTGGCCATTCAGCAGCGACTTCACCTGGTCTACCCCGTCGCCGTTTTCGATATCGGGCAGGGGCACCAGCACCGAGCCGGGAATGCGAGCGATTTCGTACTCGTTGGGGTTGCGCACATCGAGCAGGAGCACATCTTCGGCACCGCTATCGAGCACCTGCTTAAGCTCGGTGACGGTCATTTCAGAGATATCAGCCAACTCTTTCTCTGCCTCCATACGGGCTTGGGGAATACCACAGAACTCTTCGTAGTCAATCAGCGTTTCGATCACCGGGCGCACCGGGTTGGGGCGCAGCTTCAATTCCCTAAAGGTCATCTCCAGGGCGTTGTAGAGCAGCAGGCGACCGCTGAGGGTCATGCCTGTGCCCAAAACCACCTTGATGGTTTCGTTCGCCTGGATCACCCCGATGATGCCGGGGAGTACACCCAACACGCCCCCTTCAGCGCAGGAAGGCACCAGTCCCGGCGGCGGTGGTTCGGGATAGAGATCGCGGTAGTTGGGGCCACCCTGGTAGTTAAATACCGTGGCCTGGCCTTCAAAGCGGAAGATCGAGCCGTAGACGTTGGGCTTGCCGAGCAGGACGCAGGCGTCGTTGACCAGGTAGCGGGTGGGGAAGTTGTCGGTACCATCGACCACCACGTCGTAGGGCGCAAAGATATCCAGGGCGTTTTCGGCGCTGAGGCGGGTCTCGTAGAGATCGACTTGGCAGTGGGGGTTGATTTCAAGAATGCGGCTTTTGGCCGACTCGATTTTGGGCTTGCCCACCCACGACTCGCTGTGGATTACCTGGCGATGCAGGTTGGATTGATCGACCACGTCAAAGTCGACAATACCAATGCGGCCAATGCCAGCGGCGGCCAGGTAAAGCAGCAGGGGCGAGCCCAGGCCACCAGTGCCCACGCAGAGCACGCTGGCGGCCTTGAGCTTTTTCTGCCCATCAAGGCCCACTTCCGGCAAAATGATGTGGCGGGAGTAGCGCTCGTACTCCTCTTTCGTGAGCTGAATATCGTCCAAATTAGGGTTGAGCATGGTCTCCAGGGCGGCAATGTGATGGGTGCAAACAGAAACGGTACGGGGCAATACCGAAATCACACGTCATCTCAGCTTAGGACAAGAATGGGGCTTTGTTGGCAGATGATCCAATCATCTTTATAGCCTCGGGTTGGAACTGGTGCTGGTCGTCGAGGCGCCAGCTTTGACAGGCCATGACTTGGCCAGACTGTACGGAAAGAATGACGTAGGAATACACCGGCCAGGCCAACCGGCGATCGCATTCCGAAGGCACCGCCGGATGGTCGGGGTGGGAGTGGTAGATGCCAATGATTTCCAGTTCCCGTTCCCGTGCCGATCGCTGGATTTGCAGCATGTCAGCCGGGTCAATCCAGTAGCGATCGCCTAGGCTATGCTCCATTTCCCCATTCCCCTGGGCGTCGGTGTAGGCCAACTGCGAGCGTTCCCAAGCATTCTCCACGGCGACGACCTCTAGAACCTCCCGATGGTCTTCCTCGGACTGGGACTGGCCGGTCACCGCGAAGACCCGACGCCCCACCAGCAGCCCACAACATTCCTGGGGGTAGCTGGCCAGGGCGGCCTGGGTCATGGCGTCGAGATGACCGAAATCGATAGAGAGGCCAGCCATGGCAGGGGCGATCGCTCGAGGTAGAAGGCGGCGGGGGGTTAGCTGAAGACCAGTCTGGCCACAAAAATACCGAAGAATTTTGCTTCCTCCCCAGGGCGCAGGCCCTGCGCCCCTACAGGGGGTATCTTCTTGCCTAGAAAACGCTTAAGGGGTCTCCGAGCTGGCCAGATTGCTCACTTGCCGCTCTAGGCTAGCCAGGGCCCGGTTGTAGTTGAGCACCGCCGAAACCAGGTTGCCCTCGGCCTCCGCCAGCTCTCGGGTAGCGCTGAGCACATCCAACTGGGTGCCTACCCCGGCGTTAAAGCGCAGGGTTGCCAGCGCTAGGGCCTCCTTCGCCTGATTGGCCGCCACCGAGGCCGTATCGATATTCGCTTGGTTGGCCACCAGGGTGTAGTAGGCCTCTTCTACCCGCACACGAATGTCATTGCGGGTATTCTCAAATTCGACCTCGTCGGTTTGAATATCAAGGTCGCTCTGGGCGGCCCTGGCCACAGCGGCACCGCCATCATACAAACGCCAGCTCAACTGCGCCCCAACCGAAAAACCATCATTAAGGTCCAGGGTAGATAAATCTTCTAGGCCAGAGAGAAAGGTCTGGGCATCGTACTGCGCAAACAGCCCCAAACCGGGACGTACCCGAGCTAGCTGAGCCTGTCGTTGGGATTCGTTAAACTCTCGCTCGATTAAGAACTGCTCTAGCTCAGCCCGGTTTTGGAAGGCTAGGACAATGCTCTCCTCGAGGGAAAGGGGCCAACTGCCGGCAATATTCACCGCTAAAGTGGTGATATCGATGGTCGGGGGAACATTGAGCCGACGGGCGAGCTGGCGCTGGGCAATCTGGCGATCGCTGGTGGCCTGGGTCAGGGTTTGGCGGGCGTTGGCGACCTGAACCTCAGCCCGCAGCACATCAAAGCGCGTGCCTACCCCCACCTCTTCCCGCAGTTGGGTATCGCGCAGGTTGCGCTCGGCTTCGTCTAAAAACGCCTGGTTAATGCGAATTTGCTCGATCGCCTCTTGGACAGCGTAGTAATCCGTGGCCGTAGCCAAGCGCAGTTCTTCGCGGGTTTGCTCAACCCGCAACTCAGCTAGTCTGACCTGATCCTCCGCCGCGCTAATCCGGGCTGAGCGTTCCCCTGAAACTCCCAGGTCGTAGTCTGCTCTAATGGCACCCCTCAATCGGGTAGCGTTATTCCCTAAACCCACGCCAAAGACGGTTTCGTTGGTATTTTCTAGGGTCGCATCTAAAGCAGCCGTGGGGTACAGCAGCGCCTGCTCGGCCCGTAGCCCGGCCTGGCTATTCTCAAGCTGGAGCCGGGCAAGCTGCATATCCTCGCTGTTGCGGTAGGCCAGATCAATAGCCGTCTCCAGGGAGATAGGCTGGGTACCTAAAATCTCCACCTCTGAGGGCTGAGTGGGCAGCAGCAGGGGATTAGAATCGGGGGTCAGGTAGTCGGGCGGGGTGTCAAAGCCTTGTTCGGTGGGCCGATCGGACTGGGGAATCGTATTGACTGGGTCCCTGGGGGGGGGAGGCGTGGTTCCCCTAGTCGCACTGTCTGCCTCTAAGGGCAGGGCTTCTTCCCCTGGCTCCAGCGTGGGCCCAACAGTTTCTCCAGGTGCTACGCCGCTACTGTCATTGGCAGGGGATGATTCAGGTGCTTGGGCCAGCTGGGCCTGGGCCAGCCGGATCAGTGGACGGCCCCCTGGCGATCGCCCGGACTGAAGTGGATGAACGCCGAAAGGTTCAGATTCAAGTAAAGCTTCAGATGCAAGGGTCGGAGTTATGGGCAGCCAAGCGACTATGGCCCCCACCCCTAAAATCATCAAGCTGCGACGGTAAGAGTCACGCATAAACACTACAGGTCACCAGCACAGGTAAAAACAAGCTACAAACCAGAAACTTAGGGATTTCCACTCCAGCCAAATAGTATATCGGCATCTGGCCTAGCAAAGGGGGGAAAAGCCAGCAAATCCAGCAATTATAAATTCAAAAGTAGTTAGGAGGTATTACCCGTGGTCACTGGCGTGGAATCGTCGGCCATCGAGCTCCACCAGCATCTGCTCATTCAGCCCCTCGTAAGCCGTCAGACATCCCTGAGCCGATAGGGCTTGGTAGACCCAGCCAAAGACCGGAAACAACACCGCAGATCCCATCGGCCATAGCGTTGAGCATTACTCCGCTGTCGGGGATCCTCACCCCCTCCACCACTCGATTCAGGTAGCTCAGCATGAGCGCAAAACTCAGCCGTTGCGCTTCCATCCCACCGCCTCCATCCAATTGTTCTATCCTCGCGGAAGCCCGGAAAAACTGTCAAATTCTAAATTTACAATTGCTGGGTGTCAGCCCCGGCCTCCGTCGATCGTCCCGCAGGATATCTCCCCGCAGGAGTTGGTATTAGCCCAAGGTCTCAGAGCCAGGGCCTAGAGCGGGTGGCCCCTCGCCAGTGGCGACCCGCAGCCACACCACAAACAGCACCCCAGGCCGGGGGGGGTAGTGAACCGCCTCGGGGGGGAGCCAGGGGGTGCCCTGCACGGGGCTAATTAAATCGATATGCCCCCCCATCCCCTCAACCAGGTCTTGCACAATGGTCAACCCTAGCCCGGTACCGGGAATATCGCCTCCAGCCTGGACTCCGCGAAAGTGGCGGGTAAACATCTGGGGCTGATCCAGTACGGGAATGCCCGCCCCCGTATCTCCCACCGCAATCCCCTGAAAAACCTGGGATTCTAACCGCTGTACCAGCCCGGCCGTCACCCACACCAGCGATCCTGGGGGAGCATATTTGAGCGAATTATCGAGCAGGTTGTGGAGCACTTCGTCCAGGGCGGCCCCGTCCAGCCAGACCTCGGGCAGCGGGGTAGGAATGTGGTGCACCAGGTGTAGCCCCCGCTCTTGGGCCAGGGGCAGGGTCAACTGCACCAGCGGCATGGCCACATCGGCGATCGCCCCAGGCTTGACCGTCAGCGATCGCCCCAGTCCGTGACCCGGGGCCGGGGCAATGGCCAGCGTTAAGCCTGTCCGGTCGTCTTCCCGGTTGGCCCCACGCCCTGGGTCGATGGCAGGAGATCCGGGCAGCAGCAGCCCACCGGTCGAAGGCACCGTGGGCTCGGCCAGGGTTTCATCGGCCATGGCAACGGCATCGTCAAAATTCTGAGCCAGATCTTCCAAGCGCCGACTCTCTCGGACAATACCCTCGACAATGGGGCGATTGGTATCTTCGGGGGGCAGGCGCTTGACCATGAGCTTGCCAAAGGTCTGTAGCGCCGTCAGGGGGTTGCGAAACTGATGGAGCAAATTGTGGAAGGTTTCAGACTGGTCAGACTGGTTAAGCTGCCGCTGGTCAAGCTGACGCTGGAGCCACTGGTTGCGCTGGTCCATCACGCAGGCAATGGCTAGGGTGTTCGCCACCTGTTCCGCCTGCTGATAGTCGGCGGCGGTCCAGGGCGAGGATTCGCGGGTGCTGACGATCATCCCTAGCACCACCCCCTCGTGGGCCAAGGGCAGCACCAATGGATAGGCCACGGTCTCCGTTTCCAGTTCCTGAGCGATCGCCCCTGGCCCCAACTCCGAAGGCACCGAGAGAATCCGGTCTTGGGGCAACCCGTAGCCCTGGGAGGGGAATTCTGGCCCTGGACTCCTGGGGTGAGGTGGCCAGGCATCGTGCTGGGTAGTGGCCTGCGGCGCTCTACCCTGTACCTCACCGTTCCCATGGTCTACCGCCGCCAACCCAGCCCGTAGTCCGCTCCATCGGTCGGCGGTCTCAGGGTAAGCCACCAGGGGCAGCAAGGTTGGGTTCACGGCGTCGGCCGTAGCTTCGGCTAGATACACCACCGTCGAAATCGCCCCCAGGGCCTGGGTCAGCAAGAGAACCTGGGCCTGACACAGGGTCATAAATTCGGAGCTAGGGGAGCCAATCATGGCGACGCAACATAAGAGTGTGACGGAAGAAAAATTAAAGTTTTGTCAATTTTTTAACAATTCTGTTCAGGCCCGATCCTCTCAGACACCCTTGTATCCTTTGCAAGGCATGGTTTTTGGGGCCTTCAGTCAGATTTTTAAGAGAAGTTGAAATTCTTATTTTGACCCTATATACTTGGCCTGGTTAACAAATTTGTAACCGATACTACATCCAAATATCCACTGAGAGGGAGGTAGGCAACTTGGCAAGGAGACGCAAGCGCAAGAGTCGTCGTCGCTTAGAAGGCCGTCGAATTTTGGAAGCTGTTCCTCAGTATAGTATTGAGAGCGGCGATGAAAAACCCGTAACCGCAGCCCGGAATTTTATACATTCTGAGGGCATTGCCCCCCCAGCCCTGCTGTTGGTCAAACGGAACGAGCATACCACCGACCGGTACTTCTGGGCCGAGAAGGGTCTGTTTGGGGCTCAGTACGTTGAAGAAAATCATTTTCTCTTTCCTAGCCTGCGAGTGCTGCTGGGCGAAGACGAGGAAGAGAATGCTTCAGCCCTGGAGACTCTGACCCACTAGAGGTCATCGGTGGTCAGCGAGGAATGCTTTACTCTGCTGGCATCGCTGACATCATCAAAGTCTAAACAAGTTACAAGCTAGCCTGAGGGCTAGCTTTTTTTTGCCCTAGTACAGCCTGGCGTTAACCGGCCCACCATGCCTGAAACCTGTCACCCGAAACCCATAGCAAAGTAGCTGCATTGCCGCAGAGGACTAGTGCTCTACCTAGTGCCCGACACCGGGTGCTAAGGCAATCAGTTCATCGCGATGGGCGGTCACGGTGACCGTGGCCCTAGGGGCCGCTGGGGAAGCGTCGGTTAATGGGTCAGGGTCAGGGGTAGGCCGTACCTCTAGTTTGATTTCTTCGTCGCGATCGGCCCCACGCCAGTAAAACCACCCTGCGGCCGGGGCCAGTCCGATCAGACCCAGAAACCCAGGGGCGTAGGCGGGCCACAGGTTGGCCAGGACCAGGGCAAAGCAGAGCATGCCCACGGCCGCCAGCAGGGTCAGAAAGCCAGCCAAAAATAGGCTTGGCCGCACCCGCCCCCGCAGAATAATCCGCTGGGGCTCGGGCTCGACGGCGGTTACAGTGTAGGCCCGCTCTTCAAAGTACGTGGTTAGTTCTTGCAGCAGGGCCAGCGGCTCTACGGGCCTGACCAGCGTTAGGGTTTCGATGCGGTCTTTGGTAGAAGCACGAATAAAGAAACCCAACCCTATGATCATGAGTAAGGTGATGAAGAGAGTGGAGTAGGTCGCGATTTCGGTCACGGTGGGGCCAGGCAGAGGTACCTCTCTAGAGTAGAGAATCTTGGATCATTCAGGAAAGGCGACCTCATGGAAAATAGTTTCCCCAATGGTGGGCAGTGCCCACCTACAGCGGCCACAGTCGCCAGATTAGAATTGGTATCTTCTTCCCTATCAATCTCCCAGGAGATTGATTAGATGGAATAATCCAAGCTCAGCAGGCCGAGTTTATCGCCGAGGGGAGGAAATGGCAGGGCTTTGGGTACAGCTTGGACGCACCGGATCGCCCATGTAGGTTTTCCAGAATTCGGCCAGTTCTTCGGCCTGGAGTCGCCAGTCGGGGTTAAGGCGGTACATGCGGCGGGGTCGACCCCGACCTTCTACCTTTTTCCAATAGCCGTCGATGGCGTTTTCGTCTTCTAAAAATTTGAGCGCCCCGTAGAGCACGGTGTCAGATAGACGATAGTGCGGGTACTGCAAGGTTAACCGTTGGATCAACTCGGTGCCGCAGGAGTCTTGCTGCAGCAAGACCGATAGCACATAGCAAACAGCAAGCTCTTTGTTGAGATAAATGGGCGGCGGATCCTCGAAGAACTGATAGATATCCTGAAATTTCATGGGATCACTCCAGATATGTTAAGGTTCGCCTGCCCTAGGACAGGCCCGAGTTAACAACTAGTTAACGACAACTGATCAAGCAGTCAATTGATTTGTAGTAGGTCAATTCTAAGCACAGGTGATGCCTGCGGTATCGAAATCGGGATATATGGTAACTATATGCAAATTTTTTTAGACATTATTAAATATTCGCCGTTAGAGATAATTTGGATTGGATCCTTGAGAGAGTGTTTGAAAAGTCAAAGAGCGTCTCAGGTTATTCCTAGGCCGTAGGCTAATGCCCTCGAAAATCAGCGTTTTTGCTGTCTCTTGGTGGCCAATCAGACCTAGGACAACCCTTTTCAAACACCCTCTGAGGCAATATCCGCTTGGATTATTCCGATCGGGGCCGTTGATTTAAGCTCTGTGGGCAAATCCCGACCAGGCCCTAGGTGAGGCATGGCTAGGCCTACCCGTCACGGCCTTAGCGGTTGCCACGATCGCGCAGTCCACCACTATCCAGCAGCGGGTTGGGGGTGTTGGTCTGAAACAGAATGCGCCCATTGCTCACCGCGGCCAGGTGAATGTGAACCGGCCCCACCGTAAGGATATTATTAGCGGCAAAGGCCTGGAGCTCCACTGCCTGACCCGATTGCTGCACGGACTCCAAGAAGTTGAGCACCGTTTCGGGACGGTTATCGGCGACCAGCAGGGTGTCGCTGACCACACCGTCTTGGCGAGCCCGAAACTGAGTCGCCGCCAGTAGCAGGTTAAGCTGCTCGAACAATTGGCGATCGCTAAAGGGAGGAGATTCTAGGCTGACCGTGGCCAGGCGCTCACCCTGGCTATAGACCTGCTGGTTGGGCGTAGCGTCGATAAACACCTGCACGCAGGGCTCTCCCCCCCGGACCACGCAGGGTTCACCGGTCACGTAGTTGGCCGCCGAGAGCAGACGAACCACGTAGTCTTCGCCGGTGGCCAAGCGATCGATGAGCCTTTCTACCTCACTGTTGCCGATCAGCAAAATTTGCCGGTCAATGGTGGCGCCTGGGGCAATGGCGCGCGACACCAGCCGATTCGCCTCCACCAAAAATTCGGTCACAAATTTTTCGGCTTCATCGCGGTTTTCGGCCCGCCCTTGGGCAACCAAAATTTCCTGGTTGCGGTTGAGGGCAATGTTGCCTCTAAAGAGACCTTGATACTGGGTTTGCAGGTCGGCCACCTGCTGTTCTAAAAAGCCGCGCTGGGTTTCCAGGCTGACCAGGAGCTGCTCCCGCTGATCTATTTCCTGATCCCGCTGGGCAATTTGCTGGTCAAGTTCCGCGATCGCGCGATCCCGCTGGGCAATCTGACTGGCAATGGTGGCCTGCTGTTTCAGCAGGTTATCGCGCTGATCCCGCAGGGCATTGGTCGACTCGCGCAGGCCCGCAGCCTGCTGGGAGACCGTCTTAAGCTGGGCGACGGTTTGCCGTAGCTTGCCCTCGGTGGCTTTCTGCTGGGCCACCGCTCGATCGAGGGTCTGGTTAATGTCCTGTAGGCGACTCAAGGCGCGCTGGCGCTCAGCGGTGGCCGCTTCGAGATCGACCTCAACCTCGGCCTGGGTCGCTTGGGCCTGGGCCAAGTCGGCCTCAGACGTGGCTAGGTCAGCCTGAATGCGACCCAGCTCAAACACGCCGGTGCGCAGCTGACTGCTGACCCCAAACAGGATCGCCAGAGTCGAGGCCGAAATCACGCTGCCGGTGGCGATGCTGACCACCGTAGCGGTTTGCCGGGGACGCAGGTTAAACAAGCTGAGGCGGGCCTTACCGACCCGCATGCCGATGCGATCGCCCAGGGTGGCAATCACTCCCCCCAGCATTAAGACCGCCAAAATCAGTACGTACCCAGAAACCATGCACCAGCCACAGGGGAGTTTGCACTTACTCTACTGCATGGTCTAGACCCTTGCTCACCCAGGCCTTGAAGGCAACCAAACTGCCCCCCGTACACCCACACCGACATAGCCCCTGAATCGGCCCTGAGTCGACCCTAGGTGAACTGCTGGCTCAGGTTGACCGGATCGTGAACCGTGATTTTTTTCTTATAGATCGAGATCATGCCCTCCTGGCGCAAGTCGCCCAGTAGACGGGTGACCGTCACGCGCGTGGAGCCAATGGCCTCGGCAATCGCCTGGTGAGAGAGCTTCAGGTCAATGGTAATACCATCTTGGCTGGGTACCCCAAAGTCACGGCAGAGAATCAGCAAAAAGCTCACCAGCCGAGACCCCATATCGCGGTGGGCCAGGGTTTCGATCATCATTTCGGTCTGCAAAATGCGCGACGACAAGCCTCGCAGCATCAGTAGGGCTAGCTCAGGGTTCTCTTCTAATGCCTGCTCTACCTGCTCAATGGGAACCGATAACAGCTCTACTGGCGTAAACGCCACGGAATGGTAAAACCGGTCAGAACGATTGCCTGTGATCAGAGACAGCACCCCAAACACGCTATTTTCGCGCAGCAGGGCCACCGTAATTTCTTCCCCAGCCTCGTACACCCGCGAGAGCTTGACCGCTCCCTTCAACAAAAAATAAACTCGCTCGGCGGGGTCACCAGGAAAAAATATGGTTTTCCCCCGCTCATAGGACTCGACGACTGGGGGAAAAGCTCCCCCAGACAACTGGCGAAAAACATTGGCAAGGGGCTTATCTTGGGTCACTACCATAACGTTCTGCTAAGGCGTTCTTGCTAAGGGCACCACAGAGATTACCTGCACTGAGCTGACTACCTCTGGCACCAGGCCTCTGGCTAGACCCCCAGCGCGGAGCACCCCCCCAGCGCAGAGCACCATTGCGCACCAAGCATAGAGTAGTTTCAGCGGTTTGGCCCATCAGCTAATGCAAACGTTCCATGACTTTAAATTACTTAACCCCAACCACAAGGGGAGTTTTTGTATAGCACACTACTTTGCCGCCTACTTTGCTGCTTTGAGGCATCGATTTCTAATGTCTTTGTTGTCTTTTTAGGCACAGAGGGCGGGTAAACCCTAGGGCAACCCTGGCCTAGGGGCCCCATTGAGCCGCTGGTGGCGGTGGGGTGCGACCGGCTCGGCCATGGTTGCTCTGGGGGTCAAACATACCCGACAAAAAAAGTCGGGTATGTTTGACGGGGTATTGTTATCAGTGCTAGGTTCTGAACACTTAAGCCAACTGCTCCCAGCCTCCGGCTAGTCACCTATAGAGAACACCTCGGGAAAACGCCATGACGCAGTCCATCGAACGAGTCACCGCCACGACGCCCACCTTTTCTGCCCTTAAGTGCCGAGAGTGCGGCACAACCTACGACCTGGGCGCTAAGCATGTGTGTGAGGACGTCTGTTTTGGTCCCCTAGAGGTGGCCTACGACTACGATGCGATTCGCCAGCGGGTCACCCGCAGCAGCATTCAGGCGGGGCCGTTGTCGATCTGGCGCTACAAAGACTTTTTGCCCGTTGTCGGCGACAACCCCATCGATGTGGGCACGGGGATGACTCCCCTAGTGCGGGCTAACCGCCTGGCACGACGTTTGGGCCTCAAGGAGCTCTATATCAAAAACGATGCCGTTAACATGCCCACCCTCAGCTTCAAGGATCGGGTGGTGTCGGTGGCCTTGACCCGAGCGAGGGAGTTGGGCTTTACCACGGTGTCCTGTGCCAGTACCGGCAACCTGGCCAACTCTACGGCGGCGATCGCGGCCCATGCTGGTCTCGACTGCTGCGTCTTTATTCCCTCCGACCTGGAGGCGGGCAAGGTACTGGGCACATTGATCTACAACCCCACGGTTATGGCCGTGAACGGCAACTATGACCAGGTCAACCGGCTGTGCTCTGAGGTGGCCAACACCCACGACGGCTGGGGCTTTGTGAACATCAACCTGCGCCCCTACTACTCTGAAGGGTCTAAGACCCTGGCCTACGAGGTTGCTGAGCAACTGGGCTGGCGGCTGCCCGACCACATCGTGGCACCCCTCGCCTCTGGATCGCTGTTTACCAAGATCTACAAGGGCTTCCAGGAGTTCGTGACCGTGGGGCTGGTGGATGAAAAGCCGGTGCGCTTCAGCGGTGCCCAGGCCGAGGGCTGCTCCCCCATTGCCCAGGCCTTTAAAGAGGGTCGCGATTTTGTCACCCCGGTGAAGCCCAGCACCATCGCCAAATCAATCGCCATTGGCAACCCCGCCGACGGCATCTACGCCCTCGACATTGCCCGCAAGACCAACGGCAACATCGAGTCTGTCACCGACGCCGAGATCATCGCCGGGATGAAGCTGCTGGCTGAGACCGAGGGCATCTTTACCGAAACCGCTGGCGGCACCACCATTGCCGTGCTGCAAAAGCTGGTCGCAGCCGGTAAGATCGATCCCGAGGAATCCACCGTGGTTTACATTACCGGCAACGGTCTGAAAACCCAGGAGGCCGTGCAGGGCTACGTGGGCGAACCCTTCACCATTGAGCCCAAGCTCGACAGCTTTGAGCGGGCTCTGGAGCGGTCTCGTACGCTGGATCGCCTGGAGTGGCAGCAGGTGCTGGTTTAGGGTTTTAAGGTCTAGGGGGCCGGGTTTACGGTAGAACTCGACCCCCTAGCCATCCTGTGTCCAATTTTTCTCGACTTAACTTATTCATTGCCATGGCTGTAAAAGTACTCATTCCTACCCCTCTGCAAAAGTTCACCGCTAACCAGGCCAAGATCGAATGCGGTGGCGGTACCGTCATTGAGCTGGTGGATGATCTGGAGATTACCTTCCCTGGCATCAAAGCTCGCCTCTGCGACGAGGCGGGGGAGCTCCGCCGGTTTGTAAATTTCTACGTCAACAGCGAAGACATTCGCTTTCTCAACGGTAAAGACACCGTCCTCAACGATGGCGATGAAGTCAGCATTGTGCCCGCTGTCGCCGGGGGCTAGCGATCGCACTAGGTGTCCAGGTGTTGCCGCCCGCAACGCCTGGCTCTCAGGATTAATTCCCTGCCAACCCTTGCATCTCCGCCGTTAGCCAGTCGATAAACTGCCGGGCCGATCGCCCCGATCGCCCATTGTGACGGGTCGCCCATTGCAGCGCGCGGGCGGTCAAATCATCCTCCGCGAGGGAAAGGTCGGCCAGGTGGGCCAGGTGCTTGACAATGGCCAGGTAGGTGGGTTGGTCGGCGGGTTCGAAGGTGAGGGTGAGGCCAAAGCGATCGCTGAAGGACAGCTTTTCCTGGAGCGTATCCCAGGCCTGCACTTCGTCTTGATCGCTGGGCCGGGGGCGATCGCTAAAGTACTCGCGCACCAGGTGACGGCGGTTGGAGGTGGCGTAGACCACCACATTGGCAGGGCGGGCGGTAGTACTGCCCTCAAGTACTACCTTGAGGGCCTTAAAGGTGTCGTCGTCCTCCTCAAAGGAGAGATCATCCACAAAGATGATGAATGTTTGGGGCTGCGATCGCAGCTCCGCCACAATCTGGGGCAGGGACTTTAGGTCGGCCTTAGAGACCTCCACAAGTCGTAGCCCCTGGGGGGCATACTCATTGGCCAAAGCCTTAATGAGGGACGATTTACCGGATCCACGACTGCCGTAGAGCAGGACATTCAGCGCGGGGTAGCCCTTGAGCAGGGCCAGGGTATTCTGCACAAGCTGCTGGCGGGGGGAGTCGTAGGCGGTGAGTTGGTCCATGGCAATGGGGTCGGGGTCGGCCACACCCTGAAGGTGGCCATCCTGCCAGGTGAAGACATGGTATTGGGCAAACACCCCGGCCCCGTGGCGGTGGTAGTGCTGGGCTAGGGCGGCCACGGCATCGGCCCAAGCTCCATCAGGGAGCGTCGTAAGGCACGCTAGGGGCTGATCCGCTGCGTCAGCCACCGCCCAGGCCACCGGAGGCTCGGGAAGCTGGGCGATCGCCTGCACCCAGCCCGCCACGCGATCTCCGCTGAGCTGGTAAAGAGCCTGAAGCTGCCCCAAATCCTGGCGGGCCGCCTCCACCAGGGCCGGGGGTAAGGCGGTCAATCCATGGCGCTGGGCCTGGGCGGTGAAGGGGTTTTCGGCGTAGGCGATTTGCCGCAGCAGGTGGTGTTCCCAGCTTTCCCCCTCAGTGGCCAAGGCCTGAAACCAGGTGCCATAGGCCCTGAGGCTGGAGCTGGTATTGCCGCTGGCCAAGGCCGTTAACAAAGCTAAAAAGGCCACTCCAACCGGGGTGTGAAAGATATCCCCGTAGAGCAGCAGCCCATCCATGCGCTGGCGATAGCACTCTAGGTCACCCTGGGTGGCGGCAAGATCTGGGATGGGATCGGTATCGTTCAAGTTTCGAGTTCAGCCTTCATGCGCTCTAGGGTTTGCTGCATCTGCTGAAACATCAGATCGGGGGTCATGCCAAACTGGCCCAGCTGGGTTTTGAGCTGCTCTACGGTCATTTTGGCCATAAAGTCTTCGGATAGCTCAAAGCGTTTCATGAAGATGTGGTAGCGCTCCATCATGGCTTCCATTTGGGCGATGTACATCTTCTTGCCCTCACGGTCGAACTTGCCGTAGTTGCCCCCCAGCTGTACCAGCGATTGATAGTCCTGGAACAGCTGCATGGCTTCTTGTTGGACGATTTCTGAGTCGAAGAATCCCATAATTCTGTGCTGAGCCCTAATGTGAGCAAGGTCGCCACACCCCGGCGCCACACCCCGGTGGGCAACCCGAAGTCATTTATACCTAGAAGCGTAAGGTTTGAGTTAACCCCCAGCCAAGGGTAGATAACCCTACTTAGATTGTTCCAGCTTAATGACTCATCCAGGGTTTGGACATGACAGGCCTCCTGGGCTGAGTTCATCGTCCTTGATCAGGATCCTGGATGAGATGGAACACCCTTAGGACAATTCTGGCCACAATCTGGCCACAAAAATACCGAAGAATTTTGCTTCCTGGCCGGGACGCAGGGTTCTGCACCCCTACCGGGGGTATTTTCTGGGCCAGAAATCTCCTGAGTCGTTAGAATTTGCCCTTGGGCGCTAGAATCGTATAGCTGATTGGCGGTCATTGTTTGATGCCACCAGCACGCTGTACGTTCGAGAGAAACTCCATGTCACAAGGTCAAGGATTTGGGTTTGGGCTAGGCAAGATGAAGGAGCTGACCGAAGCCTTCAAAAAAGCCCAGCAGATTCAAGAAGGGGCCAAGCAGCTGCAGGAAGAGCTGGAGCAAATGGAGATTGAAGGCGAGGCGGGCGGTGGCCTGGTGAAGGTGGTCATGAGTGGCAACCAGGAACCCAAGGGTGTAACCATCTCCCCCGAGGCCCTGACCGAAGGTGCCGAGGTGCTCTCTGACCTAGTGGCCACCGCCATGAAAGATGCCTACGAGAAGTCAACCGCCACCATGCGCGATCGCATGGAACTCCTCACCGGCGGCCTCAACCTGCCTGGCTTGTAAGGCTCCGGTTCCACCACCATGACCACTCGCCTGTTGTTCGTGTGCCTGGGCAATATTTGCCGATCGCCTTCGGCCGAGAATATTATGAATCATCTGATTCATCAGCGGCAGTTGGGCGATCGGTTCCTGTGCGACTCAGCCGGTACCGCCAGCTACCACACGGGTAGCCCTCCCGATCGCCGCATGGCCCAGGCGGCCCAGGCCCAGGGCATTGACTTGGTGGGTCGGGCCCGCCAGGTTACGGCCCATGACTTGGCTCAGTTTGACTACGTTCTGGCCATGGATCGCCAGAATTATCGCGACCTGCTGGCCCTGGATCCGGCTGGTCAGTACAGCGATCGGGTGCGGTTGATGTGCGACTTCTGCCGCCGCTACCCCGATCAGGAGGTGCCCGACCCCTACTACGGCGGCCCCGAAGGGTTTCAATACGTGATTGATCTCCTGCTAGATGCCTGTGAAGGGTTGCTCGACTACGTTCTGAACCATCCTGTGGCCCCGTCCCGCTAATAGCCAGTTTTATTCCCTGTGACCGTAAACCGTTTTTCCCCCACAGCACCCCTGCGGTTGACCCTCTGGCGATGGCGGTGGGGGTTAAGCTGGCTGTGGGGCGTACTCGGGATGCTGCTGTTGGCCAGCCCAGGTCAGGCGGCCGACCGGCTGCTGGTGTTCTTTGGCCTGTTGGAGCGCTCCATTCCCATTACTGACCTGGAGCGGTTTGCGGACACGGGCGAGTTAACGCCCCAGCTGCGGATCTATAGCCAACAGCTACAGCTCTCTGAGGAGCAGCTCCAGCAAATCCGGCAGGTGCTGGCCTCCCGGGCGAATCTGAGCCCGGTGGCGGTCGCTCAGTTTCTCTACACCGAGCAGGGGGTACTGCTGCTAGAACAGATTGGCCGGGTGGTGCAAACCCCCGTGCGCCAGGCCAATGTCCAGGCCCTGCGGGGGGCGATCATTTTAGCGGCCGCTGATCCTGACGCGGGCTTGAGCCTGCTGAATGTGCTGGACATATACCCCGCAGAGGCCATGCGGATTGATCTCGGTGGGGGACTCACCATCGCCCAGGAGGTGAACCGGGCCATTTTACAGTCGGAAGTCGCCTTTGAGCAGGTGCGGGCCCTGGCCGCCCAAGCCGCCGAGGCTAATCCGGTCGAGTTTGGGGCCCTGCTGCAATTGGTGCAAGACGAGCGTCAGTATGGGGTGGAGCGCATTAGCGTGGTAGTGCCTGGGGTGTCCAACCTGGTTCAACTCTATCTACCCCAGGCTCAGCCTGGACGGCGTGGGGTACCGGCCCAGGGATTTCCGCTGGTGGTGATTTCCCACGGGTTGGGGGGCACCAGTGACAGCTATACCTACCTGGCTGAGTATTTGGCCACAGGCGGCATTGCCGTAGCTACCATTGAGCATGTCGGCAGCAATGACCAACAGCTCTATGCCCTCCTGGCCGGGCGATCGGATGCGGTGATTCAAGACGAAGAGTTTCTGCGCCGCCCTCGGGAGGTCTCGCTTACCCTAAATACGCTGAGCTACCTGAACAGCAGCGATTCGCCTCTGAAGGGGCAGCTCAACCTAGACCAAATCGGGGTGGTGGGTCAGTCCTTCGGCGGCTACACCGCCCTGGCCTTGGCCGGGGCCACCTTTGACCTCGAGGGGCTAGCGGCCAATTGCCCTCCCAGCACCATCTCCTTTAACCCATCGCTGCTGTTGCAGTGCCAGGGGGCGCGCCTGGGCGACCCGGGCACAGGTCTGGGCGATCCTCGGGTGAAATCTATTTTTATCATGAACCCCATTGGCAGTGTCCTGTTTGGGGAAACCGGCTATGGTCGGATCGAGGTGCCTGTGATGATCGTGGGGGGGACGGCCGACACCATAGCACCGGCCTTTCCAGAGCAAATTATGCCCTTTGGCTGGCTCACCACCCCGGAGCAGTACCTGCTCCTGATTGACCAGGGCACCCACTTCTCCACCATTGGCGATGTGGCCCTAGGCGATCAGCCCTTGCCCATCCCGCCCCAAATTATCGGACCTCGACCGGAGCTGGTGTGGACCTATATGCAGGTCCTGGGGTTGGCCTATTTTAAGGTCACCCTGGCCGGCGATCAGCGGTTTCAGCCGGCTCTCCAGGCGGCCTTTGCCGCTGGCCTAGGGACTGAGGTTTATCCCCTCAGTCTGATCACCACCTTGACGCCCGAGAGCCCAGCCAGTGAGCCACCGGTTCCCCCCGCTCCCCCATCGCCCTAGGATAAAACCCCACTCTGGCCTGGTATGCTCTCAGAGGTGATACGAGTTCTGGCGATGGCTTCTGGTGCTGCATCGGCTGCAAAGATTGGCTGGCGAGAATGGGTAGCCCTGCCAGCGTTAGGGGTGGAGGCCGTCAAAGCCAAGATTGACACGGGGGCTCGGTCTTCGACGCTCCATGCCTTTGAGGTCACGCGGTTTGAGCACCATGGCCAGGCCATGGTCCGGTTTCAGGCCCACCCGCTCCAGCGCAACGATGATTATCGGGTGATCGCCGAGGCCGCCCTCCTCGAAGAGCGCCTCGTTCGTAACTCCGGCGGACAGACTGAGCTGCGTCCGGTGATTGAAACCTTGGTGCAGGTCGGCGATGCCGTGTGGGCCATTGAACTCACCCTCACCAATCGCGATGAGATGGGCTTTCGCATGCTGCTGGGACGCCAGGCGGTGCGCCGCCGCTACCTGGTTGATCCTGGGCGATCGTACTTGCATCCCCTTCCCGAACAGCCCCGTTTGGCCCATGATTAGCCCTAAGCACTCTCTCCCCCACGATTACTCCTAAGGCTCCATGAAAATTGCGATTTTATCCAGGGATGCTACTCTCTACTCGACTCGGCGGCTCAAGCAGGCAGGGGAGGAGCGTGGCCACGAAATGCGGGTGATTGACCATCTGCGCTGCTACATGAACATTACCTCCCACCAGCCCAAGGTGATGTACCAGAGCCAGCCGCTGGTGGACATTGACGCGGTGATTCCTCGCATTGGGGCGTCAAATACGTTCTACGGGACGGCGGTGGTGCGTCAGTTTGAGATTATGGGGGTGTTTCCGGCTAATACCTCCATGGCGATTTCGCGATCGCGGGACAAGCTGCGATCGCTCCAGATCATGGCCCGCCGGGGCATTGGTCTGCCAGTGACGGGGTTTGCCCACTCCACCAAAGACATCGACGGCCTGGTGGATATCGTCGGCGGTGCCCCCCTGGTGATTAAACTGCTGGAGGGCACCCAGGGCATTGGGGTGGTGCTCGCCGAGACCCAGCAGGCGGCTAAGTCCGTGATCGAAGCCTTTCGCGGGCTGGATGCCAACATTCTGGTGCAGGAGTTTATTAAAGAAGCGGGCGGTATGGATATTCGCTGCTTCGTGGTGGGGGACAAGGTGGTCGCCGCCATGAAGCGCCAGGGTGCCCCCGGCGAGTTTCGTTCTAACCTGCACCGGGGTGGATCGGCCAGCCGCATCCGCCTCACCCCCGAAGAGCGCAGCACCGCCATTCGCGCGGCCAAGGCTATGGGCCTGCAGGTGGCCGGGGTTGACCTGCTGCGATCAAACCACGGTCCGGTGGTCATGGAGGTCAACTCATCGCCGGGGCTAGAGGGGATTGAAAAGGCCACCGATATAGACGTAGCGGGCAAGATTATCGACTTTGTGGCCAAGCACGCCGCACCGAATAAAGATCGCGATCGGATTAAATATTAGGGCCTTGCCAGGGTTAATATCCTGGCAAGGCCCTAAGTGTCACACCTTCGCCATGGGGCCGCCACTGACCCGCCATACCCCAGGGCTATCGTTGTAGACATCATGCGAGAGCAAACTAAGGAAACAGCCATGAGTAAGGATAGTTTTGGGTATAGTCTGCGGCCTGGGGTCAAGTCGTTGGCCCTGGTGCTCCTGGGAGCCGGGATCGCCACCGCCGGGGGGCAAGCCCTGGGTACCCTGATCAACCCCTCGGCCAATGGCCAACCCACCACCATCGATGCCTTTTGGAACAACGGCTTTTGGAATGACGGCGACTCAGATGCTCCGGCACCCAAGGGACAAGACAGTCAACCCCAGAACAACGGCCAGAATAACAGCGGCCAGAATAACCTGGCCATTGCCCCGTCGGTCAGCGGCCCCAATGTCATTGCCGAAATTGTGCAACGGGTTGGGCCTGCGGTGGTGCGGATCGATTCTTCCCGCACTGTACAGGCCAGTGGGCCGCCGATGCTGCAAGATCCGTTCTTTCGCCAATTTTTTGGCAACAACCAGCCTGCACCCCAGGGTGATCAGGTGGAACGGGGGGTAGGCTCGGGCTTCATCACCTCCACCGATGGCGAAATTATCACCAACGCCCACGTGGTGGCCGGGGCCGACGAGGTGCAGGTCACCCTCAAGGACGGTCGCAGTTTTACCGGTCGGGTCATGGGTGCCGACTCGGTGACCGACGTGGCGGTGATCAAAATTGAAGCCGACAATCTGCCCACCGTTGCCCTCAGTGACTCAGATCGGCTGCAGCCGGGCGAGTGGGCGATCGCCATTGGCAACCCCCTCGGCCTCGACAGCACCGTGACGGCAGGCATTATTAGCGCCACCGGGCGCTCCAGTAGCGAGGTCGGCGTCCCCGACAAGCGGGTTGACTTTATTCAAACCGACGCGGCCATTAACCCCGGCAACTCTGGCGGGCCGCTGCTCAACCTCAGCGGTGAAGTGATTGGGGTGAATACCGCCATTATTCAGGGTGCCCAGGGTCTGGGCTTTGCTATTCCCATCAACACGGTGCAGCGGATCAGCAGTCAGCTGATCCAAAATGGCCGGGTTGAGCACGCCTACCTGGGCATTCAAATGGTGACTCTATCGCCCCAGATGAAGGAAACCATCAATAGTGATCCCAACCGCCCCTTTGAGGTAGCAGATGAGGCCGGGGTGCTGATTGCCCAGGTGGTGCCCAATTCCCCCGCGGCCCAGGGCGGCCTGCAATCTGGGGACGTGATTGTGGCGATCGCAGGGCAGCCCGTGAAAGATGGTGCCGATGTGCAGCAGGCGGTGGAAGATTCGTCGGTGGGGCAGGATCTAGCCATGACCCTGCGCCGCGAGGGCCGCGAACAGACCATTACGGTACGCCCCGGCAACGTACCGGCTCAGTAATGCATCTACCTAGCGATCCCGGTCGGGGATTGCAAATGCAGGCAGCGCGGCGGTTTCGCCGCGCTTTCTTTATGGTGGGCTGTTAGGGTGGCACGATCGCCATCTAGGGACGCGGCGAAACCTCAGGGCGGGATAACTGCCCCATTGCAGGAGAGAATAAGCTGTTGAGCATCTAAATTGCATAGTGGGTTCGGCAAAGCCCTTGGTGTAAGGCTTTTAGAGCAATTATACTAGCGCAGTTTGAATGACTAACAGCTTGGTTTCCCGCTGTTGTAAGATCTAGCCAGAAAAACCCGTTCATCTATGCGGCCCCTTGATCCCGTCGGGTGGGCAGTTGATGGCAGAATCAGCCAATTGCATGGGAATTCTGAGTAAATGTTGGCTCTAGGATGGCTTTTGCCGAGACTAGGAGTAGGTGAGAGTGCTGACCTAGTAAATTTTAGGCCTGCTTCTTTTTAAGATAAATCTATGTCTTCATCCCATGCCAACCTCTATACCTCGACTGAATCGCAGCTAGAAACCTCTGAGCGGTTGCTTCGAGGCGTGGCGATCGCAGGTCGTTTTGGCGGCACCATTGCTCGACACCAGGCGGAGCAAGCGCTCCAGGAGATGAATCGCACCCTGGAGGAAAAAGTTGAACAACGAACCACCGAGCTGAAAATCGCCAAGGAACAGGCGGACAATGCTAACCAGGCCAAGAGTGAATTCCTCACCAACATGAGTCACGAATTGCGAACTCCACTCAACGGAATTTTAGGCTATGCCCAAGTCCTATAAGCTGTTAGGCATTCAAACTGCACTAGTACAATCGCCTTAAAAGCCTTATGGCAAGGGCTTCGCAGAGTCCAACATGCAATTTAGATGCTCAACAGCTTAGCGATGCCGGTGATGGATGGCTTCGAATTGATCAAAACCATTCGCCATACCCAGGATCTCAAGCATTACCCCATCGCAGTTTCCTCGGCCTCGGTCTCCCCAACCGATCAGCAGATGGCTCTTGAGCAAGGGGGAGATTATTTTCTGGCTAAACCCATAGATGCTTCGGCCCTGTTTAAAGTGATAGCTGACGGTCTGCACCTGAAATGGATCTACGAGACCCAGGCAAAGGCTCCTAGCTCACCCGAGCCCGCACTCAATGGCGTTGTTCTACCACCCCTTCAAACCTTAGAAACTCTCCTGGATTTGACCTGCCAAGATAATGTCAAAGGTCTGCGCAAGCAATTAGAAAAACTCATTTCTGAAGATAGTCAATACACATCGCTTGCTGAACCAATTATCCAATTTTCAAAGCATTATCAAACCGAAGAAATTGAATCTATTCTAAATAAATACTTGCTTGAGGGTTCAGTCAATGAGGAATAATATCAAAATCTTAGTTGTTGATGATATTGTTGAAAATCTGGAGATTGTTACGGACGTGCTATCTGCCGCAGACTACGATGTCGCGGCTGTCACCAGTGGTCGTCGGGCTCTAAAAAGACTTCAGACCTATATTCCAGATCTGATTTTGCTCGATGTCAAAATGCCAGACATTGATGGCTTTGAAGTCTGTCGTCAGATCAAGAGCAATGAACTCACAGCTAATATTCCAATTATTTTTATTGCCGCATTCTCAAAGCCTGAAAATATCGAAAAAGGGTTTTCTGTGGGAGCTGTTGATTATATCCATAAACCGATCCAAGAACTTGAGCTATTGTCGCGGGTCAAAAACCATCTGGAACTACAGCGTCTGCGCCAATCTTTGGAACAGCAGGTGGTCGAACGAACCTATGATCTGGAAGTTGCCATGGCTCAATTGCAAGAGGCGTTGACCCAGCTACAGGAAACCCAGCTGAGAATGCTGCAAAGCGAGAAAATGGCCACCCATGATCCCCTGACGGAATTGCCCAATCGACGGCTGTTGATGGAGCGCCTGGAAACCTCTCTGGCCATCTCTCAACATTCCCACCAGGCGATCGCACTCATTTTTTTAGATCTAGATGGGTTTAAACAAGTCAACGACACCTACGACCATCAGGCCGGTGATGATCTACTGGTGGAAGTGACCCAGCGATTGCAGGCTTGCTTGAGAAAGCGCGATGGTCTGTTTCGCCTGGGAGGCGACGAGTTTGTGATTTTAATCGATCAGGTCGAATCTACGGTGGCCATGATTGAACTGGCAAAGCGACTCCTGGCTAACCTGCAAAGACCCTTTAGGATCAAGGGTCACACGGTGACTATAGGCGGCAGTTTTGGCATCAAGGTCTATGACGGACAGGCCGAGCAAACGGTGCGTGAGGTCTTATCCGATGCCGATCAGGCCATGTATAAGGCCAAGTCGCGCAGAAACTGTGTGGTCCTGCATGGGGAAGCGGTCTTCCATGGGGTTGACTGACCACGGGGGTAATTGAGGGCAATGCTGGCCACGGTAATCCCGCAGAATTTTGATTCCTGGCTAGAGCCCAGGGCCCTGCGCCCCTACCGGGGGCCCTACCGGGAGATATCATGCTTTAAAGAATTGCCCTGAGCCCCCACCATTGTCTCGATCCCATGGCCCTACCGCTTTCCCTAGCCCCTGACCTAGACCAGGGGCGACTAGGGCTGATGCTGTTTACCCGCTACCCAGAGGCGGGGCGGACTAAGACTCGCCTGATTCCCCACCTGGGCCCGGAGGGGGCCGCCGCGCTCCACCGACGGATGACTGAGCATGTGGTGGCCCAGGTCACCGGGGCGGCCCAGCACCTGCCCTTGGCCGTGGAGGTACACTTTACCGGCGGCAGTCTGGCCCAGATGCAGGGCTGGCTGGGCGATGGGGTCACCTACTGCCCCCAGGCCTTGGGCACCCTGGGCGATCGCCTGCTAGTGGCCTTTCGCCAAAACCTAGACCGGGGGCGGCCAGGGGCGATCGCCATTGGCAGCGACTGCCCTGCCCTCGGGGCCGAGCACCTAGCGGCAGCCCTAGCAGCCCTGCAACGGGTAGACCTGGTGATTGGCCCCGCCACCGACGGCGGCTACTACCTGATCGGGCTCAGTCGCCTAGAGCCGGCCCTCTTTGACGCCATTACCTGGGGCACCGACCAGGTGCTCGCGCAAACCCTGGCGGCGGCCCAGGCCCAGGGGTTGACCGTTGAGCTGCTCACGCCCCTCACCGATGTCGATCGCCCCGCAGACCTGCCCCAGTGGGAGCGCCTGGCCAGGGGAGCTTCCTAGGCGGTTTCCTGGGGGACTGCACCGCCAGCCCCGGCCGCAGCAGCAACCCCCAGGTGGGGTTAAAGGGGTGCACAACCGCCACCGGATGCCCTTGGCTAACCAGCGATTGCCCCTCGTTGGCCCACCGAAAAATTGACCCCTCCAGGTTGTAGACCTGGGTATAGCCCGCCTGGCGCAGCTGGGCTACCAGCCTGGCCGAACGATAGCCCACCGAGCAGTAGGCCACAATTGGCTGGCGGGGGTCTAGGGCCAACGCCAGCGCGGCATCCCGGTTGGGGGTGCGATGAGCCCCAGGCAGGTGACTCACCGCAAACTCGTACTCACGCCGTACATCGAGCAGAATAGGTAAAGGCGCGTTTCCCTCGCTGAGCCAGTCCGCCAGGGCTTGGGTGGTGAGGGAGGGCACCCCCGGAAACGCCCACTGTACCCAGCCCACCACGGCCCACCAGGCCACGGTGCGCACCGGCCCGATGGGTCTGGGTGGGGTCGGGGTTGGCAGCCTAGACATACGCACAGCGCCCAGGCGCGGGAGACGGTCAATGCTCAATTTTACCCCCTGGCATACCCTACTCCAGACCTACGTGGACGATCAGGGCCAGGTAGACTATGGCCGCTGGCAAGGGGAAGCGGCACCCGCCCTCGATGATTGGCTGGACTCATTGCCCAACACCCTGGGGGATCTCGCCTCCGAAAAGGCTCTCGCCCTGTTGATTAACCTCTACAACGCCCTCACCATTCAGCAGGTGCTCAGGCGCTACCCCATCGACTCCATTTTGCCTCGGCTATGGGGGCAGCCCAATTGGCTGGGGTTTTGGCGCTTTTTTAGCCGTCCGCTCTACGACCTCGACGGCAAACGACTCAGCCTCAACGATCTCGAACATGGTCTCCTGCGGCCCCAGTTCAAAGAGCCTCGCATTCACTTTGCCCTGGTGTGTGCCTCGACCGGGTGCCCCAGCCTGCGCAACGAGGCCTATCTGCCCGATATCGTCGAAGCCCAGCTAGAAACCGATGCCCACCACTTTATGCACAACCCGGCCAAGGTGCGCTACGACCCCCAGGCCAGGGTGCTCTACTGCAGCAAAATCCTGAAGTGGTACGGCGACGATTTTTTGCAGATGGCCCCCTCCATCCCCAACTACATTGGCACCTACCTCGCGGCTGACCCGCCCCTCTCGACCCTGACCAAGGTTGAGTACCTGCCCTACGACTGGAGCCTGAACCAGCGCCCCACCTAGAACGTCGGTACAGAAACCCGGTTTCTTGGCCAGAATGCAAGTCCTATCGTTAGCGCAGCGACGAAGAAACCGGGTTTTTAGCCATACTGTACCGGTGCTCTAGCGCACATCTTCGTAAAACCGCTTCAGGGTGGTGGCGGGCACCCCAAGCCCCCACAACAATCCAATCATTAAATAAATGGCGTTGGCCTTGAGGACGCCCCAGGCGGCGACCCGGCGATCGGAGGACTGCACGACTCGATTGATCTGGCGAAGACTGCCCCGGCGGCAGAGTTTGAGGCACAGGTCGGCTTCTTCCATGATTGGCAGGGCGGGGTCAAAGCCGCCGCAGGTCAAAAAGTCGGCCCGGCGGCAAAACATGACCTGGTCGCCAAACAACAGCCGCAGCCCGCGAAAAAAAAACAAATAAGGCCGAAACAGCAGCGGTGCGTAGTAGGTTTTGACGGCGTTGTGCAGCGAAATTGCCCAGCGAATGGTGCGTGGCCCGGTCATCAGAGAAATAAACCCGCCCCCGGCCACGGTCGGGTTGTCTAGGGTGCTCTGCACGAGGAGGACGAGGTCGTCGGGCACCAGGGTGTCGGCGTGGAGAAAGCACAGCAGGTCGCCCTGGGCGGCGGCGGCTCCCAGGTTCATTTGAATCGAGCGACCGGGGGCCGGAGCCTGGAGTACGGTGAGGGGCAGGCGATCTAGGTAGGATTGGGCGATCGCTACGGTGCGATCGGTGCTGCCCCCATCCACCAGCACAATCTCCTGGGGGGGAGGGCTGAGGCTCTGCAACAAGCTCAGGGTACAGCCCAGGCAGGTCGCCTCATTCCAGGTGGGGATGATGATTGAAACCGCCATGGCAAGCCCCTGAGAGAACTGGAACCGGCACGATACGGCCACCTTGTCGGGAGCATGGCCCCCGTCGCCATAGACTAACCGCCGACCCTGCCCTCAGGATCGCCTACTCTGGCCACCATGAGACCAGAAACCTGAAAATAAAAATGCCAGCAATTGTAAATTCGACGCCAGACGGGCGTTTCAGCCTCTCTGACAAAAACAGCCTCCTCTTCACACGGACTAAAAACGGACTAAAAAGCTGAAAATTTAACTGCCAACCACCATTTTAA
>Ga0169931_10002055_pt1 | contig 33049 bp, 26 predicted proteins | sample Kivu_15m_20L_FD_129675 | JGI IMG/M metagenome (GOLD analysis project Ga0169931, IMG submission 129675) | Freshwater microbial communities from Lake Kivu, Western Province, Rwanda to study Microbial Dark Matter (Phase II) - Kivu_15m_20L... | ecosystem: Environmental > Aquatic > Freshwater > Lake...
CTTCGCCATGTCAAGCAGCCACTGAGGCATCGTTGATGTGGTGCCACTTCCCGACGCTGGCTGCTGAGCAACTGTGTCGGTGGTTGCAGCTGGTTGTGACTCCGGCACCGGCTGTGATGCCTCTGGCGTCGTCGCTGCACCTGCTTGCTCGTTCACAGCTGCTGCTGGTTGCTGTGCCGGTTCCGCAGAAGCTGGAGCGGCGATTTGAGCATTTGCCGGCACTGACTCGACCGGCTTGTTTGCTTGCACCGGCGCATCGTCTTTCACAGTGACCTTTGCGTCAACTTTTGGTTCGCTCACGACAGCGGCGTCGCTCACGACAGCGGCGTCGCTCATGACATCTTTGATGGCACTGGTGATCGGTGAGTTTTCATCGATGATGTCGCTGAGGAACGACTGGAGTGTTCCTTGGTCAATGACTCCGTCTTCAAGCATCGCTTCGAATTCGGCGGCCTGTTCGACGGCGGTGGAGTCGTTCTTGTCGGCTCCGTTGGTAGCCACTCCGATGACGAGTGCTCCGGCAACTGCCAGTACTCCTGCAACGGTGAGGATCTTCTTGCGGGTTGAGGTGTTCATGGTGTTCTCCTTCTCTGGTGTGAGGCCACTGTGGCCCTGCACCAATGAGGAGTCGCCGGCCCGCTGTGTGCGGACACTTTTTTCGGACAATTCCCGAGAAATTCCTGAACCCCTCTATTTTCAGGGCTTTCCTGGGGCGGTCTAGGTTCTGACCATGTCCGTGGAACCCCGTTTCGTGCCATATCCGAAGCCGCCATCTGGCGCGCCGAACATTTTGGTGATCGTGCTCGATGACGTGGGCTTCGGCCAGCTCGGCTGTTTCGGTTCGCCGATCAACACACCACACATTGATCGTCTGGCGGCAGAGGGTTTGCGATACAACCGCTTTCACGTCACGTCGATTTGCTCGTCAACGCGTGCCGCACTCATGACCGGCCGTAATCATCACGCGGTTGGTGTTGGTGCAACGCAAGAGACATCGTTTGCATTGCCCGGATACAACGGTCGCATTCCAAAGTCTGCAGCGGCGTTGCCACGGTTGTTGCGCGATAACGGTTACAACACGTTCGCAGTGGGTAAGTGGCACCTCACCCCACAAGCGGAGTATTCGTCGTCGGGACCGTTTGAGCGCTGGCCACTCGGTCTGGGGTACGAGCGCTATTACGGGTTCCTCGGTGCGGAGACAAATCAGTGGTCGCCTGAGCTTGTGCGGGACAACACGCCCATCGACATTCCGCAGCATGATTGTTATCACCTCACCGAAGATCTTGCTGATCAAGCCATCAACATGATTCGAAATCAGCGACAGGCTTCACCTGACAAGCCGTTTCTTTGTTGGTTTGCAACGGGCGCAGCACATGCACCACACCATGTGGCGCGCGAATGGTTCGCACCGTACGCGGGTGCATTCGATGGTGGATGGGAACAGATGCGCGACGGCATCTACTCCCGACAATTGGAGATGGGCATCATTCCGAAAGGAACTGTCAACACGCCACGCCCGGAATGGGTGCAGCAGTGGTCGAGCTTGTCCGATGGCGAACGACAATTGTTCTGCCGTTACATGGAAGTGTTCGCCGGATTCGTAACGCACACCGACGCCCAGATTGGTCGAATTTTGTCGTATCTCGACCAGCACGATCTTGCAGACAACACCATCGTCATGGTCATGTCTGACAATGGAACGAGCAGTGAAGGTGGAGTGCATGGCACTCTGAATGAGTCTGCGTCGTGGCTCGGCGAGCATGCGACCATCGATGAAGCTCTTGCGCACATTGACGAGATCGGCGGGCCAAACCACACGAACCACTATCCGTGGGGTTGGGCGTGGGCAGGCAACGCGCCGTTCCAGTTGTGGAAGCGTTATTCATGGTTGGGTGGCGTTCGCGCGCCGCTCGTGGTGCGCTGGCCAAGCGGTATTTCCGACAAAGGTTCGGTGCGCAATCAGTTCATGCATGCGGTTGACCTCACCCCGACGCTGATGTCCGCGTGTGGTTTGCCCATGCCCGATGTGGTTGACGGTGTGAAGCAACAGCGCGTTGACGGGGTTGACGCATCTGCAACATTCACCAAAGCCGACGCACCGGAACACCGAACCACGCAGTACTTCGAAATGCATGGTTCTCGTTCGATCTACAGCGGTGGCTGGAAAGCAACCACGAACTTCGTTTCACCGTTGTTCAACGAGCGTGCATTCATCACCGGCAGCCACAACTATGACGACGACACGTGGCAACTCTTCAACATCGACGACGATTTTTCTGAGTCGACCGATTTGTCAGCGCAACACCCCGACAAGGTGCGTGAGCTTGAATCGTTGTGGGTGGATGTAGCGACGCAGAACAACGTGTTTCCACTATTCGACCCTTCGGCGAATTACCCGATGCATCCAGGTGAGTATCCGCTTCCACGGTCCATGACGTATGAGCCATCTGATGTTCCAGTAGCTGCGGGGCGCGTGCCGATGATGCTTGGTGGTTTCTCAATGACCGCCCGCATCAGTTGCGTGACGTCATCCGAGAGCGGCGTCTTGGCTGCTTTCGGTGATCACCAAGGTGGGTGGGCACTGCGTGTGGTTGGCGGTGAAGTTCGCTTCGATGCTGTACACGGAAAGCAACGCACAACGCTGCGGGGTGGTTCACTTGGTAGTGGTGCTCACGATGTGAATGTGTCGATGGTACGTGGTGGCGCATTGGCCCTGTCAGTTGATGGTGACGAAAAGGCGAGTGGCACGTTCACGGCCATGTTCTTTTTCCCGGGTGTCACCACTGCTGCCGGTGGCATGTGGGTGGGCCGTCATGACGGACTCGCCGTGTGCGACGACTATGAATCACCAGCTCGATTCACTGGAGCACTTTTCTCACTCCATGTCGCTTCGGGGGGTGCCGACCGGCCAACTCTCGCCGTGACCATGAAAGTCGCTGAGGGCTCGGATTAAGAGGGGTCGAAATCGGCAGCCTTCGATTGTCGTTGGTCATACGACGTGTCGTCTGGAACTACAGTTCGTCCCACCCGGCGTGATGCCGACTTAATGGGGAGGGGAAGTCGTGGCGCTCATACAGTGCACCAATCTCAAGAAGGTTTACACCGTCGGTGGCGAAGAAGTTCGGGCGCTCGACGGAGTGTCGTTGGCAGTCGAAGCCGGCGACTTCATCGCGATCTGTGGACCATCGGGTTCCGGTAAGTCGACATTGGCGAATGTCATTGGCGGTCTCGATCAGCCTGACTCGGGCTCCGTTGTCGTGGAAGGCATGGACTTGGCAGAAGCGAAGGACAAGCAACTGTCCGAGTACCGAAACAAGCACATCGGGTTTGTGTTCCAGTCGTTCAATCTTCAGGCTCATGAGTCAGCACTCGAAAATGTGATCTCACCATTGGTGTTGGGTGGCGCTGGCAAGAAGAAGGAACGAGTGGCAAAGGGCATGGCGGCTCTTGCTCGCGTAGGTCTCACAGATCGTGCGAAGCACAAGCCAACAGAGTTATCTGGAGGTCAACGGCAGCGCGTTGCCATCGCGCGTGCACTTGTCAACGAACCCTCTCTCATCATCGCTGATGAACCGACCGGCAACCTTGATTCATCTCGTGGTGCCGACGTCATGAAAGAGCTCGAACGACTGAATGGTGAGGGCATCACATTGCTCGTCATCACGCACGACCCCACGGTCGCTGCGCGAGCCAAGCGGGTGATCGAGATCAAAGACGGAAAGATCACCGAGACGGCAGGTGCACGATGAAATTCAAGGACCAATTCCGCACTGGCTGGCGCAATCTCAGCCGCCAGAAACTTCGTACATCGCTCACCATTTTCGCCATCGTCATTGGTGCCGTTTCGGTCACTGTGATGTTGTCACTCGTCACCAGTGCCAAGGGCTTCCTCATGTCGTCGTTCGAAAAGACTGGCGAGGATCGCCGCGTCATCGTGACGCCGGTGACGGGCCTCGACTACGGGGAAGCTCGCTGGCAGACCTGGAGCGATGGCAGCGGTAAGAAGATCGACGACGCTGCAATTGCCGCTCTTGCAGCTGTTCCTGGTGTCACATCCGCAACACCCATCGTTGGCGCTCAGTATTACGACTCCGCAAAGTCGGCTAACGCTGAAGTATCTGTCTCGAATTCGTTCATGCTCGGCTACCTCGCGAACGGTTCTGTCACTCGTTATGTCACACATGGACGCGTCCTCGAAGCCGCAGACGACAACGGCGGAGTGCTCATCTCGCGCAGTCTCGCCGAGGGTCTCGGTTTCAAGGACAACCTTGAAGCTGCACTCGGCCAGAAGATCACTCTGAAGCCTCGTAAGGATTTTTCGGAAGTGATGAAAGACGTCGAAGTGACAGTCGTTGGCGTCATGTTTGCCGATGGGGACGCCATCGACATGACACTGAAGTTCGCACTCGACACAGCGCCAGCCTTCGAGCGCTGCGAGGGCGGAGGACCAAACTCGCAGACGACATGTACCAAGGAATCAGATGTGCTGCGAAACGGCTACCCATCTGCGTACGTCAACATCGAAAATAAAGACAATGCTGACGCCATCGTCGATGAGGTGAAGAAGTTGGGTTACGGCGCTGCTGCTGGTCAAGAAGAGATCAGCGCCCAGTCCCAGGCCTTCACCATCCTTGGGGCTGTGCTCGGCGGCATCGGCGGTATCGCCTTGCTTGTTGCTGCAATTGGAGTCATCAACACAATGGTCATGGCCACTCTCGAGCGCACGAGGGAAATTGGAATCATGCGCGCAACTGGTGCCACAAAGCGCACAGTGCGCAGTCTGTTCACCGTGGAGGCCGGTGTGCTCGGCTTCATGGGCGGAATATTCGGCATCCTTCTGTCGTTCGGCGTCGCGATCTTGCTGAACGGGGTGTTGAACCAGCAGCTCGAGGACGGCGGCATTTCTGAGCGGAACATCGTTAGCATTCCGCCACCGATTGCAATTGTGGTCATCTTGGTGACCACTCTCATCGGCATGATTGCTGGGCGGTTGCCGGCACGGCGCGCGGCCAATCTCGATCCGGTCGAGGCGCTTCGCTACGAATAAACCGGAGAGCGTTCACCCTCCATTCACCTTCCAGAAGGGTGACGTTCAGGCGTCACTGCGAAGATTTTGACGTGGTTGAGCCCTCCCCAGCGCAGGTCAAGGCGATTACGGTCGTCCGCTCAACCGGCGACAAAGTCTTTCGTGGAATCATGACGGCAGGTGGTCTCACCTCGCTAGTGGTGCTGTCTCTCATTGCTGGGTTCTTGCTGTATCGCGGTTTCGAGATCTTAAGTGATTTCGGTTTCTCATTCTTGACAACGTCAGAGTGGAACTCCGGCATCGACGATGTGGGAACCGATGCGCGCATGGGTGTGGCAGCAATGCTCGTTGGTTCAATTGTCATCGCTGTCATCGCGATTGTGATCGCGGTGCCGTTCGCGATGGGTGTTGCACTCTTCCTCGAGTACTACGCCCCCAAGAAGCTTCGCAATGTGCTTACCGCACTTCTTGATCTGATTGCGGCGGTTCCATCGGTCATCTATGGAATTTGGGGCTATGTAGTGCTCATGCCGCTGGTTGTTCAGTGGTCCAAGACCTTGAATGATTATCTCGGTTGGTTCCCACTCTTCTCGGTTCCAGCCCCGATCTTTGAGCGCTCGCCCTTTGTCGCCGGCATTTTGTTGTCAATCATGATTTTGCCCATCACCACTTCTGTCACTCGTGAGGTGTACTCCCGAGCACCAAAAGACCAGATCGATGCTGCGTATGCATTGGGCGGAAGTCGTTGGGGTGGCATTCGCACGGTCGTGCTGCCTTTCGGGCGAAGTGGTCTTGTTGGTGGTGCGATGCTTGGTTTGGGTCGCGCACTTGGTGAGACCATTGCGGTGTTTCTCGTTCTCAATCTTGTCTTCAAAGTCAACTTCAACATCCTGTCCTCTGCAGGTGGAAACGTTGCTTCGCTGATCGCGACTCGATTTGGTGAGGCCAGCCGGTACGAGTTGAAGGGCCTTATGGCAGCAGGTCTGGTGCTGTTCATTCTCACGCTCATCGTGAATGCCATCGCAACAGCAATTGTGAACCGAAGCGCAAAGGCAGTCGCATGAGCGTGATGCAAGAATCCACATCAGTTGTGCAGCCACGACGCCCATGGCGCCATCCGGCTCAGAATGCCCTGACGGTGTCGGTGATTGTCACGCTGTCGGCTCTTGGTGGAGCAGCTGTCACAGCGCGCACCGGACTCGCGGGCAATCTTGGATGGTTCGTCAGTTTTATTGCTTGCGCGATCATTGTCTCGTGGATTGCAGGTCGTTTTCGAAGCAAAGTGGCTGCAGCAGATTTGGTGGCAACAGTTGTCATTGGTGCGGCTGCTGCAGCAGTGGTCATTCCCTGGACGTCGCTCATTTACACGGTTATCTCAAACGGCTCGAAAGTCATCTATTCGGGTTGGTTCACGACCGACATGTCGGTTACCGCGGCAGACGATGTGTTCACTGTCGGCGGTGTCTCACATGCCATTGTCGGAACACTCATCATCATTTCGATAGCAACATTGATCTCTGTGCCAATCGGTATCGCTTCAGCTGTGTACATCGTGGAGATTCGCGGACGTTTCTCACTTCTGGTTCGATTCTTGACGCAGGCGATGAGCGGGGTTCCATCAATTGTCGCTGGTCTGTTCATCTACTCAACGCTCGTCGTCTTGGTATTCGAAAAGTTCAATGCCCTTGCAGGCGCGTTCGCATTGTCGATTCTGATGTTGCCAACGGTTGCGCGTACCTCAGAAGAGGTTCTGAAGCTGGTACCGGAAGACTTGAGATCGGCCAGTTACGCACTCGGTGCCTCGCAAGTAAGCACGACTTTCAAAGTCACGTTGCCAACAGTGCGAAGCGGACTGGTGACAGCGGCTGTTTTGGGAGTTGCTCGAATTGCCGGCGAAACGGCGCCGCTTCTGTTGACCTCCTTGTATCTCGTCAGTTTCTCGGCGGACCTTGTTGGCAAGCCCATGGCAACACTGCCGACGTACACCTTCGGCAATCTTCAGATTGGCACCGAGAATGCCGTCGCTCGAGCATGGGGCGGGTCGCTCACGTTGCTCGCATTGATCTTCGTCCTGTTCCTCATTGCTCGGCTGCTCGCCGGCAGAGGCCCAGGCAAGTAGGGAAGAGAACAGGAAGTCACCATGGATCAGCCAGACATGACACAAGGCGAAGTAGTCACGCCCTCGTTACCCGAGACGCTAGTTGTCGAGGATCGCACTCGACGCAATTCTGCCCGGCTACACGAACACACCGACAAGGGTCTTGAAGCGCGCAGTGTGCACGCATGGTTCGGCAAGCACCACGCTCTTGCTGATGTCTCCTTACATTTCCCGGAAAATACCGTCACTGGTCTTATCGGACCATCGGGTTGTGGAAAGTCGACCTTCCTTCGACTTCTGAACCGCATGCACGAGTTCATTCCTAACTCCGCGATGGCGGGCGATGTGTTCCTCGATGGTCAGGACATCTATGGAGCCAAAGTGAACCCTGCCGATGTTCGCTTGAAGATCGGCATGGTTTTCCAGAAGCCAAACCCATTTCCTTCAATGACCATCGAAGAGAATGTGCTCGCTGGACTGAAATTGGCGAAAATCAAGACATCGGACAAGGAAGCGTTGCTTGAGGACTGCTTGGTGCGAGCCGGACTGTGGAAAGAAGTCAAAGATCGCCTAAAGGCCGCTGGAGCATCGTTGTCTGGTGGTCAGCAACAACGTCTGTGCATTGCACGCGCCTTGGCAGTGAAGCCCAATGTGTTACTGATGGACGAGCCCTGCTCGGCTCTTGACCCAGGTTCGACCTTGCGAGTGGAAGAGACCATCGTGCAGCTCTCTGAGACCATGACAATCATCATCGTGACCCACAACATGCAACAGGCGGCCCGCGTCTCTGACTACTGCGCATTCTTCTTGTCTGACGGGGGGCCGGGTCAGCTGATCGAAGCCGACCTCACCTCAAACATGTTCAGTAACCCCTCAGACAAGCGCACCGCGGACTACGTACAGGGTCGCTTCGGCTGATACTTCGTTCACCCATTGTTCAGGTTTGTCGCCCAACCTGTTCAACTGTTGGCGGTTTCCACGTCAATTCCGTTTTCTACATTTCACCAACAGGTATTACACCCGGAGGAAAAAGGAAAACATGAAACTACGTCGAAAGTTGGTGGCCATGGCCACCATCGCAACACTCGGAGTTACTGCAAGTGCAGTGCCGGTGCATGCAGAAGCAATCACTGGTGGAGGCGCAACCTTCATAGCCAACTTCATGGACGTGTGTCGCTCGCTATACGCAAGCAATACCAACGTGAACCCCGGCAAAGACACCATCTCGTACGCGTCCGTCGGATCAGGTACGGGCAAGACAAGTTTTGCAAACGGAACGTTCCAATTTGGCGGCACCGAGTCTTCGTACTCAAGTGGTGCACCGAGCAACTTCGTGTACGTGCCGCTCATCGGTGGACCAATCGCAGTTGCGTACCGTCTCGACGGTGTGACAGATCAAGTTCGCCTCACCGCACCGACAATTGCCAAGATCTTCTCAGGTGCTATCAAGACATGGAATGACCCTGCAATTGCAGCTGACAACACTGCGGTCACAGTTCCTGCCAAGAAGACTCAGAGCATCGCCGGTGTGAAGGTCACAGTTGCCGCGAAAGGAACAAACGTTGTCATCACCACCACAATGAATGCTGCAGCAATCAAGGCAAACAGGGATAAGACTGTCTTGCTGACTCGCACAAACTCGAAGGGCGCTAGCTCGAATGTGGGCTTGCTGAAGTTTGCAAAGAAACAAGTAAATACCGTTAAGCACACCAAGGGAACGACCTACTCGATCACTGTTGATGGTGCGACTATTGCAACTGTCAGCCTTGAAGCAACGACCAGTGGTAAGACCATCACCCTTCCGGCGACCCCAATCAAAGTTGCTTACCGCTCAGGTGGTTCCGGAACGACGAACGCATTCCTCAACTACTTGAATCTCGCCGCACCCACAGTGTGGACAAAAGTGACGAACGATGACTTCACCAAGTCGATTCCCACCACGCTGCCCACTGATGGCACCTTCCAGGCTGCTAGCGGCAACGACGGAGTATCGAACTATGTGAAGGACAACAACGGGGCCGTCACTTATGCCGAGCTCTCTTTCGTTCTTGAGCGCGCCAGCGCAGGCGTGAAGGCAGCAGCAGTGAAGAATGCTGGCGGTGCATTTGTGACACCAACAACAACGAATGCCTCAGAGGCCTTGTCCTACGCTGCGGTCGCAGCGGATGGACTCGTGACGTTGAACTACACGAACACATCAGCGACGATGTACCCAGTCGTAGCAATTTCGTACGGCCTGGGGAGCACCAAGGTATCCTCCACGAACAACAACATCCGTAACTTCTTCAACTACCTAATCGGTACCTGTGGTCCGAAGAGCGCTGAAGCAATCGGATACTCACCGCTACGCGGAGACATCTACACCAAGGCCGTCGCGCTCGCAGCGCGCATCGGTTCGGGTAGCTGATTCGATAGCCACTGAACTTCCCCCCTCGGAAGTGTGAAGGGCCTGGTGCGAAAGCACCGGGCCCTTTTTCAAGTGGCGGTGCTGCAAGACTGAGCGCCGTGCAGACGATTGACATCATCAATCCAGTGACGGGCGCCGTCGTGGGCCGTGTCGACAACACGTCCGTTGAAGCGTGCCTCGCGGCTGTGGACCGCGCACATGATGCATTCACGACGTGGAGAAAGGTGCTGCCTCGTCAGCGAGCAGAAATATTGCGTCGTGCCTACGACCTCATGATTGCTGAGCAGGCATCACTCGCGACACTCATCGTGCAGGAAAACGGGAAAGTGCTCTCAGATGCCATGGCCGAAGTTGCCTATGCGGCGGAGTTCTTTCGCTGGTTCAGCGAAGAGGCGGTGCGCATCGATGGTGATCTACGGCATGCGCCGAATGGTGACTATTGGTTCGCAGTTACGCGTGAACCCGTCGGGGTGGCGTTGCTCATCACGCCGTGGAACTTCCCAGCGGCCATGGCAACACGCAAGATCGGTCCGGCTCTCGCGGCTGGCTGCTCCGTGGTGTTGAAAGCAGCAACTGAGACTCCGCTCACCGCACTAGCCATTGCAGATGTACTCATACGTGCAGGCGTGCCGGAGGGTGTTGTCAATGTCGTGACTCCTGACCCGCCGGGCGACGCAGTGGCCGCGATGTTGTCGAGTGGCAAGGTTCGCAAGCTCTCATTCACCGGAAGCACGCGCGTCGGTGCACTGCTGTTGGCTCAAGCCTCTGATCGCATCATCAACTGTTCAATGGAACTAGGTGGCAATGCACCTTTCATCGTGTGCGAGGACGCAGACATAGACGCTGCTGTTGACGGTGCGATGCTCGCAAAGATGCGCAATGGGGGAGCAGCATGCACCGCCGCGAATCGCTTCTATGTGCACGAGAAAGTCGCGGATGAATTTGTTAACAAGTTCACTTCGCGTATGTCATCTTTGGTGCTTGGTGATGGGCTGAAAGAAGGTGTCACGCTGGGGCCACTCGTCTCGCGTTCGCAGCAGCAACGTGTAGTCGCTGCGGTTGAACAAGCAGTTGCTGAAGGGGCTGTCGTCCAGTGCGGTGGCCGTGCAGCCGACGACGGCTCCTTTGGGTACCACGCAACCGTTCTCACCAACGTCGCACCGACGGCGACAATTCTGAAAGACGAAGTGTTCGGGCCGGTCGCTCCGATTGTGGTGGTCGATGACATTGAACGGTCGATGGAGTTGTTCAACGGAGTCGAACATGGGTTGGTGAGCTATCTCTACACCGCTGACGCTGCTCGTGGCATGCGTTTGGCCGGGCAGTTGGAGACCGGCATGGTGGGCCTCAATAGAGGGCTCGTGTCTGACCCGGCGGCTCCGTTCGGGGGAGTCAAGGCATCGGGCCTTGGCCGCGAAGGTGCCCATGAAGGACTTCTGGCATTTCTTGAGACCAAGTATGTAGCCACCCAGTGGTGAGGGCCAGACTGTCGGCATGACGATGCACATGACCCCCTCATCTGACGTATCGGTGATTCCTGCAATGGTCACTGATGTTCGTGAGGCATTTCGCTCAGGAATCACTCGACCCCTCGAATGGCGTCGTGACCAGTTGAAGAAGATGATCGCGCTGCTTGAGGAGAACGAAGCTGATCTGCTCGAAGCGCTTCGCATAGATCTCGGCAAGCCGGCAGCCGAAGGCTTCATCACTGACATCGCCTTTGTCGTCGGTGAAATCAAGATGATGCTGAAGAATCTCGTGAAGTGGAACAAGCCAGAACGCGTGTCAACTCCTCTTATTGCCTTACCGGCGAAGTCGCGTCGCATTCCCGAGCCAGTCGGTGTGGTGCTCGTGATTGCACCATGGAATTATCCGATTCAATTGCTGCTGGTGCCAGCAGCCGGTGCGATTGCCGCAGGTAACGCGGTCGTCATGAAGCCATCCGAAGTGTCATCTGCAACGTCTGCCGTTCTTGCGCGACTCGTGCCGAAGTATCTCGACGCGCGTGCGGTGCGCATTGTTGAAGGTGCCGTCCCTGAAACAACTGCACTGCTTGAGCAACACTTTGACCATATCTTCTACACCGGCAACGGAACTGTCGGCCGTGTGGTGATGACTGCGGCCGCAAAGAATCTGACGCCAGTAACCCTTGAGTTGGGTGGTAAGAGCCCCACGGTGATTGATGAGTCGGCCAATGTGCGCGTGGCAGCCCGTCGAATTGCATGGGGTAAGTGGATGAATGCTGGACAGACGTGTATCGCACCTGATTATGTGCTCGTGCACAAGAAAGTCGCCGATCGCTTCATTGACGAAATTGGCAAGGCGATCACCGAGTTCTACGGATCTGATGCGCGTACCAGCGACAGCTACGGCCGCGTGGTGAGTGACCGACACTTCGCTCGTCTATCGGCACTCATGTCTGGTGGAAAAGTCGCCATCGGCGGACAAACAGTCGCCGACGACCGCTATATCGCACCGACCGTGTTGGTCGATGTCGACGTCAACTCGCAACTGATGCAAGAAGAAATCTTCGGGCCGTTGCTACCAGTTGTCACCATTGACTCGGTTGGCGATGCGGTCGATTTCATCGCATCACGACCACATCCGCTTGCGCTTTATGTGTTCGCTGAGAACAAAAAGGTGGTCAACCACGTGTTGGAGAACACCACAGCAGGCGGGGTCACGGTGAATGGCACCATCATGCACATTTCAAACCCGAGTTTGCCGTTCGGCGGAGTCGGGGAGAGCGGTATGGGTGCGTACCACGGCAAGACAAGCGTGCGTCAGTTCCAGCACATGAAGCCAGTGCTGGCACGTGGCACGAAGCTCGACCCGTCACTTGCGTATCCGCCCTACACCGAGAAAAAGATCAAGCTCTTCCGCAAACTGCTCTGACAATCTGCATAACAATCAACAGTTTGTGACGTCAGTGGGCGTCGCGGTGATGGCGGCCAAGCACATCTGAGCCGAAATCAGCAACAGGGTCGCGCCACACCGTGTGCACATGGTTGCCGTCACGTGTGGTGTTGTCGTACTCCGCAAGCAGGCGCGGGCCTTGCACTCGGTAGTAGTGCGGATGACCTACTTGTGTGCTGCCGGCCCATGCAAAGTGCAGGGAATCGAATGATGACTGCACCTTTGCCCATTCGGCATCGGCGAGTGAATCATGAACTCGGCCCACGTACGTGTACAGCAACGACTTCAGAATCTCGCGTTGGGATGAAGCAAAAGTTGACGCAGCAAGCCCCTTTGGCACCGTTGTGAACACAAGCGCATCGTGATGTTCTTGTGACCACCCGATTTTTGACTCCTCAGCATCTTGCACGCGTTCAACCACGTCAAGAAGTTCGCCGGTGAACTCGTTGCGCCACACCTTGGCAAGACGAAGAGGTCCGTCACCATCCGCGAGGTCGGGTCGATTTGCGCTCACCAAATCGGTGGGAGGTACCTCGGACACAATCGCAGCACGTTGCTGTTGTTCGTCGAAACTGAGCAACAACTCTCGAGCCAAGTCTTCGCATGCACCAAGTGGGCGCAAGTGTTGGCCTCCAAGTAGTGGTGACGATGCGGGATCTGCACCAAGGAAACACGGCGTGCCTGAGTGCACTTCGCCGTTCACAATGGTGAAGTGCACCGACACATGGTGTCCGCCAATGCGCCAACCCCATTGGGTGGAACCTGGTTCGCCGAAGACGCGCAGGAAGTAACGCAGCGGATCGCGACCCCGCGGGAAGTTCCACATTGCGCCCCAACCCTCCAGCTGGTCGAGCACGTTCTCTAGGCCCATGATGGTTGACGCCGTCACATAGCCCGCGCGGCTGAGGCCACTGTCGAGCAAGCGCATGACGAGTCGGTGTTGCGCCGGTGAAAGTGAATGAAGTGTGAGTCCACCGTGATCGGTGGGTGTGTAGAACCACTTGCGCCGCTCGTCCTCTGACGGAAAGGGAAGATTCGCGACTGCGCGTTGTTCTGTAGTGAGACCACTGAGCAACTCTCCGGCGATTTCAGCCATGGCTCGCGCCAGTGCAGATGCTGACGACGTGTTCATAGCCCGGGCGCTTTCAAGCCGAAGATGAGCTCTGGATCACCTGGAGTCCATGTCCCGTCGAACTGTGAGCGACGTCCGATGCGTTGTGTGCGCTCCATCAGATTGCGCCCGACGACGAGCTGTTTGGCTTCGTATGCAACGAGAGCCTCTGCAACATCAGTGTGTGTTTCGAGGCTCTCGACCAGAGACCACGCATCATCAGCAGCTTTGGCTGTGCCGGCAGCAGCATGCGGGCGAGCGATGAATGCCGCATCGCCAAGTAGGCACGTGCGTCCGAATGCCATCTTCGAGATGGCCAAGTCGTAAATGACTTGCACAAACGGTTGCTCGGCCCCACACACCACATCGGCAATTGGTTGGGGAAGTCGCGCCGCTGCGACCGCACGCATTTCATTGACGTGTCGAGGAGTTACCGAGCCAGGTGGCATCGAGATGTCGCGCAATGTCCCATCGTTGTCGGTCATGAGGTCATCAAGGTCGCTGCCCGACATGTAGTTGCGATACCAGACGAAGTTGAAGAGACGCTTGCCGCGCTCAATTTCACCGTCTAGTCCCGGAATGGGATACACGAGGATGTGGCTGTTCGCATACACGTGGTAGGTGATTGCATCATCGAGCATCTCGAACGTTTCTTCTGAGAGTTCGCTTTCATGCACCATGCCGCGCCATGCCACATAACCGGCGTAGCTGGGTTGAGCATCGGGAAGAAGTCGTTGACGCGCCACCGAGTTGACACCGTCGGCAAACACAACCACATCGGCGTCGACTTGTGTGCCGTTGCGAAAATCAACTCGCACGGTGTCGTTACCACTTTGCCAGTCGATCATCTCGTGACCAAGGTGATACATGTCGGGTTTCACGCATGCGAACAGCTGTCGGTACACAGTGTTCCAACTGCTGAAGCGGTAGTCGTGATGCTCGTCGTGCACAACACGTCCTGCACGATCGAGGTAGCGAATATGGCCCGTGGCGATGCTGATGTCGTCAAGTGCAACACCAGCTCGTGTCGTCAGGTAACGCTGACTCTCTGGAAGAAAGCCGATACCTGCACCACGTTGCACGAGTTCGTTCGGCGAGCGTTCATACACATGGACATCGGCGCCCATGTCGCGCAACAGAAGTGCCGCTGTGAGGCCCCCGAGGGAGCCTCCGATAACAGCGACCTTCACGAGATTGTGATGCTCAGGACTGACCGAAGGTCGCGACGCTGTCCACCTTGCACACGAACAACACGCGTCGTTCGTTAATGGATGGATCGCGCAAACCGTATTCGTCGCCTTGGCCGATGTACTTCTTCCAGATGCGGTTCAACTGCTCGGTGACCCACGCACCTTCTTTCGGATCATCTTCGAGGATCTCACGCTCGACGGACACCTTCATGCTCATCCAGTGGTACATGTTCTCTGGGTTCACAATCACAATGGTGATCTGTGGTGTCTTGCGAATCCACTCGACCTTCTTGCGGTGGGACGCGACGTTGACGAGCACTTTGTCACCGTCGTAGTCGAACCACATCGGAGTGAGGTTTGGTCGACCGTCGCCACCCATGACAGCCATGACGCATGCGTATGGCTTGTCCATCAGTTGCTTATACATCGGGTCGATGTCGGAAATTGACGTCACGTTGGTGCGGTCACCAACTGCGAATTGTCCAGCCTGAAGTCCGTTTGCAACGTCACGGAATTTCGCCACTTTGATTGCCATGTTTGCCCCATTTCTCTGTGGTTTCAGGCACAAGGTACTACTGCTGCGTAGTACTGTCTCCACCCGAATGAGTGATCAGACAGACACCCGTACTGCGTGGCTGAGTCCCGAACAGATCGCCGGGGTCCGCAGTCAGGTTCCACTCATCTACGTCGACGCGGTACCAGTGCGCACCGACCACAGTGGGGTCGTCACCCATGTGGGTCTGCTCCTTCGCCAAGCAGCCGACGGAAGCATAAGCCGCATGGTGGTGTCGGGCCGGGTGCTGCTGAACGAGACCATTCGCGATGCCCTCATGCGTCATCTGGAGAAAGACCTCGGGCCGATGGCCTTCCCACGGTTACCACCAGAGCCATCTCCGTTCACCGTTGCCGAGTACTTCACCGACCCGGATATCACCGGGTTCTACGACCCGAGGCACCATGCGGTGAGCTTGGCCTATGTGGTGCCCGTGACGGGCGAGTGTCACCCAACGCAAGAAGCGCTTGACCTGGCATGGTTCACGCCAGCAGAAGCAGTAAGCGAAAAGGTGAAAGCAGAGATGACCGGCGGTGCTGATCGACTCATCCGTCTCGCACTCGCGTCGGTCGGCCAGCTGCCATAAAGCGGCGGCCAAGATGCGTCAGCTGCCTTAGGGCGGCGGCCAAGATGCGTCAGCTGCCTTAGGGCGGCGGCCAAGATGCGTCAGCTGCCTTAGGGCGGCGGCCAAGATGCGTCAGCTGCCATAAAGCGGCGGCCAAGATGCGTCAGCTGCCGTCAGGCATCAGTCCGACATTGGTGAATGATCTTCTCCTACGATTTGGTCGTGCCAGAAGGTGACACCATTTATCGAGCAGCTGCGGCACTTCGCACCGCTCTTCTTGGTCGTTGCATCACCTCCTTCACCGCACCGCGCCTCGTCGGTCCGTCACCTCAAGTAGGGGCCGCTGTCGAGAATGTCGAGAGTCACGGCAAGCACCTTGAGATCATGTTTGACGATGGCATCGTGTTACACACGCACATGCGCATGACGGGTTCATGGCATCTGTATCGACATGGTGAGCGTTGGCGCAAGCGTCGCGCACAGGCCCGCGCAATCATCCAAACCGACGAATGGATTGCAGTGTGTTTCAACGCACCGATTGTCGAGACGTACCGCGCATTTGATGCTCGCCGTCACCCACGTGCAGGCAAGCTTGGTCCAGATTTGTGTCGTATGGATGCTGACCTTCACGAATGTGTCGCGCGTATGCAGCACTACGACGATCCGTCAGCCACGACTGCTGATGTGTTGCTCGACCAACGTGTCATGTGTGGGGTCGGCAATGTGTTTCGTTGTGAAGTGTTGTGGGCAACCGGAGTTCATCCTTGGGCACCGGTCGGAACACTTCCACAATCTGCATGCCTCGACTTGGTGCTCACCGCTGCAGGTTTGTTGCGTGCCAATCTGAACAAAGTGCAACGCGTCACAGCCCCCGATGTGTCGGGTGGACTTGCCGTGTACGGACGTAACGGGCAGAAGTGTGCACGTTGCGGCGATGTGGTTCGCCTCACGCGTCACGGTGAGATGGCGCGCCTTTTGTACTGGTGCCCAGGGTGCCAAGTGGCATTCGAGCCATTTCCTGAACCGGATTGGTCAGACCCAATTGCTCGTGGGATGGACCCACATCCTGCAGCCACCATGTTCATCAAGGACGTGCTGCACAACAGAGGCCCGCTCGCAAGTTGAGTGACGGCTGACGTCGCGGTCAGCGGCCCGAGTCATGAGTTAGCAACGCGTCCAAGAACTCGATCGACTGCGATTTCAATGACCCAACGATCCTCACGCACCTTTGGTTCGCGATATCGACGCGCATACGCCTCGCATGCCTCGCGCGCAATCACTGGGTCATTCGTCGCCGACACAGTGCCTTCAAGTGTGAGCCAACGACCACCATCAACTTGGGATACAGCTGCGCGGCCTCCGCGTAACGCGTTCGCAACTTTCTGAGAAGGAGAGAACGTGATGATGCGTACTCGTTTCGTCGCAAGGTCGTAGGTGAAGCCGACCGGAACCACGTGTGGGGAACCATCTGCACGCAGTGTGGTGAGAGTTGCAAGATGTCGTTCAGTAAGGAACTGAACCCACTTTTCATCAAGTTTGTCAGGAGACATTCAGCGACACCTACATCGTGTTGAGTGCTGCCAGCACGTCGACCTTGGTGGCGCGTCGTGCCGGATAGGCAGCAGCGAGAACGCCGACCACAAAGGCAACGATCAGGATGGTGACTGCACTGCTGATCGGTAGTTCGAATTGCGTGATGCCTTGGTCACGCAGCGACAGAATCACCACGTAGCCGAGCACGAGCCCCAGCAAGATGCCGGTAACGGCACCTATGAGAGAGGTGATGACGCTTTCCCAGCGCACCGATGAACGAACTTGACCACGGGTCATGCCGACGGCGCGCAAGAGACCAATTTCTCGTTGGCGTTCGTACACCGACAGCAGCAAGGTAATGATGATGCCGACAATCGCGATGATGATGGACAAGAACAGCAGGCCATAGATGAGACCGAGCAATTGGTTTACTTGCGCGGCTTGCTTGTCGATGTATTCGTCTTTGCTGAGAAGTGTTCCAGAGCCGTATGAGTCGACAAGCTTTTGCAAGTCGGCTCGAAGTGCGCCTGAATCGGTGCCCTCGGACTTCAAGATGTACACGCCAAAGTCAAAGCGCGACACCGTGGTTCCTTCAAACAATTCCGAGCTGACGGTGTAGCGACCTGCCAATTGGTCGTTGGCGTACACCCCTTCAACAACGAAATCGACTTGGGTGCCATCGCTCAACTTGGCTGGAATGGTTGAACCGTTGGTCAACTTGTCACGTTCTGCGGTTTTCTCCGACACCAACACGCCGTTTTTCGATAGTGATGTGACCCTGGCATCGCCAAGCAAGCCGATGTCAAAGATTCCTTCGACGGTCTTCGGGTTGATGACGGTGAGGAATCGGCCCTTGCCTTCAACCTCGACAACTGATTGGCCGATACCCGTGGCTTGTTTGACGCCATTCAACTTCGACACGTCGACTGCGAGCGACGGGCTGAGTCCGCCGAAGCCCTGGGCCTCAGAACTGATAGCGAAATCACCGGTGAACTGTTCGCCAAAGACTCCGCGAATTTCAGCTTGAATCGATGCTGCAAGTGCAGTGACAGCCGTGACGAGCGCAACTCCGATGAGTACTGGCGCGGCTGTACGCGATGTTCGCTTCGGGTTACGCGCAGCGTTCTGTCGTGCCATGCGGCCGGTGACTCCGCGGAGACTTGCAAAGGGGCGACCAAGTGTGAGCGCCACTGGACGCGCAACCAGGGGTCCGAGCGTGAGAACACCAATGAAGATGAACAAAATCGCCAGGCCGAGCAGCTCCGTGGGTGCTCCACCGATGACTGCGCCAATGAGCGCCACACCTGCGAGCAGTGGTGTTCCGCCAAGCACCAGACGCACTCGCGGTTTGCCTGCTGTGTCGAGTGCGGTGTCACGCATTGCCGCGAGTGGTGGCACTCGTCCGGCGCGGAATGCCGGCAACAAAGCTGATGCGACGGTGACGATAAGCCCGATGAGGATCGTCTGCACGATGGTGTTGGCGCCGACCACGAGACCACTTGACGGAAGGTCAACTCCGAGGGCTTTCAATAGTGCGGTCAACCCTGCCGACAAGCCGATTCCACCGAGAAGTCCGAGTACCGAACCAACGAGGCCGACCGCGAGGGATTCCAACAACATCGCAATGGTGACCTGGCGTCTACTCGCACCGATGGCACGCAACAGTGCATTTTCGCGCTGGCGTTGTGCGGCGCTGATGGAAAACACGTTGTAGATGACGAATGAGCCGACACCGAGACCGATGAACGCAAAGATTGTGAGCAAGATGCCGAAGAACGAGAGTGCGGTCTTGATGTCATCTTGAGTCTCTTTGGTGATCTGTGCACCTGTAATGGTTTCGAGGTTCTTTCCCGTGGGGAGAGCAGCCTGAATTTTTTGCGTGAGGGCTTCATCGGTCATCGTTCCGTCGCCGACAACGATGACCGCATCGATAGAGCCAGGTTTGGCAAGTAGTGACGATGCGGTGTCAACGTCCCACAGTGCGAAAGTGGCACCACCTGGTGAGCGCACGTCGCCGTAGTTGGCGATGCCGACGAGTGTGAATTCTTGGCTGCCAACGGCAGTGATGACCTTGACGGTGTCGCCGAGTACGAACTTGCCTGCTTCAGCACTTGCTTCATCAAGTGCAACTTCAGTGGACCCCTTTGGAAAACGCCCCTCCGACATTTGCCAGATGTCGGCTTTTGAGTCGACCACTGAACTACCGAACGTCGGCGGTCCATTTCCTTCATTACCGAGTGGCTTGCCGTCTTTTCCGACGATTCGCGCAAATGCCTGCAAGTTCGCTGCTGCAGCGTCGACACCGGGAACCTTCGCGACAATGTCGACGAGGGTGGTTTCAACGCGCTGACGCTCTTGGAACCCGAAGTCGGTGTCGACGACTTCTGTTGATCGCACGTACGCATTCACGTTCTTGAACACGTCAGAGAACAAGTTGTCGAACGTGCGGTTCAACGTGGCAGTGAAAACCGACGTTCCAGAAAGAAAGGCAGTGCCGAGGACGACTGCGATAGAGGTGAGGACAAGGCGACCCTTTCGTGCAAGGACGCCCTTCAGGGCTATGCGAAACATCGTGTTTAGTTGCCCAGGCTCTTCATGCGGTCAAGCACTTTTGCAGCAGTGGGCTCACGCATTTCGTCGACGACTTTGCCGTCGGCGAGGAAGATGATGCGGTCGGCGTATGCGGCTGCAACAGGATCGTGGGTAACCATCACGATTGTTTGGCCAAGGTCAGTGACAGCGCGTCGCATGAACGACAAGATCTCTGTGCCGGTCGTCGAGTCGAGGTTGCCAGTTGGTTCGTCGGCAAAAATGATGCTCGGTCGCGTCGCGAGTGCTCGCGCAACGGCAACGCGTTGTTGCTGACCGCCAGATAGTTCACTCGGGCGGTGTGTGAGGCGGTCGGCGAGGTGCACGGTGTCGATGATGCGTGCAATCCACTCGACGTCACCATCCTCATTGCCGAGCAACAGTGGAAGTTTGATGTTCTCTTCTGCTGTCAACGTGGGAACCAAGTTGAACGCTTGGAAGATGAATCCGATCTTGGTGCGACGCAACACAGTGAGGTCTTTGTCGTTCAACTTTGCCAAGTTGACGCCGTCAACATAGGCGTCGCCATTGGTGAGCTCGTCAAGGCCGGCGATGCAATGCATGAGGGTCGACTTACCTGAACCCGACGGGCCCATGATGGCGGTGAATTCACCTTTGCGGAACTCAACTGACACATCGTTCAGGGCATAGACCGCGCTGTCGCCAGAGCCGTACACCTTGGACGCCCCAACCACTGACGCGGCTGCGTTCGGGCCAGGAGGCGGAGGGGGAGGGAGGGTCGCGGACAAGGACTGATTGTCAATGGGGGACATGCAAATTGTCTACCAGTTCAACCCCCGATTTATTCCCGTGGAGCCGCCTGACGCGACCCTACGGGACAATTCATCGAGTGGCTACTTCTTGTTTGGTTGTGCGAGCACGCGCAAGTACGGCTTCACCGTTTTCCATCCCTGGGGGAACAGTTGCTTTGCTTCGTCATCTGACACCGCTGCACCGATGATGACGTCTTGTCCGTCTTTCCAGTTCGCTGGCGTTGCCACCTTGTAGTTGGCCGTCAACTGCAATGAATCGATGACGCGAAGGATCTCGTCAAAATTGCGACCAGTTGATGCGGGGTACGTGATGGTGAGCTTGACCTTCTTGTCTGGTCCAACCACGAACACCGACCGAACTGTCAGTGTGTCGTTCGCATTTGGGTGAATCATGTCGTAGAGGTCAGACACTTTGCGATCAGGGTCACCGATCATTGGGAAATTCACCGGCGTTCCCTGTGTTTCGGCGATGTCTGCTTCCCACTTCACGTGCGAGTCAACAGGGTCGACAGACAAGCCGATGACCTTCACATTGCGCTTGTCGAATTCCGGCTTGATGCGCGCGACGTATCCGAGTTCGGTGGTGCACACGGGGGTGAAGTCCTTCGGGTGGCTGAACAGCACGCCCCACGAATCACCCAACCAGTCGTGGAATGAAATCGTGCCTTGAGTTGTCTCGGCGGTGAAGTCCGGTGCGGTGTCGCCCAATCTGACGGCCATAGTGTTCTCCTTGTTTCTACGACCCGCTTGGGCCGCGTCGTTCAATGTCGACACGCTACAGAGGATTCGCCAAAACCCGACTACTTTGGTCGGGATTTATCTACGCCGCGTCGGTACGCTGTTTTCCATGGCAGCAGCGGGTCACAAAGCCCTCATCTTGGACGGCAAGGTGGCTCGCGAGCACATCCTTCACGGTCTCGCCGATCGCCTTCAAGGGGCAGGGTCGCCAGACATCTGCCTCGCCACGGTGCTCGTTGGCGATGACGCGCCGAGTCGCACCTATGTGGGCAGCAAGCACCGCACCGCAGGTGCAATCGGCATTCGTTCAGTGGGTGTCGAGCTTCCGGGCGACACCACACAAAGCCGTCTCGAAGATGAGGTGCGCCGTTTGGTGAGTGACTCCACAGTGCATGGAATTTTGGTGCAACTGCCGTTGCCCGAGCATCTCGACGCTGAAGCGGTGCTGCGATTGATTCCTGCAGAAAAAGATGTTGATGGTCTGACTGATGCGTCGCTTGGTCGGCTGGTGCGGGGCGTAGACGGACACGTTGGTTGCACTCCACTTGGTGTGTTACGCCTGCTTCAGCATTACGGCCTCGCGACATCTGGCAAGAACGCAGTCGTCATTGGCCGCTCGACACTCGTTGGTTTGCCGTTGTCGATACTTCTCGCTCAAAAAGGCGTCGACTGCACGGTGACTCTTGCGCATTCGCGAACGCACGACTTGGTTGACATGTGTCGACGGGCCGACATTGTGGTGTCAGCCACCGGAGTTGCTCGCAGTATCGGTGCAACACATGTGGCGCCCGGTGCAGTCGTCATTGATGTGGGCATCTCACGCACAGAAAAAGGCATCGTGGGAGATGTCGACTTCGATGCGGTTCTCGACATCGCATCGGCAGTGACGCCAATGCCCGGGGGAACCGGGCTGATGACCGTCGCATGTCTCATGGAGAACACGGTGAATGCTGCACGCATGCAAGGCGTGCAGGTCTGATCAACGCAGTTTGCGCCCCAGCGGCAAAATTGCAGGAAGTTCCCTCATCAACACGTCGTATCCAGGGCGACGCTCACGTGAACGCTTGTCCATGATCGGAACAGATGCGGTGCGTAACAACACGGTCATGAGCACCGGTCCGACAAGTGTCCACCACCATGCGGCCGGATGTCCTGCGACTCCGATGATCCACATACCCCACCAAGCGCACAACTCTCCGAAGTAGTTCGGGTGCCGAGCGAGCTTCCACAACCCAGATCGACATGGACCCGTCTGTGTTCGGCGATGCGCTCGAAGTTGTTCATCAGCGATGAGAGAGATGAGTGCACCTCCAACAATGACGATTGCGCCAATGATGTCGAGAATGCCAAGGTCGCGCGTGCCCAACGTGAGTGCGGCATACAAACTGATGCTGCCTGTCCACACTTGCAACGTGGGGAAGACGTGCACGACGGTGAGGTTGTTCATGAACCACGACATGCCGGTGTCTTTGCGCATCTGCACATAACGCCAATCTTCGTGATGGAAACCCGGCCATCCGCGAGCCCAGTTTGATGTGAGGCGAATGCCCCAGATAGAGACAGCGATGAGTGCAATGGCAACTCGCTCACCTGGTACGTCGGTGCCGCGGACCGCAAAACCCCAACCCAGAAGAATGGGTGCTGTGCTCCAGTACGCGTCGTACAAGCTTCCGTTTCGCATCAGACAAGACAGAACAAAGATGATTGCAGTGGTGATGAAGTCGACAATCAGAGTTGCCCACAGTGGGTGAAGTCCGTCAAAAATCGGGAATGTCGAGATGGCAACCACGATGAGCAGTGCGTAGACAGTGGCGACAATGAGAAGGGCCCGTGGCTTGGCAAGATGTGCAAGAGGGCTCACTGGTTCGTTCATACGGCGAGGCTAGTTCTGCCTCCCGACCGTTCTTGACGAGGTGATTTCCGTATCCTGACAGGGTGAGACTTCGCCGGCCGCTCCTTCATGCAGTGCTTGCATGCGCAGTGTCTTCGGTGGTGGTGGGCAACGGGGCAGCAAACGCTGATGCAGGTCAACTGTCTGTCGACCTCGACGCTGGCCGGTACATCGTGGTGGTCGAGGAGGGGTACTCGGCTGCGTCGGTGGCGGCTCGTTCGCCTCATGCGGTCGGCGTTTCAGCGGTGTTCAACGATGCCATTGATGGCTTTGTCGCTGATTTCACTGAACAACAAATTGAGGCAATCGCACAGGACCCCGCAGTCAAATACGTCGCTGAGGATGCGGTACTCAATGTGGCCGCGACACAAACGGGTCTCAATCAGTCGGGCCAATGGGGACTAGATGTGCTTGACGATCGAACCTTCGCCGGTGATCAGACATACGACTATGTGGAAGACGGAACCGGTGTCGATGCATACGTGTTCGACACCGGCATTCGCAAGTCACACAGTGAATTCACCCGCCTTGGTCTCACCACTGGAACGTGGGACGTGTGCTCAAGCAGTGCGACTGCTTCAGCAGTTGGGTGTTATGCCTCCCGGTATGCGTCAGCTGCTGGTGAGGATCAGAATGGACACGGTTCACACGTTGCCGCAATTGTCGGCGGAACAATCTCCGGTGTCGCCAAGAATGCGCGCATCATTCCGGTGCAAGTGCTCGGATCTGCTGGAAGTGGATACCTGAGCGACATCATCTCGGGTCTCAACTGGGCAGTGTCGCATCACACAAATCGTCCGGCAGTTGGCAACATGAGCCTTGGTGTTGCGATTTCCTCCATCACTTCAACAAGCCTCGCTGCGCTCGACACCGCAGTAAAGAACCTTATGAACGACGGAATCGTCGGTGTCGCTGCGTCGGGAAACGCGGGTGTCGAAGCATGTGGGTATGTTCCCGCAGCGACTGCAGGAACAATCTCAGTTGGTGCAGTGTGGAATGCATCGGGTCAACTGACAGAAACGTCCTGGTCCAACTACGGCGAATGTGTAGACATCTTCTCGCCGGGAGGGTCAATTCGCTCGGCTGACTACACGTCAGACAGCGGATTCAAAGTGATGTCTGGCACTTCGATGGCGGCTCCGTTTGTATCTGGTGCCGCTGCTATCTATCTGCAACGAAGTCCGTCCGCCAGTACGACAGCAATTTGGGAGGCGATCCGGGACAACGCCACGTATTGCGAGGTCGCGTACTACGCAACCTCTCGAACCAAGCAGACGCCGAATCGAATGCTTCACATCGGTTCTGGTGTCGGACGCACGTGTCCGCCAAAGACCATCTCGGTGTCGAACACTGGAGGGAATGCAACCGTCACATGGACTGCGCCCGAGTACACCAACGGGGCAGTGGCGACGAACTACACCATCTCTTTCACGCCGTCAGCGGGTGTCGGTACGTGCACCTACAGTGCTCCGACTTTGTCATGTACGGCCACGGGCGGCATCACGAACGGCACGAATTACGCAGCATCTGTCAAGGCGGTGAATTCTGCAGGTGATAGCCAACCGCTAAGCGTGTCTTTTGTAGGTGCTGGTCCCACCGTTAATGGCGAATACGTCGTAGGGGTGATTTCTTCCATGCCTTCAGAGCCTGCTGGCGTGAATCCGGTGACTGTGACTGCAGTGCCCGACACAACTACTACGACTTCAACAACGACAACAACCATCGCCACAACCACAACTCTCGCACCGCCAGACGTTCCGCTATCGGCGGCGTTGTCAGCGGGCAATGGCACGCTCAAGGTGTCGTGGGTTCCGGCCTCAACTGCAACCACGGATTATTCCTACGTGGTGACTCTTGGTGAAACAGGTAAGACATGTACAAGTGCAACTACTTCATGCACCTTCACTGGTCTCAAAAACGGCAGTTTCGCGACGCCAAAGATCGAGACATTCCGAGGTGAGACGAAATCCTCGACTGTTGTTCAGTTGTCTCGAACACTAATTGGCATCACTATCCGAGCAAACGCGATGAAGGTGAAGTCCACTGCAGCATTGACCAAATTCGTGTCCAGCGTGTCGCGCGGGGCGCGCACGTACAAGGTCACATCGGGGAAGTGCCGAATCGTGCGCACATCACTGGTGACCCCATCGACCACTGGTACATGCGTCATGCGCGTGACCATTGCGAAGTACAAGAGATTTCCTCGCATGTCCACAACTTTCACCGTGACGCTCCTTCGCTGATTGTCTGCGAGACTGGCGCCGTGAAACGCACACGTGCCTCAATCGCCCTCATTGTTCTCTCGCTCACAGCAACTATCGCTGCATGCGGCGGGTCCAGCGAGCGAGAAACAGCCACCTTCAAAGTCACACCCGGTTGGGAACAAGTTCTCGTCACCGACGCAGTGCCTGGTGATTCATTGTCACTGGTTGCTGATGGCACTGATGATGCTCTTCAGACCGCAGTGGTTGACGCAGAAGGTGTCGCTTTATTCCGCCGGGTCGATGCTGGCTCATACGCCGTGCTTGCCGATGGTTCTGGCAAGTCGAAATCTGATGCAGTCACAGTGAAAGACGAAAGCGAGACGCCCGACGCGAGTTTCTATTCATCACAAGAATTGGCAGCACCCGGTTTTGGTTACGTGACGACTCGTGACGGAACGACGCTCTCAATCAACGTGTCGTTGCCCGGGCCTGTGTCTGGTGGTCCGTATCCGACAGTTGTCGAATACTCCGGTTACAGCCCGAGCAATCCTGCTGACACGACGTCGGGTCAGTTGTACAACGCGCTTGGCTATGCCTACGTCGGCGCGAACATGCGCGGCACCGGCTGTTCAGGTGGTTCCTTCAGATTCTTCGAACTGATGCAGCGACTCGATGCATACGACCTCATCGAGGCTGTAGCAGCGCAGCCGTGGGTGAAGTTCAACAATGTGGGCATGGTGGGCATTTCGTACCCCGGTATCAGCCAATTGTTCGCCGCTTCAACTCAACCACCAAGCCTCGCGGCAATCACGCCGCTATCAGTGCTCGACGATTCGTATCGCGCGACCTTGTATCCAGGCGGAATTTTGAACACAGGGTTTGCTGTGAAGTGGACAAGTGAGCGCGTCGAGCAATCAAAGCCACTTGGTCAAGGCTGGGAACAGAAGCAAATCGACACGGGTGACACGACATGTGCCGACAACCAGAAGATTCGTGGGCAGAACCCAGATCTTCTCAAAGAGATCGAGGACAACCCGTATTACTCAGAAGAACTCGGTGCAGAAATCAACCCACGTGCATTCGTTGGCCGCATCAATGTTCCGGTGTTCATCGCCGGTGCATGGCAAGACGAACAAACCGGTGGTCGCTTCCCAACCATGCTCGATCAGTTCACATCTGCACCACACGTGTATGCGTACCTCACGAATGGTCTCCACACGGAGTCGCTCATCAGCACCGGCATTCTGCCGCGCATGTCTGAGTTCCTCGACCTCTATGTCGCTCGCAAGGTGCCGTCACTGACTCAAGCGAAGTTGACGTCGACACTTGTCGCAGCAGCAATCGTCGGTGTGCCTGGCGCCGACCTCGGGGTCGATCGCTTCAACGGAATGTCGTACGAAGAAGCACTAGCTGAGTACGAGGCAGGCCCGAAAGTGAACGTGCTGTTCGAAGAGGGTGCTGCAGATGGTGTCGCGCCAGGTGCGGCTTCGCCACGCTGGATCAGTTCGTTTGATTCATGGCCGATACCAACGGTAAAACCACTTCGTCTCTATGCCGCAGAAGGTGGGCGACTTGGTGTCGCAGAGCCAACTGTCGCTGAAGGTAGTGATGACTACCGCGCCGACCCGACGTCGACTGATGCCACGTACTTGGGCGGCGACCGTGGTGACATTTGGAAGGCACGCGTGAAGTGGGAATGGGATGTCAACGCACCCGGTACTGCCGCGGTCTATACAACAGATGCATTACTGGAGGACACAGTGATCATCGGTAGCTCATCAGCAGACTTGTGGATCAGTAGCACTGCACCCGACACCGACCTTGAAGTGACGGTGTCTGAGGTGCGGCCAGACGGAAATGAGTTGTACGTACAGAGCGGTTGGCTACGTGCATCGCATCGGGCAGTTGATGAAGCGGCAAGTACAGAGCTCTTGCCAGTTCATCGTCACCTCGAGTCTGACGCACAGAAGTTGGAATCGGGAGTGTGGGAATTGGCCCGCGTTGAAATCTTCCCGGTGGCACACGCCTTCCGCAAAGGTTCGAAGATTCGTGTGTCAGTTGATGCTCCTGGTGGAAACCGTGCCGAATGGGAATTCCGCACGATCGCCAATGGAGAAACGGTGTCCATCGCGCGCAACTCGGTGCATCCGACATCGTTCGTGTTTCCGATTGTGACTGGCATTGACGTACCTGCATCACTGCCGGCGTGCTCATTACGTGGCCAACCCTGTAGAAGAGCATCGTGAGCAACGCACAAGACTTCTGGAATGGTCGTTTCGCTGGCGACGATTACACGTATGGCACAAAGCCGAATGATTTCCTCGTAGAAGCGTTGACGAACGAAACCATCGGTCGTGCGTTCTCCCTTGGCGAAGGTGAAGGACGCAACGCCGTGTGGATGGCCGAACATGGAGGCGAGGTCGCTTCCATCGACGCATCAGATCGGGGAGTCTCCAAGACCCTCACACTTGCAGAAGAACGTGGTGTTCATGTCGCGGCACAACATGGCTTTCTCGAAGATCTCACGCTTGCTGACGGGCGCTACGACACCGTCATCTCGATCTTTGCCCACACTGACCCTGATCTTCGTCGACAACTACACCGCAAGGTGGTCGATGCATTGGCACCCGGCGGAGTGGTGGTTATCGAGGCGTATTCGCCGCGTCAACTAGCCCACGGCACAGGTGGGCCACGCGATGAACAATTGTTGGTGACCGTGGAAAACCTACGTGAGGAACTTGCCGGTCTGCACTTCGAGATACTTCACGAAGTCGAACGTGACGTGGTGGAAGGCACCTTGCACACTGGCCGCGCGGCGGTGGTGCAGTGCAAGGCACGCAAACCGCACTGAGTATCGCTGCCACAGAGGCAGAAAGTGTCCACTAGTGCCGGGGTTGTCACTCTGAACACACGGTGAAGAATCATGCAAAAGCGTGTGCCGTAACATCGGAGGTCGCATGGACGAACAGTCATTTGTGGGGGCGTTGCGCGCCGGCGACCCCAAGGGGCTGGCCGCGTTCTACGACCAGTACGCAGACAAGTTGTATGACTTTGCCCGGCGTCAACTGCGTGATTCAGCATTGGCTGCCGACGTTGTCCACGACACGGTGCTCATCGTGAACTCGCGAATCTCGCAATTGCGAGATGACAGCAAGTTTCGCGCATGGGTCTATGCCATCGCACGAAACGAAGTCCGCGCCAAGGCGCGGGCGCGGTCACGCGCGGTTCCCACCGAGGACATTCCCGAAGCAACCACCGACCCTGACTTTGCTGGTGATTTCGAGCGTCGCGAGCTTGCGCGGGTGGTGGATGAAGCAGCTGCTGGTCTCACCGAGCGAGAACTCGAGGTGTTTCATCTGTTTGCCCGTCAAGGGCTGAGTGGAGAAGAAATCGCGACAGCACTTGATGTGTCGCTCGCAAATGCTCACAAGTTGGTGCAGCGAGTGCGCGAACGCATCAGTCGATCAGCTGGTGCTCTGCTGGTTGCGCGTCAGGGAAGTCGTGATTGCGCCGAACTTGCCGACGTGTTGACCGATTGGGACGGCAAGTTCTCGCCGTTGTGGCGCAAGCGCATTGCACGTCATGTGGACGACTGTGCCGAATGCGAGAAAAAGCGCGCGGTGCTGCTGGCACCTGGTGGCGCGGTGCTCGCAGCACCATTCCTGTTGGCACCGTCTGCACTGCGCGAGCGCATTCTCGCTTCGGCTGCACGTGGCGCAGTGGTGCAGCCGTCGCCCGCTCCGCGGGGGCGGTTCTTCAGCAACAAGAAAGTGTTCGTCGGCTCTGCCGCTGTCGTCGTGTTGGTTATCGGCGGGGTGTTGACGGTCGGTGCGAATCGGTCAGTTGCGCCATCGGTTGACGTGGCAACCACAGTTGCCGTCACCACCACATCATTGGTGGAAGAAACGACAACAACATCTCTCGATGCCAGCATCACGACGACCACAGAGTCGCCGGTCACCAACGTGACGCGCACACCGGCGACGACAGTGGTGACCACGCAGTCACCACGCACCACAACTTCGACAACCACTCAAGTTACGACTGCGCCGGTGACCACCGCAGTTGCCACCGCAGTTTCCGAAGTGACCGCCCCTGCCACAACGGCAGCGGGCATTGCGCAGCAAGCCCAGGTACCAACCACCACCGTTGCGCCCGCTCCGGCAGTGAAGGTGACGTTGCCCACGGTGAATACCAAGCCGGTGTTTGTCACCACCACGACGGTTGCCACCAATGCGGCTCCGGTCATCACGCAGTTCTCGTGCAAGTGGGACGGCAAGGGGTACTTCGTCATGCTCGATGTGGTCGACCCGAACGGTGATGCAATTCTGAAGAACTCAGTGCGCGAGAGCAACTCGAACCCCGTGTTCGCAGTTGATGCTTCAAAGACTGGGTCGACGGCTCGTTACTTCGGCACGGTGGTCTCCACATCGCCCAAGCTGACGGTTACCTACTTCGCCAAGGATGTGAAGGGTGCCCAGGGGTCTCTCACCCGGGTGCTGTCCTCGTCTGCCTGCGCCTGACACGCCTCCCTCGTCATTTCGAAAAGTGTCCACTGATCGCCTCGTCGTGACTCTGTTCTGTCAACGGCGGGCTGGGGTCTGCCGGGGAAGGCAAAAGGACAATGAAAACTCGCACGTTGATGACTGGTGCGCTGATGACACTGGTGATGGGCGCGATGGCGTCGACCGCGCCGGCACTCGCTGCCGATGCAACGCCGGTTGCTGTACCGAACGGATCGGTTGCGACGGGGTTGAAACACAGCTGTGCGGTGACTGCTGCACGCACGGTGAAGTGTTGGGGCGACAACATGTTTGGCCAGCTCGGCACCGGTGACTTTGACTCATCGGTGACTGCGCGCACGGTGGCGGGTCTCGCCGATGTCACGAGTGTTGAAGCGGGGCGCGATCACACGTGTGCATTGACTGCCGCAGGCGAGGTGTGGTGCTGGGGCGATAACGGCTTTGGCCAATTAGGTACGGGTGGAAGGTCAACAACCACACCAGTTCACATTTCTACGTTGTCATCGGTCGTGCAGATCACTGCGCGCGACTTCACCACCTGCGCACTCACTTCAACCGCAGAGCTTTTCTGTTGGGGCCGCAATGCAGAAGGCGAGTTGGGGGTCGGTGATCGCAACTCGCGCTATGAACCACAACGTTTGATGTTCCCGAGTGGCGTTCGCATTGCGCAAGTGTCGGCGGGGTCACGTCACACGTGTGCTGTCAGCACCGTGAGTGAGTTGTGGTGTTGGGGTTCTGCCACTGGTAGTCGGCTTGGTGTGTTCGACGGTGTGCGTTCGTTGACGCCAACCAAGGTGGTGGCAGATGTCGGCACGGACAAACTTGTGTCGGTGGCAGCTGGTTGGGCGGCCACGTGCACACTCAATGTGGCTGGTGAGGCGTACTGCTTCGGCACCAACTCATACGGCGGGCTTGGCGATGGTCGCTTCAGTGAATCTCCGGTACCTGCGCCGGTGGTGATGCCAAGGGGCGTCACTGTGCGCGGACCCATCGACATGAGTGAACACTTCTGCATGATTGGCAGCGACGACAAGGCCTACTGCTTTGGTCGCAATGATGCGCGTCAGGCGGCATCACTTGATCAGTTGTCTGTCATGTGGGCAACAGCAGTGAACACCTCAACCACTGCAGCTGTGACGTTCGGTGACGGAGTTCAAGCGCTATCCGTCGGCACCATGCACTCGTGTGCATTGTTGCGCAGTGGTGCCATCACATGTTGGGGGTCAAATGATGCGGGCCAACTAGGTGATGGCAACTCATCGCCCGCTCAACCTCCGGTGCGCGCACTCGACGTTGTCGGCGCGCAGCAACTTCCTCCGCAAGCACCAGCAGACCCGCCTGCAGTCGTCGAACCCACACCAGTGGTTCCGTCACCTGTGGCACCGGTTGTTCCTGCACCTGAGCAGCCTCGTCAGGTTGACGAAGTGGTGTTGACGCCACCAGCAACAAACACCACCAACACACCTGGTGCGGTGTCTGAGCAGTCATCTGCACCACAGGCCGGCACTGCGGGCATCACCCAAGTGGCTTCACCACAAGTTTTGGCACAAAAGCCCAAGGTGTTGCGCTTGCGTGTCGGCAGCTTTCTTGTTGGTCGTGACATTGCTCGCCGTGTGGGTTTCACCTACAAGGGCCCTCGCATTGCGTCAGCCACCATGTTGGTGCCGAAAGGTCAGCGGGCCTGCACGACGGTGTCGTATGCCATCAAAGGTCTGCGTGCCGGTACCTGCAAGGTGATGTTGTTGTCGGTTGCACGAAACGGTGCACGCACCACTCAACAAGTCGAAGTAAAGGTGATCAAAGCCTCTTCAGTGCGGTGAGTGCTCAACTGCCAGGTGCAGGGTCGACATCACGTGTTTCAGTGAAGTCGAATGAGAGCCGACGCTCAGCAAAGAACCAACGTCCGTCACGACGCACATAACGGTCGTGATAGCGAATCGACATCACCTTGTTCCTTCTCCGAGACGGTGTCGAGTCAGGGTCACGGCTGTCGGTGTAGATGTGTTGCGCATTGCAATATGTCTCGCCGACAGCTGTGTCGCTGTTATCTGTGTCAAAGTCGACGCGTTGTTGACCTAGCATGTGGCTGGTCAACTCATATCGCATGAGGCCTTGCATTGCTTCGATAATTTCGCCGCGACCATTACGTAGATATCGCTGCACCGAACCGTCGTAACCACTCAGCACACCATCTGGAAGAAACAACTTCGACACAGCATCAAAGTCTCGTGAGTCAACGAAGTGTGCATAATCCTCAACGAGGCGCCGCAACTCGTAGCGATCATCAAGCCAATGGTTCGTCATTGTCGCTCCTTAATCAGAAAGATGCGTCGTATCGCTGCTTGATGTCTGCCAACACGCTGGGGGCATCTTCCATGGTCTTGGCGAACATGTGCAACGGTAGATGAATAGCGGTTGCGCCGGCGTCGACAAGTGCAGGCACGTGTTCCATCGTCTTCGCTAAATCAAACGTGCCATCTTCGTTGCGCACGAGTGGTAGCGGACCTTGCACGCGAAGCTGCTCTGGGTCGCGCCCGCGTGCGGCCATTGCCTCTTTCACAGTGCGTGCACCTTCGCGCACGCCTTCAATAGATTCACCCATGATCGGAATCCACCCACTTGCCCAACGTGCCATGCGCGACAAACTGGTGGGAGTGAACGTGCCAGCGAACCACAATGGAACGCCACCTTGTTGCACAGGCTTGGGCACCACATAGATGTCGTCGAAGTTCACAGTTGGCGAGTGATAGCTCGCAGGAGTGTTGTTCCACAATTCGACGACGGCACCCATCACATCGGTGAAAAGACGACCGCGCTTGTCCCAATCAAGTCCGGCAGCGTCGTATTCCTCGCGTTGCCAACCAATTCCGACACCAAGGTCCAATCGTCCGTTGCACATCACGTCGAGTGTCGCCGTGGTCTTTGCGAACAA
>Ga0169931_10002056_pt1 | contig 33049 bp, 27 predicted proteins | sample Kivu_15m_20L_FD_129675 | JGI IMG/M metagenome (GOLD analysis project Ga0169931, IMG submission 129675) | Freshwater microbial communities from Lake Kivu, Western Province, Rwanda to study Microbial Dark Matter (Phase II) - Kivu_15m_20L... | ecosystem: Environmental > Aquatic > Freshwater > Lake...
CTACCACCCTCGCCACCTTCCAGACCATTGCCCAGCAGGTTGAGAACCTCTTCGCGTACGTCTTCGAGCTTCAGCCCCAAATTCATCAACACCTGGGCAGCGACGCCTTCGTGCTCGCGGAGCAGGCCGAGCAGCAAATGCTCGGTACCGACAAAATTGTGATTTAAGTTTCGCGCCTCTTCCATCGAATACTCGATGACCTTCTTCGCGCGAGGTGTTTGCGGCAACTTGCCCATCGTGATCATCTCGGGACCACTTTGAACCAGCTTCTCGACCTCGAGCCGAATCTTTCGCAGGTCAACGTCAAGATTTTTCAAGACGTTGGCGGCGACGCCGGTACCTTCCTTGACCAAGCCCAACAGCATGTGCTCGGTCCCGATGTACTCATGGTTAAATCGCTGGGCCTCCTGATTGGCCAGCTGCATCACCTTCCGAGCGCGGTCAGTAAAACGTTCGTACATGTTCGATCCTTTCAATCAGCCTCGAGGGCCTCTCATTAAGCCTTATCGAAAGCCTTGTGGGCCAAGCCGGATATCCATCCGGATTTGTATTTTGGGTCAACGCCTAAGGACCGTACGGCAGCCTCCTGTGCAACGAAGGGAAGAGCCCTTTCAAGCCGCCCGTCGCTGCGGACTCGCCGCAGGATCCTCACCAGCCGCCTCCGAGTCATCCACCGCTTGCTGCGGCGTCGTCTCCGAGTGCTGATGTTCATTTATACGCAACTCCTGTGCCGAAGATTCCTCGGATTCAAGAGAATTCCGCGCCTGAAGCAAACGCTCGCGCTCCTTCACCAGTTCTAAGCCCCACGGCCGAGCCTCATCCATTCCTTCCAGCAGCTCTATCTCACTCAGCGCTGCCTGAAATCGACCGACTCGACGCAAGACACACACCAGCAACAGACGCGACTCCACATCCCTGGGTCGCAAGCGCAATCGCCTCTCCAGCAGTTCCCGGGCCTCAGCCCAGTTGCCCTTTAAGTATTCCCGTTGTGCCTGATTAAACAAGGTGTCGACACGCATCTCCGCCGGAGCTGCGATTTTGTGGCCGACTTGAAACCACAGCGGCATTCCCCGCCACGAAATCCAAGCACTCGCCAGCCAAACGGCCGCAAGTAAAGGCCAAGCCACCACCAAAAAGCGACTTCCCAAATAAGCCGGCCAAATCAAACTCGAAACCAAAGCCAAATTCAGCAGGGTCGAGTAAAAAACAGCCAAACCAAGCGCGTAAAAGTCGCCCCTCAGCCACAACCGAGCCAAACCCGGCCACAAACACAATAGTCTCCAGCCCCATGGCATCTCGGGAACTCCGGCATCCTTACCGCGAAAAAAATATAGCCCACACTCTCGCTCAACCCGACTCCGTACAATTCCCCCGGAGCTTTTTTCACCAGCTATCCCGTTACAAGCGAGAATCGCGTCAAAGTATCAAGGCCTCCGCCAGCGGCGTCAATCTCAATCAACCCCACAAAGCCACCCAATCCCGGCTTATCCCAAACGGTCAGCAAACTTTCGCTAAGCCCCAGTGCCAGCATGCTAGAATCAGCCCCGTAAAATCCGTTATCCCGCCCGATTCTCAAAGCCAGCACCTTTTCCCTAGCCAGCTTTATTGGCCCACTGACGTTCCCCAAACGCCGTCGCCACCAAACGACTCTTCGGGACCATTCTGCCAGAATGACATGCCAGCATGACAACTCCCAATCCAAACTCAACTCCTCCGGATAGCCCTTTTGACATCTACCGAATCCTCGACGCCGCCATCAATCGAGCCAGCGAGGGCCTCCGCGTTGTCGAAGATTTCACGCGAATGACGCTGGCCGATTCACACCTCTCCCTGCTAACGAAACAACTTCGCCACGGGCTGACTCAAGCCACCTCGCTGCTCGACAAACAACACCTCCTCGCCGCCCGCGATACGCTGTCCGATGTCGGCACCAATCTCGCACTCGCCAGCGAATATTGCCGCACGGCTACCGAACAAGTCATCTCTGCCAACCTCGCCCGCGTTCAGCAATCACTCCGCACCATAGAAGAGTACGGAAAAACACTCAGCGGCGAGTTAGCCAAACAAGTCGAGCAGCTCCGTTATCGCTCCTACACTCTCGAAAAAGCGATCCTTCAAACACTCACCAGCTCGACAACGCTCCGTGATGCGCGTGTCTATGTACTTGTGGACGGCCAAGAATCGCCCGATCACTTCCGTACGCTCGTTCGCCAACTCGTCGCTGCTGGTTCCGACCTACTGCAACTTCGCGACAAACAATTGGAAGCTCGCGAGCTACTCCAACGAGCCGCAATCCTGCGTGAGGAACTGCGCGACTCCAAAGTCCGCTGGATCTTCAACGATCGGGCTGACCTCGCCCTCGCCAGCCAAGCCGATGGTGTCCATCTCGGTCAGGACGACATCGATCCGACAACCGCTCGCCGCATTCTCGGCCCCGGAAAAATGATCGGCGTCTCCACTCATTCGATCGAGCAAGCCCGCGCCGCGGTCCTGGCGGGAGCCGACTACATCGGCGTCGGACCAGTCTTCCCGAGCCAAACCAAAGAGTTCACTGAATTCGTCGGCTTGGAACTCGTCCGCTCAGTCGCCGCAGAAATCGCGCTCCCCGCCTTCGCGATCGGCGGCATCGATGAGAATAACGTCCAGTTGGTTTGCTCGGCCGGTCTGCGGCGAGTCGCCGTCTCCGGCGCAGTTACTCGTTCGGCCGACCCCAAGCAAACCATCGCCGCTTTGAAAAACAGTTTGAACGGCTGAGCCGCGACCGACGAACATTCTCGCCTGCGATTTAGTCGTCGTACTCGGTTACTTTTTCCCGCCGCCGCAACCACGTCACTGAGTCGCCCACGCGGAGTAGTCCTGACTGAACAACAGCAGCCGTAATCCCGCCATGGCCGCGCATGGCGTTGTAGCCGCCCGGGCCAAGCACCTCTTCCATTCGGCTACACGGCGCACAATTCCCTGTGCCAACCAATACGGCTTCGCCAATCTGAAACTCTTGCGACCGCAGCGCAAGCAGGTTAATTCCCGAAACAACAATGTTGCGGCGAACCAAAGCCGGATCGATTGCCGCTTTACCCAACAGCCTCGCGACGATCTCCAAATGCTCGGCTTGAATCAGCGTCACTTGCCGCACAGACCCGGCCTTGCCCCGAAACCGATCGCCTTCAATCCCATCGTCCAAGCCAATCCGCACTTCGCTCCGCGGCTCGACAGGAGCCAATCTGGCGGGTCTCACGCCAATCCAGCGCACCTCACCCGACTGCCGAAAATTCTTCATCAAGTCAAACAGTGACATCGCTTGGCTCTTTCTCGGCCCTTCACTCGAATCGGCTCAACCGATTACTGCTAACTCATCACCCTGCGAACAAAGATACCCGAAGCTCCCCAACTCGGGCAGTTCCTTAGCCCAAACTCAGCTGCCATCGAAAAATACCGCCTAGCTAATTTTCCAAATCGTTCTTTTTGATGACAGTGCAGGGGATAAAATCTGGCCGATTCGCAGCACCAAGCCCGCTCCGACTGGGGAATAGCCGGTCCCGCCCGTTTCCCCCGGCAATTACAAATCGTGACTTCGGCGATAAAATGTTGGACGAGCGACCGAGAGTGGTTGCCACCCGACCCTATCGGGCCAACGTCTACCGAGCCAATCCCAGCGGAGCTATCTCGATTCCATGCACTCGGCCAAACTGATTTGGATGAACGGCAAGCTGATTCCCTGGCACGAAGCTACGGTTCACGTGCTATCCCATGCCTTGCACTACGGCTCATCGGTCTTCGAGGGAATTCGTGCCTACGACACGCCCCGCGGCGCAGCGGTCTTTCGGCTGCAACCGCACATCGAACGCTTGCTCGACTCAGCCAAATGCTACCGCATGCCCGTTCCTTACACCTTCGATCAACTTTCTGATGCGTGTAAGCAAGTCGTCGCCCGGAATGAACTGCGTGGAGCATACATCCGCCCGCTGATCTTCCGAGGGCAGGGGACTGTCTCCGTAATTCCGAAGGGCCAGTCCCATATCGATGTCTGCGTGGTCGCCTTTGAATTGGGCGAATACCTCGGCGCCGGCGCTCTGGAAAACGGCATCGACTGCTGCGTCTCGTCTTGGCACCGCGTCACCAGCAGTTCCAATCCCGTACTCTCCAAAGCCGGTGGACATTACACCAACGCCTACCTGATCGGATCGGAAGCCCGGGCCAACGGGTTCGACGAGGGAATCTCAATCAATTCCAACGGGATGGTCGCCGAGGCCGCTGCGGCAAATCTCTTCATGGTCCGCAAAGGCGTCCTCTACACACCTCCAATCGCTGCCTCAATCCTCGGTGGAATTACCCGCGACTCGGTTATTCGCATCGCCGAGGATATGGGAATGACCGTTGTCCAGGAACAACTCCCCCGCGAACTACTCTACATCTGCGACGAACTATTCCTCACCGGAACCGCCGCCGAGATCACTCCCGTGCGCAGCGTCGATCGAATCCCAGTCGGCAGCGGGCGCCCTGGTCCGGTGACGCGAACCCTGCAGCAAGCTTATTTCAACATCGCTCGCGGACTGGCTACGGACCATCATGGTTGGCTGGAACTAGTCGAAGAGCCAACCGCGGTAACCTAGCCATTCAGCGCGGCACTCCCGCGAGGGGTCCATGGCCGCAACTCCCACTTTTCAACTCGCCACCGTCCAATCCGAACTCATGCGCGTTTTCTGCCTCATCATCGCCGCGGTCTCGCTGCTCTGCGCCGCACTGCAGTACAACGACCCCGACCCCATGCTCTGGGGCGCGTACTACTTGGCACTGGGACTGTTTGCGATCCTCTGTAGTTTTGGCCTTAAGCTGCGGTTTGGTTTTATCTCACTCGTCATGGCCAGCCTCATGCTACTGGGCAGCACTTGGCCCGGGGTTCAGCAGTACATCGGGAATAAAGATGGGCAAACGCTCGCAAATGCGATGTCCAAGGAATACCCCTACATCGAACAGACCCGCGAATTCGGCGGCGCAGCGATCGGGCTGGCCGCGGCAATCTCTTGCTTCCTGGTCGCCCAGCGTCTTCCGCGACCGAGCCGCGCTCCTGCGAATCAAAACTGACGCCCAACACAGAACCAGACACGCACCGGGGGCGGCTCGGTTAATCACTCCTGTATGAGCAACCGCGTTCCAATCTAATCTTCCGATTTTCGTTTCGCTCGCCGCGGCGATGCAGCACCCAGAAACAAGTTAGCCCAAGTCGCGCGCTCTTCGGAACTCAAGTCCCCCTCCCGCAGCCGCTGCTCTTCACTTGCGTGCTCCGCTTCCTCAGCCGGCCCTGTCGCTTTTCGCGTCATCAGCTCCTCAAACCAGCTTTCGCAATCAACCGCTCGAGCCCGCCGCCGCTCGGCCGCTTGCCGCACGCGACGGTCGTTGGACACGACAGTGACCGACTGCGGAGCGGAATGCTTGCGGAGCATATGCTCAATCATCGAATCGGCATCTTCAAAGTCCTTTGCAAACAGAACTTTGATTCCTTGCACCTCGGTTTCGGCCGGATAGTCGCTGTTCTCATTGTTGGCATCAAAAACGATCGTCGTTTGAGCCTGCTCCTCAGGGCTCATTCGCGCGGCAATGCGCCCAGCCAAACTCTCGCGAGCCCGCTGCAAATTTCCCGGCCCGCCGAGACTGCGGCGAGTCCCCAGGGTGTGCAGCAAGTTGTATCCGTCGATGATGACATAATCCGGCACGGCCAATATTCTCCTACAATTCCCCTCGGACCGGTCTGAGTTATTTTTCGTTCGCTTTAACCGTTGCGAGTCCCGGGAAATCAACGCTCGGCTATGCCACCTCGTCGATTTCCAATCAGGCCAAATTCGACCGACTACCGAAAGCTTGCCATTACCTTAGCCAGCCGTCGCCCGCTGGCTCCTGATTCACCTTGACACGACCGACGCCAAAGTTGACAACCGATTCAGCCGGGTCAGCTCAAAACCCGCCTCAATTCCAAGGCTTCAAATTTACTCCGCCGCAAACCTCAACGGCAATCTTATTCTCATGTCCTCTACTTCCCAACAATCCCGACTGGCCGAAGTCGCTCAACAACTCGACCGCCAACCCTTTCGACTGCGCTTCCGGCGTGAGATTGCTGCCGACTGCCATCTCCCCTCAGCCAGCGACATCGACCGCTTGCTGACTGTCTACCGCCATTTAATGTTCCCCTCGATTTTCGCCGCCGACAAGTCGACCGCCGCGCGAACTAACTGGATCACCGAAACGACACTGGAAGAATTTCAGCAGCAACTCCTCTGCCTGGTCAACTGGACTATTTCCGGATTCACTGATCCCAACTCCCCGAAACCGACGCATTCGAGTGAAAGCATCACCGCAAAAGCAATCGCTCAACTCCCGGCGATCTCTCATTTACTGGCTACCGATGTCCAAGCTGCCGTCGACGGAGATCCGGCTTGCCAAAGCACCAATGAGGTCGTGATCTGTTATCCGGGCTTCCATGCCCTGATGATCCACCGTCTGGCCCACGAAGTTTGGAATGCCGGCGCCAACCTCTTGGCCCGGATGATTTCCGAGTGGTCGCACAGCCTTTACGGCATCGACATCCATCCCCAAGCCACACTTGGCAGCCACCTGTTCATCGACCATGGTACCGGGGTCGTCATCGGCCAAACCTGCATCGTGGGGAATCACGTCAAAATCTATCAAGGTGTCACCCTCGGCGCGCTCAGTTTCCCCAAGGATGAACGCGGACAATATCTCCGGGACGTTAAACGACACCCCACCATCGAAGACCATGTCGTGATCTACGCCAACTCAACCGTGCTCGGCGGGAACACCACAGTCGGACACCACAGCGTTGTCGGCTCCAGCGTCTGGCTGACCGAATCGATCGCCCCCCATACGACAATCGTGATGGAACGACCCCGTCTGCGGCTGCGCAGCCAACAGCCAACGCCGTTTGATGTCACTAACGACTATCAAATTTAGGGAGCGGAGAGGAAAACCAAGAAGTTATTGAAAACACAGGGACCACAGAGAAGAGATGCGAGAGAATGGTCGAAGGGCCGAACAGGACTTTGGCTGAGAGGTTAGTAATTGTTTAAAAGCGAGACAGGGAGCAGGAAAAAGCCTAAAAGACTCCTAACTACCCAAAGTATCCACACTTTCGGCCTCGCAGCAGCCATACTCGTGACGATGGCTTGATTCTCCCCGCAGGTGCCTCTGGTCAAATCAATGCGACATGTCGCCGGGAAATCCGCGTTGCCCGGAGTGTCTAAAAATGAGATAATTGCGGCACTCTTCGGGCCCAGCAATCAAAATGGAAACCAGCAGGTAAGCCAACCGGCTCATCCAGCTTTTAGGAACCCTGATCGTCGCGTCAGCGCCCTTCCTTTCCTACGGGCGACACAACTCCTACGGGCTACACAACCTCAGATGAATCACCTCTGTTTGCCTCCCATCGTCTCATATTCACCCCAGGCTCAGCCATGAAGCACGCCGTTTGGTTGCACGTCCACGTCCCCAAAGCAGGTGGCTCGACGCTGCGCCAATTGATGAACCGCAACTTCGGCAAGGGCTATTACAACTCAAACTCCCTGCTCGAAACCAAACAGTACACTCGCGAAGATGTCAGCGAAATCATTCGCTGCCACCCTTGGGTTCGCTGCTTCTCCGATCACAAACTCTCCCTCGACCTACCGTATCACCACGAAAACGCGGATGTCTACGCCATCAGTTTTGTCCGCGACCCGGTCGAGCGCTTTGTCTCTCGCTATTTCTTTCACCGACACCACGAGGAAGTCGAGTGCATTGCCCAGCGAATGTCATTTCGCGATTTCGCCAATGCGGAACTTGTCCAGCAGTACGTGCATCCCCAAACCAACAGCCAGATCTACTTCCTCAACGGGGGACGGTCTTTCGACGACCTGACCATCATCAATCAGGCGATCGAAACGGGCAGGGCTTTCCTGTTTCCCATCGAACGATTCGACGAAGCCTGCATCTGCCTGGAAAAACTCTTTCCGGAATTCTTCTCGGACCTCTCTTACGTTCGCACGAACGTCTCCAAGAAAGACGAACAAATCAGCGCAGAGGACCGCGAATTCGTTTACCGCTACCTCAAAACCGATATGCCGGTCTTTGAACTAGCGAACCAGCAAATGGACCTGATGCTCGCCCGAGCGTTTCGCTCGACCGACGACAGCCAAGCTTCCTTGGCCGAGTTCCAAGACCGCTGCTCGCGACGTTTCCACAATTTCCATCCGCCACGTCCTCGCGACGCCACTCCGCCCGAACCAACTCCTCCAGAGCCAACTCCAATCGCGACGCTGGATAACCAGCAATCCACTGCTGAGCCAACGCCCGAGCCCTCCGCGTCCAGTTGACCCCGCTTTTAAAAATCAATCTACGGGCCTGACAAGACCAGAGCAGATATTTCATTCCAGCCAAAACAAAAACCCTGTCACTTCATTTGAAGTGCAGGGTTCTGTTTTTCTAATAATTTTTTAGCGCGCTCGAACTCAACCGTTCCGATCGCGACTAATGCTTCTGACTTAGGCCAAGGCGTCGATCAACTGCTTAGCTGCAGCGACGCTGCCCATCTGGCTGACCAACTTCTTCGCCAAGCTCACTTCTTCGAAGCCGAACTTTCCGCCAGCTGGACGGCTGAAAACGGCAACAACCGCTTGCTTGCCCGAACCAGCCGAACGTCCACGGCGTTTTTTTCCCTTGCGACCAGCCTTGGCTGGTGCAGCACCTTCGGCGCCGCTGCCGCCACCACCGCCACTTTTGCGCAGCTTGCTCAGAATCATGCTGACGTACGCCGCATCGGCTGGAATTCCCTTTGCCTTCAATGCTTCCACAATCGCCTTTGGCTTGTCACCGGGATTTTGCTCGTAGTGTTCACGAATTGCCAATGACTTGTTGTGTTTCCGCTTGGCCATTAATCAAACCTTTCAAGAAGAGGAGAATCGACGGGAATGGCTTCCCTGATGTCGTGCCGCCGGCTGACTACTCCAGTCACGCGAAGGATGAATGCCCAAGGCAATCACTACCTGTTATCCGTTCACTCAAACCCGTTTCGCTTCGGGCCCGCAACCGCGTACACACTGTTATTGATAGATAGATATTCGTTAAACGGTGCGCGGCTGTCAATCTGGTCAGTGATATTTGGGGTGTGCAATTTTTGCGCAAACTCTGTGCCAAAACGCGCAAATCAATGTTTAAGACAGCGATATACGAGAAAAACGACTCCTATAAACCAGCATATCAGGGAGCAATATATGCTCAGATAAAAGTTCGGCGGTGTATAAGAAAATTCAATCGCATAACTTCCAGCAGGCAGCCGAAAGCCCCTCAGCCATTTAGCTACTGGTACACAATCCCCCCCAACCAGACTGCCGTCGTCTAAGTTTTTTCCATCTACCCGCCATCCCGGCGCATAAGCCTGAGCCAAAAAAATCGTCCCGGGATAATCAAGTTTCACTCTCATGCCGACCCCTGTGTTCCATAGTGACAATGCGTAGACTCTCAGAAAATCTCCTGAGGAATCATTCCGCCCCGATAACCACCGGCTGGCGAATTGAGCTTCACTTTCTTCAGCAAAAAGTTTGAATTCGTTCTGCTGGCAATACCTCGACTCCGTATTCAAGGGCACCGGATCACCCAAAAAGAAAATCCAGCTTGCATCATAATTCTCTCCACTTCGATACGTCCCGCGCTGGGGGTCCAAATACAACGCGTCAACATATTCCCTCCATCCCTGCGGCTCTATCGTCGAAGGCCCGTTCAATGCCCGCGCCTCTCGTACCCAGTGCAGCCTCGGCCAAAATGCGGCTCGCCCGCCAACCGCGATTTCCTGCAGCCGATTGGCTGAGCTCCCCTCACTCCAGCTCTTCGGGATCTCATCCTCGATCCAAATGATCGGCAGCATTTCCTCCCGAGGTGTTCCAAGGTGCCAAGAAAGCTGCCAACCCGAAGAAATCGCATCGTCTTCCGACAGCTTCGGAGCCTCAGCCTTCAAACCGGGCAACAACCAGGAGTTCGCCAATACCAAATCGAACGCCAAGATAAAGCCCACAAACAAAGACCTACGCAGCCAGCGGTGGCGACTAAACTCGCCACTCAACATCAACCAACCGATCAAGGCGGCGACTAAAGCCTGTACGCCACCCAGCCAAAAAAGTCCCTGAAACACAAAAACATCAAACGGCCCAAAGAGTTCATCCCCCGCCAACCATCCGCCAAGCCGCTCCCAGGGGAAAAAGCGGGAAACCAAGAGGACGCTCGCAACCAGCCCTGCAAGGCTCAACAAAATTCGCTGCAACCGCCGCGCCTCAGCCTGCGACCAAGCCCACCCCGCGAGCAAAGCGACCACAAGTGACACCAGCACCATTAACTTGGCCGGATATCGAAACAGGAAATAACCCGGCACAAAATTCGCCAACATCCAGTAACCGCCACCCGCTGCTCGATTCACGCCCTCCAGCGGTGCCCACCAACCTGTTGCCAAGCCAACTTCGTTGACCAACCAAACCGGCCCATACCAACCCACCGCACCAAAACCCGCGCACGCTCCAATCCAAACCAACCAGCGAACCTCTCGGCGCAGCAAGACACTCAGGGCCAGCGCTAAAGGCAACAATCCCTGATACAGACTCGGTTGCCACATTCTTCCGGCACCCGGCAGCGAACTCGACCAATGCGTCCATACCGGATAGGGCCGACCAGAAAATCCCGGCCAAATCAACTCGCCAATCGTCCAAGGCGGTTGGCTGAACTCATACACATCCGCGGCGTGAGTCCCGACCTCAGGCTCAGCCCAAATCGAGCCCAGCGGCTGAACCTCCCCTTCGCGCCAACTCTTGCTGACCCACTCGATCACGGAGCGGGGCTCTTCGTAGGCTGCTCGCTCGCTCTCCCGAGACGCCCGGGCCGTCGGCAAAAGCTGAACCAAGGCCAAACCGGCTGTCGCGACCACTGCCAAACTCCACTGTGCCGCGACGGTCACCAATCGTCGTTGCCAGCTTCCAGACGACCCGCTGTTCCGGCTCCACCCCAACCAGCAAGCTCCGGCGATCAGAAGCAAGTTCACTGCCATCTGCGGGTCGCCCCCGAGGATCATCAGCGCCGCGCACATGCTGACCCCGACAACCGCCGACCATCGCTGCCGAGGCTGCCGCCAATTCCAAATCGCTCCGACTCCCCAGGGCAGCCACGCCGCGCTGACGAGATAAATCACATTGTTGGCGGCAAACAACACCGGCCCCGCCAGCCCGTAGGAAAGCATCGCAATCAACTTCCCCGTCCGATTCGCTCCAATTTTTCCCGCACACCAGTTCGCCCCCAGCCCAGCCAGCCAGACATGCAGCGCAAGGTACATTCCATATCGAGCTTCAAAAGTCGTCAGCTCGCGGAAAAAAAAGAAGACCAGCTTCCCCGGATAGAACAGGCTGCTGACACCCTCGGCCAAATGCGATCGCCCCAGCCCGTCAAAGGGATTCCAGAGCGGCCACTCGCCTGACCTCCACAACTGAGCAGCCCACTGATCGGCCCACCGAAACATCGGCCAAAAAAATTGAGCCCCGTCGCGATAGCCAATCCGCAGCTGACTCGTGATAAATAGCCAGAACAACCCGATGACGAGCAAGGTCCACAAGAAGACCAGCCCGCGCGAAATCCAGGGCTCCATCCAAGGCGGGATGGTCACCTCAGCCTCTGCTGCGCCGTTCGGATGATCGGCCATCACAACCGCCCCTTATCGAATCGCTCACTCAACCTTGAAGCAGATCATCAATGACTCGCCCCTCATCAGTCGGACCAATCCAACGCGACTGCAATCCCTGGAAAGGATAAGAAAGCCGATAGGGGTCCAACCCCAAACAATGCAGCAGCGTTGCCTGCAGATCGCGCACCGAGAGTTTCCCCTCAGTCACAAAATATCCAAAATCATCAGTTGCTCCATACGAACAACCGGGCTTCATTCCACCACCCGCAAAAAACATCGTGAACGCATGTGGATGGTGATCACGGCCGAGATAAGTCGAGCCGCCTCGAGCCTCATTCATCGAGGTCCGACCAAACTCTCCACCCCAAATCACCAGCGTCTCGTCCAGCATCCCTCGCTGCTTCAAATCGCTAATCAGCGCCGCCACCGGACGATCCATCTCTTTACACTTCCGCGGCAGATGAGTCACCAAGTCGTCGTGCGGTCCCGTCCCATGCACATCCCAGCCCCAGTCAAACAGCTGGACAAACCGCACTCCTTGTTCCACCAAACGTCGCGCAAGCAAACAGTTGTTGGCAAACGTCCCTTGCCCGGGCGTCGCACCGTACATTTCCAGTGTCGCCGGCGTCTCCCGTGAGATATCCATAATCTCGGGCGCGGCAACCTGCATCCGATACGCCAATTCATACTGTTCAATCCGAGTCACTGTCTCGGGGTCACCAAACTGGTCGGCTTGTAATCGATTCAGCCGATTCAGGGCATCCAAACTGTCGCGACGAATCTCCCTCGTCATACCGGGAGGATTCGAGAGAAACAGAATCGGCTCGCCACCCGAACGACACTGCACTCCCTGATAAACGCCGGGCAAAAACCCACTCCCCCAAACCTGCTTCCCCGCCGAGGGATTCGATCCACCCGATACGAGGACCATAAATCCGGGAAGATCCTGATTCTCGCTTCCCAACCCGTACGTCACCCAGCTACCAAAACTCGGATAGCCCGAACGCGCATTGCCGGTATGCAAAAATAATTCGGCCGGCGCGTGATTGAACTGCTCCGTAAAGAGCGAGTGCACAAACGTCAGGTCGTCGGAAATGCTCGCGAGGTGCGGCACTAACTCCGAAAAAACCTGTCCCGACTCGCCGTAGCGCCCAAACTTGTAAATCGGCCCCAGCAATTTGGGATGGCCTTTGATAAAGGCGAACTTTTGGTCCTTCAGCAACTCGTCAGGGCAAGGCTGCAGATGCCGCTTCGCCAATTCCGGCTTGTCATCAAACAACTCCAATTGCGAAGGCGAACCCGCCATGTGGAGATAGATTACATTTTTCGCCGTCGGTCGCCGAACCGTCTGAGCACTTTGCTGATCATCCGCCGAGACTGGCCGAGTCGCGCCAGCTTGCATCAATGCCGCCGCTACGGCGCCCAAGCCGATCGGACTGCGCTGCAAAAAGTGACGCCGGGTTTGAAATTGCACCGCTGCTTCGCGCGGCGTCAATTCAGGGCGGAGTGTTTGCTTCCAAGTCATCGTTCTGGTTCCTCTCGCCTTTAATTCCGAGTCAACGCTTCATCCAAATTCAGCAGCACGTTGGACAGCACCGTCCAAGCTGCCCGCTCGGCCGCCACATCATCGCCAACACCCGCCTCGACGCCCGACATCTGCCGAGCCAAATCGATTGAGCCCCGATACGTCGCCCGCTCGCGTTCCAGCAGCGCCGCAAGCTCGCGCATTTCATCCTCGCTGGCGTCGCGAGCCAGCAGAATTTCAAACGCCTCGCGAATCCGCCCCGCGTCATCCGTCTGCGGCAAATCCAGCAACCGCCGCGCCAGCCCCTGCGCACACTCGACAAAGACCGGGTCGTTCAACGTCACAAACGCCGACACGGGCGTGTTTGTTCGAATCCGTCTGACTGTGCAGACAGTCCGATTCGTCGAGTCGAGTGCCATGAACGAAGGATAGGGATTCGTCCTGCGTACCAACGTGTAAAGCGCGCGACGATAACGGTCTTCGCCCGGACTGGGGTCCCAATCGAGCGAACCGCCGAATGCCGCTGACAATCCCATCTTGGGCTGCGGCGGATAAACCGGCGGACCGTACATCTTCGGCGACAAAAGCCCAGCCGCCTGCAACGCCGTGTCCCGAATTTGCTCGGCGCTCAAGCGATACCGCAAGCTCCGTGATAGCCAACGATTTTGCGGGTCGAGTTCCAGCTTCTTCGCCGTCACCTTCGAGCCTTGCCGGTAGCTCGCCGACATCACCATCAACTTCAAAAGCCGCTTCTGCGACCAGCCACACGCGACGAAGTCATCAGCCAACCAATCAAGCAGTTCTGGATGCGAGGGCAGGGCACCTTGCGATCCGAAATCGTCCAGCGTCTCGACTAAGCCGTTGCCGAAAAGCTGAGCCCACAGCCGATTGACCGCCACGCGAGCGGTCAGCGGATTGCGGCGATCGACCAGCCACTGGGCTAACTCCAAGCGATTCTCGATAGCCCCATCCGTCGCCAATACCGCCGGCACTCCCGCGCTCACTTCCGATCCCGGAGTCAAAAACGAGCCGCGAATGGCGATCCGAGTTTTTCGCTGGGCGTCTCCGCTCAATTCTTTCATCACTGGAGTCGTGACCGGTCGAATCGCGCCCAACTCGCCGCGAATCCGCCCCAGTTCCCGGTTCTCATCTTCAAGCTGCTTCTTCCATTGGGCCAATTCGGCTTGCTCTGCTTCGCTCAGCGGCTGCTCAGGCTTGTTGGCTTCCTCTCGAGCTTTGATCCGCTCGGCATACTTGTTCTCACCAGCTCGCGCTTCCAACTCGGCCAATTGCTTTTCCAATGCAGCCTTGCTTCCGAGTTGGCCCGGAGCCCACATTTCCAGAAGCGGAGCATTATCCGGCTGATCGTTATCGGCCGTCTGATTAAAGATCGCAAACATCCGATAGTATTCTTCGAGAGAAATCGGATCGAACTTGTGCGTGTGGCACTGAGCGCAGCCCACGGTCATCGCCAACCAAACCGTACCAGTCGTATTCGTGCGGTCGATCACGGCAGCGTAACGGAACTCCTCGTCGTCCGTCCCCCCCTCGGTGTTGGTCATCGTGTTGCGATGAAAACCGGTCGCCAGCAGTTGCTCTTCGGTTGCCCCAGTGAGCAAATCGCCAGCCAACTGTTCCACCGTAAAACGATCGAACGACAAATCGCGGTTGAAGGCATCGATTACCCAGTCACGATACTTCCAAATGCTGCGGACCTCGTCCTGCGCGTACCCTTGCGAATCGGCATACCGCGCGGCATCCAACCACATCCGCGCCCAGTGCTCGCCATAAGCCGGATCGGCCAGCAACCGATCGACCGCACGCTCATAGGCTTGCGGACTTTCATCAGCCAAAAAGTCGCGCAGCAACTCGGGCTTGGGAAGCAACCCAGTCAAGTCGAGCGACAGCCGGCGCAGGAGCCGCGCGCGATCGGCTTCGGGCTCTGGCTCCAAGCCAAGTGACTCCAGCTTCGCCAAGATAAATCGGTCGATCGGGTTCTTCACCCATTCCTTGTTCTTGACTTCGGGCTCTGCAGGCCGAGTGACGGGGCGGTAAGCCCAATGGACGTCGTACTCTGCGCCACTGGCGATCCACTTTCGCAGCAGTTCGCGATCTTTGCCCGATAACCGCTCCGCGTGCTCCGCCGGAGGCATTCGCTCGGACTCGTCATCGCTGTTGATTCGCACCCACAATTGGCTCTCTTCAAGACGTCCCGGGACAATCGCCTGCTCGCCGCTATCCCCTTCAGACCGAGCTGCTTGGCTGGTGTGCAAGGCCAACCCGCCCTGACGCGCCGCTTCGTCCGGTCCGTGACAGGGGAAACAGTTTTTCGCCAAGATTGGCTGGATCTCCGACGAATATCTAACGTCCTGTGCCTGCAGTCCAGAAATTACAACCAGCCAAAAGAAGGCTGCCACAGCAATCGCTTCTTTGAAAACTCTGCATTCCAAATACATACCGATATTCCTTGAGTTCCCTCAGGCGATCCCTGCAAGAAACTTGGCTATGTTGACTCAGCGTCCTGGCGACCGCTCAATTAACTTTAACAACGCCCGAACCCTGACTAAACCTCAGGCAAACACTCGCAATTCCACACCCTATTCTAAACCGAATCCCGCTCGGCGACAGCATTCCGTCCCAACCCTGATAAGCGTAGGGTGGGTCGCAACCGCGCAGAGAGTGGTCCATCTGTCGAAAACGTTACCGCGGTGCGCACCCACCGCCACCCAGTACGCACACGCACTGCGCCTCGCCTGCGCCGAACCCTGGCGGCTTTGGGCCTCGGCGACGGGCTAAACGAAAAACCGAAAACAAAAATCAAAGACAAAGCCCCCCAAGACAATAATCCAGCTTATCACCAGCCCTCCGACTTCTTTTCCCTTTTGCCTCCGTGCCACCGTGAAAGGCTCTCTTCCTGCCTTTACTCCCCCTAGCTCCCTCACCAACGCTGCCGAAATCGTTCAGCAATCGATACAATCGAATTCTGTAAATTCTCCCCTAACTCGGATCGCTCCCATGCATGAGCCATCGGGCCCGCCAAACCATCCCGCTCTCGAGTTGGCTATCACTGCCGCCGAACTCGCCGGGAAGCGGATCGCCAGCCTGTTTGGTCAAGCTTTTTCGGTCGAGCGCAAACAGGTCAACGGACAATCCCAAGGCTTTGTAACTCAAGCCGACCTGGAAGCCGAACAGCTAATCATCCAAACCATTCGCAGCCAGTTCCCCGACCACCAGTTTCTCTCCGAAGAGTCTCACCCCGAACTGTTCAAGACCGGCGAACACCTCTGGGTGCTCGACCCTTTGGATGGGACGAATAATTTCGCCTTCGGGATTCCCCACTTTTCCGTTTCCTTGGCTTACTACTCTTCAGGCCAACCAGTCTGCGGAGTTATCCATCAACCGCTGACTGGCGAGAACTTTGTCGCTCTCAAGTCGGGAGGAGCTTGGCTCAACGGACAACGCGTGAGCGTCAACAACCAAGCCGCCCTCAACGAAACGATCGCGGCCTTCGGATTTCATTACGACCGCGGCGAGATGATGTCGAGGACGCTGGACTCGCTGCATGAACTGTTCACCAATCAAATCATCGGCGTCCGTCGCTTTGGCTCGGCTGCACTCGATCTCGCTTGGGTTGGCTGCGGACGCTTCGGCTGCTTTTTCGAGTTCAAACTTTCGCCCTGGGATTTCGCTGCTGGGCGCCTGTTCGTCGAAGAAGCAGGCGGTCGGGTGACCACCAGCTCGGGAGCGCCGCTGCCGCTGACTTCCTCCAGCCTGCTCGCCTCCAACGGCCACCTTCACCAAACACTCATCGATCTGCTCTCGCGACACTGGCCACCGCCGGGGTAATCTGAGCAAACCAGTTGTCCGGATTTTCTCTTTTAGCCAACCGAACTCCGACTCTCCCTCCCAAAACCGCCATGAAGTTATCGAGATACTTTTCGTTCATCGTACTGGTCGCCGTGATTGCGCTGCTCGCAGTGCTGTTCTACAAGGTGATGGTGAACTTTTTTGTTCCTCTGTTTTTGGCGGTGCTGGTCGTCGTCATCTTTCGCCCGTTGCATCGCTGGATTTTGGAAAAAGTCGAAGGCAAAAAGAACCTAGCTGCCTTCCTTTCCACAATCACCATCTTCCTCGCTGTACTAATCCCCGTTGGCCTGCTGATCACCTTTGCTGTGATTGAGGGCCGGACCGCGACGCGGCGATTCCAAATGGAAAATGTCGCCAACGAATTAACCGTACTCCGCCGCTCGCTTGGACTGGAAATCCCAGCCATTACCCAACTCCGAGCAGTTGAAACGGCTGTTGAGGCAATCAACCCAGCGGCGATCGAAAGTGGCGACCTCGCCAGTCGCAGGAAATTAATCGATCAAGCCAGAACCACTCTTTTAGCCCTCGCCAAACAGACTGGACTCCCCGAGAAATTTGATACGCGTCCGCAGGCAACCGATTTTTTCCGCACTCCCACACCGCGCGAGTCATGGCACCGCTTTCTTTACGAATTTGAAAATCTCAGCAGCCGAATCCTCCGAGAACCCAAGCAACCGCTACCCGCTGAACCGGGCGAGTCACTTGCTGAACAGACCTTCGGCAATGACCCTACCAATGGCGGTAAGGTACCATCCGTCTCAGAGGAGGACGAGTTGACGCTCGCACAACAAATCCGCAAAACGCTCGCCGCCCTCGATGAATTCAAGGCTGCCTACTGTGGAGGCAAGACCTGGTTCTGGATCAAGCAGATCGCTAACCCGAACGAACAAGAACTAGCCGAGTACAACTCCTCAGCAACCAAGTTTGTCAAAGAGCAACTGCTCTCGCTGGGCGGCTCAATCACCTCCTTCCTCCTGAAGTTGATCATCGGTCTAGTCATCATGATGGTGGCCGTCTATTTCTTTCTTCTTGATGGTCCTCGGATGATCGAAGCCCTTAAAAGCATGTCGCCGATTAGCGACTCTCACGAAGAAGAACTCGTTCAGGAATTCATGCGAGTCAGCCGCGCCGTCGTACTGGCTACGTTGCTCTCCGCAATCGCCCAAGGAGTGCTCGCCGGGCTCGGCTTCTTCGCCTGTGGCCTGGGAAACTCTTTCCTGTTAACCCTGCTGACAACGTGCTTCGGCCTGATTCCAATCTTCGGCGCTTGGCTCGTCTGGCTCCCCGCTTCGCTCTGGCTGCTTCTGTTCGAACATGAAACAGGCAAGGCCATTGGCTTGGCCTTGTACGGCGCGATCATCGTCTCGCAAATCGACAATCTGATCAAACCGTACATTTTGCACGGCCACTCCAACTTGCATCCGCTGTTCGCCTTGCTTAGCGTCCTCGGCGGCGTCGTGGCCCTCGGACCGATCGGCATCTTGATCGGCCCGATGATCGTGGTCTTCCTCCAAACGCTGCTCAATATCCTCCAGCGGGAATTAAGGACAATGGACACAAGCGCTACGCCCGCAGCAGCCGGAGCAGGTGACAGCTCGCTGCCGCTGCCGATCGAGGGAGAAGGGCCAGAGAATACCCAGCCTCACTCGCTCCAAAATCAAAAGCCAAAGAAGGGCGGAAAAAAATAAAGGCCGCTGGTTAAGCGGCCTTAGAAAAGCGACTTTAGACAACGCCGGCTTACTTTCGCTCGCCTTCAAAGGTCAAATCCCGCTGCTCCTCAAGCAATTTCTTCTGCTTCCGCTCCATCGCTCGAAGCTCTTCGCGAACGCGCTTGATCTCAGCTCCATTCTCGGTACTCGTCCGCTCGATCTCTTCCAAACGCGTTTTGAGGTCGGCTGCCATCTTTTCAACCTCAGCCTTGCGAGCCGTATCTCCAGTTGCTTTCGCTTCCGCTGCAGCCAACTGCTGTGGAAGTTCAGCTAACTTCGCGGTCAATCCAGCGAGTTCCTTCTCGATCTGCTCCAGCCGACCTTTGTAAATCACGGCCGGTGCCAATTCGCCGCTGCGGAGTCGCTCGACCGCAGGCAACACAACTTGCAGCGGCAGTGCCAAGGTACTGACACGGCCACTTCTCGAGATGTTGATACCGACAATCTGACCGTTGGAGTCAACCAACGGGCCACCACACTGGTTCGCCTGAATCCCCGCGTCATGCTGAAACGCCATCGGGAAATCCTGACGGCGTTTACTCAGCGTACTCCCCATCCGATTCTGCTGATTGCTCCGCTCAAAATCCGGATCAATATTTTCCATATTGGCCAACTCAAGATTGACCGTGAAGGCTGACTCGCCTCGCTGTACCGTCAACTCAATGCGGTCACCAGGGGAGTGCTCGGCCAGAACCGCACGCAACTCAGCCACCTTCTTTGTCTCTTTGTCATCGATTTTCAAAATGACATCGTTAACTCGCAGGTCGGCTGCGTCCGCAGGCGAACCTGCCGTGATTTGATTGATCCGCACGCCATCCCGGTCAGCAATGTCGACCGGCATGATTCCAATGTACGCCCTGGCATTCGCAATCTCTCGCTCGCGAACTCCCACCATCCCTAAGGCAATCGGCTTTGACTCCGGACCAACCGAAGCCAACCAACTGCCGACGGTTGGTGGAGGGTTTAGCGAAAGATTCGCAGCCGTCAGCGGCTCAGAATCAACTTTAAGCAGAGCCAAGTCTGTATCTGTATCGATACCGACGACTCGTGCAGCCAGCTTGCTGCCATTTTCCAGACGGCACTCAAGCGGCGACTTCAGTTCACTCGCCTTCGTCAGGATCAAACCCGACGGGTCAATGATCGTCCCCAGCATCACCTGTTTATCATTGGCCCAAAGCTGCACTGTCGACGGTGCGACCGAGGCCGATAGCGGCACAAACAATTTCTCGAAATCCGCTGCGTGTCGGGAACTGTCTTTAAACCGCCCCAGCCGCTTGGCCACCTCATCAAAGGTGACCTTCAACGGCGACGCCTTCTCCTCGGCTGGCTTCTCCTCCGCCGGCTTATCTTGAGCCAAACTCGGAGCCACAGCCCAAACCAAGCCGCAGACAGCCAAGAACAACCAATTCAGACGAATCACGCATTTCATCGAAATCATTCCTCAATATCCAGTTAACCAGTCCAAAGACCAGGTTTGCCAGCTCAGTTCTCTCCGACTTCCAGCTCCATCGTGATTTCCAACTCTCCACGCTGGATCACCAACTCAACCTTTTGGCTAATCTTCAATTCGCGGAACGCCTCACCCAAGGAGGCTTTGTCTTTCACCGGCTTGCCATCCATCCGGATGATGCGGTCGTCCTTTTTTACGCCGGCCTGTTCAGCCGGACTTCCCGGGGCAACCTCCGAGACTTGATTCGTGTCGCCGGAGAGCGAAAGACCGATGTAAGCCTTGGTCGAGGCGCCCACGATTTTACTCGCGACCAGTTGGTCCCAGTCTTCCGAGAACGTATCGATCGGAACGTGGAAGTTGTCCCACAACGCGTTGCCAATTCGACTGTGAATTCCAATCACACGACCTTCGAAATCGAACAGCGGTCCGCCGGAGTCACCACCAACGAGCACACAATCCGTTCGCAGCACAGTCGGGTTCTTATAGAGCAACCGCCCCACGCGAAGCACAAGTCCGCGTTTCTCGTCCCAGCCACCCGGATGCCCAATCGCCAGCACCCACTGACCATTTTTCATTCCCGAGGATTCGCCGATCTCAACATAGGGATAATTCCCCGGTTCAGTGATCTTCAGCATCCCGGAGTCGACCCCGCGGTTCAGCCCCAAAGTTTTGGCATTCACCTCGCGCCCATCTGGAAATTTGATGCGAGCATTGAGATTCTGTCTCCCAATGACATGTGCTGCGGTGAGCACGTAACCATCGCGGGAGACGACAACGCCACTCCCCTGAGCAGCCCCGACTTGGACATTCACAATTGCCGGCAACAACTCGTCCATCAGTTCGGCCGAGCGCTTCTCCAGAAATTTCAACTGGGATACATCAGCGGGAGCCTTACCCGAGAAGAGGAAGGTGTCGTCGGCCTTAGCGGTTTCCCCCGCGGCGGACTCTTCCTTTACCAAAGCCGTTTCCTGCCCCCAGACCGTTGCATGGCCGGCGTTTAGCAGCAGTAGGCCGAACACGCCAAAAAGACGGAGTCTCGTATTCGTTAACCAGCGATTCCAGCGCTGTTCGTTCCTGCTTGTTTGGGTCGGCATGCGTGCTCCATCAAGTTGAGGTTGGATTGTCAACCAAGTTTATCCAAATTTTAACCAGCCAGACAGCAAAAGAGACCTTTCGATTTTTGCCTTATCCTGTGCGTCCAATTAAAAATGGCTCTCCATCCAAAAATATGGGCCCGATTCGCTGGATTTCCCGACAATTCCACGATTCGGGACCGAATCCTGCCCTTGGGGAATTTCAGACACTTCACAACCCCGACAACCGGACAAACCCCACTCTTTCAGGCGTCAACAACTTAGGCCCCAAACTGTCAGAGCTCGTTCCACGCCCTCAATCAACCGACCGAGTTCTTGATCGGGCATGTTCTGAACCGGATTCCCAGCGCGAGCTTCACAAGGTGTTGGGTTGACGCCTCCCGCGGGAAATGCCATCTTGCCCCAAGTCCACCAAACCATTCCGCATGCTCAATCGCTCTCCATACCAGCAACCGCAGTTTGGCCATGCTCAAGCGCAAACCTGTTTTCCCAAACATCATCGAAATCAACCACCAACTGGGGCGAGTTCTCGGTTGCAACGTCTACCTCGTCTATGACCAAGACGAGTGGATTCTGATCGACATCGGCTACGAAGAAGTCGTCGATGAAATCGTCCAGACGATCCGAATGCTCGACTTTCCCTTCGCCCACTGCAAGACGCTCGTCGCCACCCACGCCGACGTCGACCACATCCAAGGCCTTTCCAAAGCCAAGCAACTGCTCAAGACTACCGTCACGGCTCATCGACTCGCCGCCGCCCCTCTGCAAACGGGCGATCGGCTAAAGACCTTCGCGCTGATCGAGTCCCAGAAAATCGACATGCCGATGCCGCCGGTCGAAGTCGAAAACCTAGTCGAAGATGGCGACCGCCTCCGAGTCGGCAACATCGAACTCGAAGTCTGGCTTACTCCAGGGCATACCGACAGCCAACTCGCCTTCCGCCTTGGAGACATCCTCCTCAGCGGCGACAACATTTACCGCGATGGCTGTGTTGGCGCGATCGATGCCCACCACGGCAGCGATATCCCCGCGTTCATTCGCTCGCTCACCCGGATTCGCAATAGCGACGTCAAATGGCTGCTCCCCAGCCACGGCCCCATCTTCTGCAAGGACAACGCCTTACTCGACAAAGCAATTGAGCGACTAAACGGCTATCTCCACATGGCCGATTTTGGGACCTGCGCCGTGGACTGGCCACTGATGGACCAGTACGAAGATGAACTCGTCGAAGGCAAAATGCCGGAGTGAGCTAATACTCCAGCAAAAAAACAGATTGCCGACGTTTGCTTCTCGTTTCCGGTGCAATCAACCGCGGCGACGCAGCAGACGATAAATCGCCACGCCCCAGCCGCCCAGCAGCGCAAATGGCATCCCGAGCAAAAACAGAATGCTCGCCGCGTAAGCCCGCTCCACTCCAGCCCGAAACGCATTCTTGCAATTCGGACAGGCCCACAACTCGCCCGGGCAAACGGCTAACAGCAACACAGCAAGGCAGCCCGCCAAGAGCAGCGACTTTGCCCGACGAAGGCGGAATCCACTTTCGGTTCTCTTTCGCTGCATTGCTTCATCCAAAGATTACTTGGCTGCCGGGACAAACCAGACGTACAACATCAAATAGATTAACACCCCTGTAACCGAAGTGTACAGCCAAATCGGAAAGGTGATTTTCGCCCACTTCCGATGCGCCTGCCGCCGGTCGCGGAAACCGAGCACAATCGTGGTGATGGCCAGGAACGGAACAAGCGCAGCCAGCGGTATATGGGTCCCTAAAATGAAGAGGTAGACGTACCTCGCGATCGGAAATTCGTCCTTCGGAAAAAGCTTGCTCCCCACGTTCACGTGGTGTACCACATAACAACACAGAAACGCCACCGATACGGCAAAACAGGAAAGCATCGCCACTTTGTGAGCCGTTTCCTGGCCCCGCTTGATCAAGAGCACTCCAGCAATCAACAGAATACAGGCGACAACATTCAAACTCGCATTCACCAGCGGCAAAATCGAGTTGGTCGCCAGCAATAATTCCCATCCCATCTTCGATTTCCTCTCCCGCAACTAATTCGCCTGTCCGGCTTACTGATCCGATTCCGGCTGAACCACTTTAACATCCCGCACTGGCTCGTTTTCACCCAGACACTGATCAATCAACTGCAACATCTGAACTTCCTCGTCCGGCTGCTGCCAATCAAAACTGCCCCGCAATTGCCCCCAGCGGTCCACGACGAACAGGCGACTGGTGTGATGACCGCCCCCCGCCTCCGCCCGGAAGAACTCGCCGGCAATTCGCCGAGTCAACTTCTCATCTCCTCGACAAAATAACCAGCTCTCAGGCGCCGCTCGCAAGCGAGTGGCCGTCTCCGCTAACACCTCGACCGAGTCGGTTTTCGGATCCGTCGTGATGCTCACGAACTTCACCGCTCGCCCACCCAAACGCTGCCGTAACCCCGCCAAGTACTGATTCTGCTTGGGACAAATCCCGGGACAGGTGGAGAAGAAAAAGCTCGCTACCCAAACCTCCCCCGTGAAATCGCGCGAGTAAAACTTGCGGCCCAACTGATCCGTCAAAAAGAACTCTCGAATCCAAGGGACATCGTCCCAGTTCTTGGGCTCAACTCCAGCCAGCGCGTTTCGCGTCCGAACGATCTCGGCCAGCGGCGGAGCCGACTCGGCATTCACCCTGCGAGCCGTCTCGACAAATCGCTTCATGTCAGCCGGATCGTCCCACTTAAAGCGATCGCGATAACGGCCCCACTTATCGATCAGAAAAATATTGTCGGTGTGCGTCTCGGGATTCACATCGACGCGAAACGTCCGCTCACCCAGTTCCTTGACCCGATACAACTGCCCCGTCAGAAATCGCCAGCGCTCGGGCTCCGCCCCATAGTCAGCCGCATACCTCGACAAAACCTCCGGCGTGTCTCGCTCCGGATCGACTGAGACGCTGAGAAACTGCAGCGGCACGTCCTTCAGTTGCTCACTGCTCCGCTGGACCTGCCGATTCAAGTCGCGACAAATCGAAGGGCAACTGGCAAAGAAAAAACAAACGGCCGTCATTCGTCCCGACAAGCTGGCCGAATCAAAGTCCGCGCCCGTTTGGTCTGTCAGCTTAAAACGCCCCAGTTCCGGCAGATGCTTCCAAGGCACATCGACCAGAACAACTCCGCTCGGCGGTGACTGTTCGACTTTCGCCAACTCCTTCTTCGGCTGAGCCCGGTCTTTATTCAACAAGATCCAACCGCCGAAAACCAAGACGGCAGTCCAAAGCAATATCGGAATCCAAGCTCGACGAGCCACTTTGTTCTCTTTCGCTAGTTTGATGACCACTTCGCCAGCAAGTAACCTGCCAGAAACAAGAGCCGCGTGAACTGAGCCGTTACAGAAAATAAATCAGTGGAAACAAGATCAACCAAACGACATCAACGAACTGCCAGTACAGCGAGGTGTTATCAACCCAGCCCAGCTGGGCAACGCCCAATCGCGTCAGCAAGAGTCCGCCCATCACCAACAAACCGGCGATCAAGTGCAACGCATGACAACCTGTCAGCAGAAAATAAGTATTTGCCCAAGTTCGTCCCTGAGGAATAACTTTGGGCAACGTCAGGTCGAGCTTGTCATCGAGTCCAACGCCCGCGGGCAAATCTGCAACGAGTTTCAAAAAGTCGCTACGTGAACTGTTTGCCGATTCATTCGCTTTCCACTTCGTCAAATCGCCCGTCAGCGCGGCGGCCTCCGCTTTAACTTTCTCCAGCGATGCAGCCCACGCAGGCTTGACCGCCTCAGCAGCCTCCGCTAACAGTTTCTGTTCTTTCGCAATTTGTGTTTGCAGTTCACTCAATCGTTGTTCGGCGACCGTCTGCTGCTCTTTGAGTTCGGAGAGGACTCCCGTCAACTCGGCTTGCTCCTTGCGAGCCCGATCTTGTCGCTCATTCCCCTTATGCAGCGGATAAACTGCCTCGGCCAGCCAGCCAAGCAGGTCGCCCTGTCTCGCTTCGTCGGCACCACGACCGAGTTGCTCCTCGGTCCAATTGATCCCACCAATCAGCGTCGCTCTGCGCCAATCAGCTTTTCCGCTCGATTCAGTCGGCTTCCCATCGCCTGCTGGACTATCCGTTTTCTCGCCCGCGACCGCAGGAGCACCGACCGCCGTCCCCAAGACCGACTTCAGATGACCCAAGTAATAAACATCGGCTTGGTCATGCAGCAGACTCGGATTCCCGCCCGGCAATAAACCGAGCTTGAATTTCTCGTTGTATTCGATCGACTTGATTCCCAGAAACGACAGCCCCAGCAGGAACGCGACCAGCAACCACATCCGGCAAGTCCCACTGGCTCCCAAGCGGAGCAAGCCGGCAGCTCGGCCCATCGCCAAACTCGACGCGATTAGAATCAGCGTGTTGACGACCCCAAGGACCGGCTGGACATGTACCGAGTGCTGGTCCGGCCACTGGCCCCCCGGTGCGCTCCATCGCAGCACAATGTAACTACCGATGAGCGCCGCGAAGAACATCACCTCGGTCGAAAGAAACAGCCACATCGCCAATTTCCCATTACTGACAGGCAAAGCCTGAGGACTGGCGTCGGCGGAATGCGAAAGAGAATGGTCGACCACGAGCTGACTCAACTGCTAACTTTTCTCAAACGACACGGCAAAAGGAAGATGAGTCATTCGGCTGACTCAAACTGGCGGGACTCAGCCCAACTCAAAATCGTCACTTGCCGAGCTGACTAAAAACGACCAGCAACAGCATGTACAGCGGCAGGTACAAAACCGAAACACGAAGAAGCCTTCGAGCATTCGGCTCTGTCGTCTCCTGCTGAAACCGAATCGAGGCCCGGAGATAAAACACTCCGGCCGCGGTCGCGAGCAGTGCAAAGACCCAGCCTTGCCAGCTATTACCAAGCAACACGACCGGCATCAAACTAACGATCCAAGTCAAAACGCAAGTGACCACTGCCTTCCGGCCAGCTCGTCTTCCCGTTGGATCAACGACTGTCAGCATCTTCAAGCCGCCGTTGGCGTACTGCTCGCGATAAAGCCAAGCGATCGCCATAAAGTGCGGGAACTGCCAGAACAGCAGGACCAAAAAGAAGCCCCAGGCTTGCCAGTTCAGTGTCCCCGTCGTCGCCAAAGCACCAGAAAAAATCGGCAGTGCCCCGGCAACCGCACCCACTTCGGTGTTCAACCATGTGCGTGTCTTCATCGGCGTGTAGACCAACACGTACAGCACCCAAGTAGCCGCCGCGCAAAAGGCTGTCTGCCAGTTCAGCGTGGTCAGCAGGTAAGACACCCCGGCGCCAAAAGTGATCGCACCGAAGTTCATCACATCCAAAGCCGAAAGCCGCCGGTCGGGCAGGGGACGCCGCGCGGTTCGCGGCATCAACGGGTCCGTGTACCGCTCGAGGTACATATTCATCGCATTGCCACTGGCCGCTACCAAGAACATTCCGACGGCAACGTGGAGCAGCGGCCAAAGACCCGGCGAACCACTCGCCGCTACCAGCCCGCTGACGACGATCGAAATCAGCACCATCGCCGAAATGCGCGGCTTGGTCAGCTCCCAAAAGGCAGCCCAGCGACTGGATGTCTCGACCGTCTGCGTGTTCGTCAATTCTAAATCCGATGTCGACATGCGAGTTTCATTTCCCTTTGGCCTTGCTCGGTCGCTACCGAACTGCGGGCCGATCTCGATCGGGCGGCCCTCGCGCGGGAGAACTGCCGAATCACCAATCCAAATTATATCGAATCAACTACTTCTTGCCGTTCCCTGAAAACACCTGCGATTGTCCGCTCAATAGGCTTCCACACCGCCAGCCACCAATTTTGAACCCGTTGCACTCGACTCCGCCACATTCCCAAACACTCTCCAGCAGCGCACGACCAAGACCGCCCAAACAGCGATGATCGCTGAGCCAATTGCTACGTGCAGCGTGACGACGTTCGTTTGCCACATCGTTTTTTCCGGCACCACGAACTGCGCCGCCCAAGCCCAACTATCGAGCCACGAAGGCCAGTTGTATTTCACAATCCAGGTACTCAGCCCCAGCAAAAATTGCAGTGTCACCAACGCACTCAGCCAGCGAGCCGCCGTCTTGATCCGGGAATCGACGCCCGCAAGGCGACGGACTTTACCCGCGTACCAGTGCGTCCCACCCAGAACCACACAAGCCAACGCGACATGTGTGTAGACCAAATGCTGAAAGCCCTGCGGACTGTCATCGACACCCGTGTGCCTCAAGAACGCACCAAACACCAACTGCAGGAAACTGAGCAGCAACAAGACATGAGCCCAGCGCCAAGCCGCCCGCTCTTGAACTTGCAACGCCATCTGCCGCTGTGGCACCTCGCGCCACCAGCGACTGAGCACGACGCAGAATGCCGAAGCCGAAGCAAAAAAAGCCGGTCCGAAACAACCATGAATTTTCGCAACAACCCGCGCGTCGATCACCACTCGCAAACCACCCAGCAGCCCCTGACAAATCACCATCAAAAGCAGTCCGCCTGCCGTCCAGCGCACCCAGTCGCGCGAATCGAGTCGAATGCACGTGACCAGCAGCGCAATCGCGACCAATCCCGCCAGCGACCCAAGCAAGCGATGTCCGTGTTCCAAGAAGAAGTCCCAAGGTCCAAAGAACCAGGACGAGAACGGATAGAGAAACATGTTGTAGCCGTAAGTTCCCGGCCAGTCGGGAACAGCCATCCCCGCATCGCTGCTGGTGACCAAACCACCGACCCAAATCAGCGGAAAGACAACCGCGACCAGCAGACAGCCAACCCGCCAAGGCCAGGGACTGTACGGTGCAGCACTCTCAACAGCCAATCGCTCTTCGACGACGACTCGCGGAGAATTCTGCTTGACTGGTTCGCGTTCGATCACACTCACGCCGGAACCTCCGACTGGGGCCAATAATCCACATCGCGCTCCGGGTGACTGTACTCGTAAGGTCCCCGGTAAACTTCTGGCATCGCTACAAAGTTGCCATGCGGCGGGCAATTCGGCACAGTCCACTCCAAGCTGTTCGCGTGCCAAGGATTCGCCTCCGCTCTGCGCCCAAAAAAGATGCTTCCCAGAAAGTTAATCAGGAAAATCAATTGTGCCGCAGCCATCCCGATTGCGCACCAAGTAATGAATTGATTTAACGGCAACAAATCGCGAAATCCTTCGACGACATACGGATCCGCAGTCCGCCGCAAAAATCCACGGGCCCCGAGGAAATGCATCGGGAAAAACGTGCCATTGACGAAGATAAAGCTGAGGAAAAAGTGCACCTTCCCCCAAAATTCGTTCATTTGGCGACCGAACATCTTGGGGAACCAAAAGTAAATCGCCCCGAACACACCCAAAATGCTGCTGCCAAACAGGATGTAATGAAAATGGGCGACGATGAAATAGGTGTCCGTAATCACCATGTCGACCGGCGTCGCTGCCATCAACAAGCCCGACAGTCCCCCGATGATAAACATCGAAATGAATCCCAGCCCAAACAGGGTAGGGGAGTCGAGCCGAACCTTGCCTCCCCAAATCGTCCCCAGCCAATTGAAGACCTTCACGCCGCTGGGCAGCGCAATGAGCATCGTCGAAACCATAAACGAAATCGAAAGGAAATAGCTCATCCCGGAGACAAACATGTGATGTCCCCAAACAATGAAACCCAGCCCCGAAATGGCCATCATCGAATAGACCATCGGGCGGTAACCAAATAGCGGCTTCCGCGCTCCGCAGCTGAGCATGTCCGAGACCATCCCCATCGCCGGCATGACCATGATGTAAACCGCCGGGTGCGAATAAAACCAAAACAGGTGCTGCCAAAGAAGCGGCTGTCCACCCGTGCCATCCATCGGCTTGATCGCCGTTGCCTCCAAACCGGTCGGAATAAAGAACCCAGTGTTCAAGGACTTCTCCAAGAGCAACATCACCAGCGCCGCGGTCAACACAGGCAAAGCGAACGCTTGCAGGATCGCTGTGATGAACAGTCCCCAAACCGTCATCGGCATCCGAAACAGTGTCATCCCCGGCGCCCGCAACTGCAGCACCGTCGTGATGTAATTGATCGACCCGAGCATCGAAGAGATACCGACAAACACCAGCCCCAAAGCCCAGAGCATCTGCGCGTCACCAAACAGCACGCTCAGTGGCGGATAGGCCGTCCAGCCAAAATCGGGACCCTTCTCCGGTGTCGCCATCGCCAGCAGCATGCAGCCGAATGCGGGCCACATCAGCCAGTAGCTGAGCATGTTCATCGTCGGAAACGCCATGTCACGAGCGCCGATCATCAGCGGAATCAGATAATTCCCAAACGCACCGGTCAGGATCGGAATCACGACGAAAAAGATCATCACCGTCGCATGCATCGTAAACAGCACGCTGTAAAACTGCGGTGAGATTTGGCCACCTTCGGCCGCAAACAGCGCCCGACCAATGATCGGAATCTCCGTCCAAGGCCAAGCCAATTGCCAGCGGATCGCCAGTGCGAGCAATCCGCCCACCACCAACCAAATCAGTGACGAAAAAAGGAACTGCAGTCCAATCACCTTGTGGTCGCGAGAGAACACCCAAGTGCCGAAAAAACGGACCAGCGGGTTAGACGCATGGGCGGCATGGCCGTGACCGTGAGAGCCAGCCTCTTCCTCAAACTGGAATCCCTGTGCCGTCATTCTGCTTCCTCCGCTGAGGCCGCCGCAAACTCTTTCCAAGGCGACTGCTCGGCGAGCCAACGGTCATAGTCCGACCGGCTCATCAACTTCATTCGCCCTTGCATCGTGTAATGGCCCCAGCCGCACAGCTCTGAGCAAAGGATCTCCAGTTCCACGGGGCTGGTCGCCTTAAACCAGACGAAATGCTCCATCCCTGGCACGACGTCCTGCTTGAGCCTCAACCCGGGGACAAAGAAGCTGTGGATCACGTCGCGGCTCTGGAGCTGCAGGACAACCGGCTCGCCAAACGGGACGTGCAAAATATTTTCGACGTAGATGTCGTCGGACGTGTCGAGCTGGCCATCAACACCCGCGTGGTAAAACTCCCAGCCAAAACGCTTTCCCACGACTTTCACCAGCGGTGGTTGCGGCTGCTCCCGCCCCGCCAAAGTCACTACCGGCCGGTCCAATTTATTTTCCGCCCAGGAGTCCAATTGATACAGCGAGAGAAACAGCAGAACGGTGCCCGCGGCCAGCGACCAGCTTGCTTCCATCCAATTGCTATGCGTGAAGTAGCTCGCTCGTCCTTCGCGGTTGGAACCGTACCGCCAGATCGCGCCGCCGAGAATCAGTCCCGTCAGCACGAAGACGACCGCCATGATCACGTGAATCACGTTGTAGAGGTGATCAATCTCGACGCCCGCTTCGTTGTAGTTCTTGGGAAGTCCCAATCCGCGCAGCGGTTCAACGCCCGACATCGCGAGAAAGTAAACGGCCGTGCCCACCACGGGTACAGCCAGAAACAGCAAACCCCAAAAACGATGCATCGAGCGCCTTGCCTCCTACTTCCCTGTTACCTTGCGATCGCCCAGAGGTTGATTGGAGGCAGCCGCCCCACCCGTGGACAATTGCTCGTAAGGCATTGACTGCACATAAGCCACCACGGCCCAAATCTCTTCAGGCGTAAGCGATGGACTCGACGGCATCGGAGTCCCTTCAATTCCGTTGGCGACGCGGCGATAAATGTCCGCGGGCGCATTCCCGCCGCGATACACGGGCACCCGCAAGTTCCGCGGTCGCACCGGGCGCGGTGGCAACGCACCGGCATCCAGAAAGTGTTGATAGCTGGCTCGGCTCAGAACATCGACACCCGGCGTCTTCAGCCAATCGTTCGTCCAGTCGTCGTAGTTTTGCGTTTGCCCATCGCCTAGTCCCGTCGCTCCGTGACACTGCACGCAGTTCGCTTTGCCGAAAAACAGATCGCGCCCCTTCGCCACAAGCTCACCCGGAGCAGTCGCTACTTCCAGCATCGACGCGGGCGGAGCGGGAACTTCAGTCACCGCGTCATCGCGGTCGCTCCAGCGGTCGACGACCTCTTCGTACAGATACTCACCCACCAGCGTCTGCAATTGTTCGTCCAGCGCCGTCGCCTCGACACTCGCTTCCGAAGCCGCACCCTCCGCGGGCTCGGCCGGCTTCACCCCCGCGCGAAGCGACTTCAGATCCACCAGCGGCTCGCCCGCAAGACTTGATAGCTCCGCCAATAGTCGTCGCTCGAACTCACCGCGAATCGTCAGATACTTGACGTAGTCAACCAGAGCGGCGACCTCATCGTCCGGCAGCGTAGAAAAAGCCGGCATTGCTGAACCGGGAATCCCCTTGCGGATCACTCGCGTCAAATCGGCATCCGTAGGCGGAGCACGGAGCGGCGTGCTTTTGAATTTGAATTTGCCTAGGCGGAAGTCGCGTGGGTACGGATAGAGCGCCAGCGCCGTCGGACCAGCCCCATCGCCTGTCACGCCGTGGCAGTGAGCACAGTGCTCGCGGTAAAGCCCAAGATGCTTACCCTTCTCATCGCTCGAGACCGGACCAGCCGCTTGCTTCAGCTTTTCAAGGTCGACCAGCTCGTTCAGCGGGTCGGCGTCACCGTAGATTGCCGGCAACCGGGGCTCGTCAGGAGTTCCAAACAGTGCGGTGAGTAATGTGGCCACTTCCGGCTTGTACTCGGCCCGAAAATGCTCGCCCTTCTCCAAGTTGAGACGTTCCTGCTTGACCCATTCCACTTGATTGGCGCGGAACTCCGGCGAGGGCACTTTCCCGCATCCCGCCAAAGCTACCAGCAACCATCCAAACGCCAACGCCACTCGAGTCATCGCAATCTTCTCTATTTTGAGATTCTCAGAATCAACCCTAAATTTTCTTGCTTTCCGACCCTCACTGCCAGTCCGTCAAATTGTCGCAAATCGTCAGTCAACACCGCAAAACAGGCAAATCGGGCAAGCATTCAACGAATCGTGCGGCAGAACAGCCGTCTGAATCGAAAGCAAGCGAACTTTCGTCATTCCACAAGAGAGACCCGCAGGCCAGCGGCAGGGCAAACTCACGAAGTTCAACGACTCCCGAAAAAGAGCCCGCTACCAATCGATCTGACCCAACTTTTCACGCAGCCGTTCGACATCAGCCGGAGCCGACTCCAATCGCCCCGAAAGGTCAGGCTGGGCACAGCCGCTCCAGGCAATCAGGGGCAAACCCACCAACGCAATCAACAGACGTCGCCACTGCTTTGGCAGTCGCCTTTGCTCTTTGCAAAACATGGTTGGGCTGAACTACTTATTCAAATTCGCTGCCGGGACCGCCAACTGACCGAAATCGAAGGTCTCGCCACTCTTGATTTCAATTTCAACCTCGCCCCGCTTGCCGGTCTTTTCTTTGCCCACGGTCAAACCAGACAAGTAACCACCCTTCTTGTGCCAGAACTGAAAAGTCCATTTTCCGGCAGGCAGGTTTTCGATCACGAAATTTCCATGCTCGTCCGTCACTGCGGCGTAAGGCTCATCCCGAACCAAGACCACCGCGTCCATCCACTTGTGAATGTCACAAACCACATTGCCGGGCGTCTTGTCGGCTGACTTCAGCGTCACGTCGACGCTGCCATGCTGGGCAAGATTGACGTTTTCTTCGTTCTTCATCGTCACGATATGGCAATTGTGACCGACATCATCGCTGTTCTTCAGCGTCAGTTTCTGTCCCGTTCGCACGACGATCGCATGCGGCACAAACCGGCAGTTGAC
>Ga0169931_10002057_pt1 | contig 33049 bp, 27 predicted proteins | sample Kivu_15m_20L_FD_129675 | JGI IMG/M metagenome (GOLD analysis project Ga0169931, IMG submission 129675) | Freshwater microbial communities from Lake Kivu, Western Province, Rwanda to study Microbial Dark Matter (Phase II) - Kivu_15m_20L... | ecosystem: Environmental > Aquatic > Freshwater > Lake...
CTGGACGGACCGGCAGGCTCCGGGTGAATATCGTCTCGAGGAGCGTGGTGACGATCGCATGTTTGGCTTTGTGGTTGGTCCGCATTCGTGGAAGAAATACCTGTTCCCGGCGGACGAGCTGGTAGCTTCTGCAGGCAGAGCGGGCGATAGTTGGCAGTTCACAACTCCGGACTTCGTTCCCCGGAAGTATGCATTTCTGGGAGTGCGCGCGTGCGAGCTGGCGGCGATTGGAGTGCAGGACCGTGTGTTTCTTGGAGGTCCATACGTGGACCCGCTGTATCGTGCTCGTCGCGATGCTGTGCTGCTGATTGCGGTCAACTGCACTCAGGCTGCCGCAACCTGCTTTTGCACGTCGATGAACACCGGGCCACGTTGTGAGCGAGGCTTTGATCTGGCGCTCACGGAGCTGGACGAGGGCTTCACGGTGGAATGTGGCTCTGATCGAGGCAAGGACATTCTGGGACGGCTGACGGCTGACGGAGTTCCGACAGTGGCGGACATGGATCAGCTGCAGGCCGCCGAGTCTGCTCGTGCCCAGGCTGTCACGCAGATCACTCGCAGAATGGATACAGATGGCCTTCGCGAACTGCTGCTGGGGAATCTGGAAAGTCCACGCTGGGATTCGATCGCTGAGCGCTGCCTGTCGTGTACGAATTGTACGATGGTGTGCCCGACCTGTTTTTGTTCGACAGTGACGGAAGTTGAAGAGCTGACGCAGGTGGATCGCAGGCGACACTGGGACAGCTGCTTTAACATTGATTTCAGCCGAGTCAACGGAAATCCGTCTCGAAATTCAATTGCCGGTCGCTATCGCCAGTGGCTCACGCACAAACTGGCCACATGGCACGATCAGTTTGGCACTTCCGGCTGCGTCGGCTGCGGTCGCTGCATCACCTGGTGTCCTCCCGGAATTGATCTGACTGAAGAAGTTGCAGAACTGCGGACGATTTCCCGGCTCAGGGACTCTGCCGATCACGTTTCTGAATCCGAGGATTCATTGGGAGGCATCCAATGACAGGCGATGAAGGCGACTCTTGTACCACTCCTCCTGCGGATCCATGGCGGCAGCACGCAGCGAGGATTCGCCGGGTGATTCAGGAGCTTCCCGGGGTCGCCACGTATGAGCTGGTGCCTGAGAGTGGCGTGGGCAGCAATGCTGGTTCCGGCCTCTGGCCATTTCGTGCTGGCCAGTTCAATATGCTGTATCTGCCTGGAATTGGTGAATCTGCGATCTCGATCAGTGGTAACCCGGATCAGATCGATGTGATTCCGCATACGGTACGTCAGGCTGGGAATGTGACGAACAGTCTTGCAAAGCTGCGTGAAGGGGACGTTCTTGGGCTGCGAGGCCCGTTTGGTTCCAGCTGGCCGATAGAACGCTGCGCGGGCCATGACGTGGTGCTGGTCGCCGGAGGCATAGGTCTTGCACCCCTGCGTCCGGCGATTTATCACTTGCTGGCAAATCGCGTTGGGTATGGTGAACTGACCCTGATTGTGGGATCGCGGGAACCGCGGTTGTTGCTGTACCCCGGTGAATATGACTCATGGCGTGCCGCTGGATTGAATGTCATCACCACGGTTGATCGCGCCGATGACGGATGGAAGGGCAGCGTTGGTGTTGTGACGGCGGTCCTTGATCGACTCTGGATACGCGATCCCGTACGGACGCTGGTGTTTACGTGTGGTCCCGAAGTGATGATGTGGTACGTGATGCGAACGGCAGCATCGCGTGGAGTGCCCGCGGATGCATTGTATCTGTCGCTGGAACGCAATATGAACTGTGCAGTTGCCTTCTGCGGTCACTGCCAGTTCGGTCCCTATTTTTTATGCCGTGAGGGACCAGTGCTGAGCTTTGAAAGGGTGCGGCATCTGCTGCGCGTCGAAAATCTCTAGGGCAAGCGAAAAAAAAAGGGCGAACGCAGGTGACAAATCATCCAGAGACAGAAACGTCTGCACAGCCGCGGCCACGGCTCGCTGTCTTCAAGTTTGCCTCGTGCGACGGGTGCCAGCTGTCGCTGCTGGACTGTGAAGATCAGTTGCTGCAGGTGGCTGAACTGGTGCAGATTGCCTTGTTTCCGGAGGCTTCAAGTCGCATGGAGCCTGGGCCCTATGACGTGGCTCTGGTGGAAGGTTCCATCACGACAGCCCACGACGCAGCGCGAATTCAGGAAGTCCGGCGGCAGTCGCGAGTTCTGGTGACGATTGGCGCGTGCGCGACCGCTGGAGGCATTCAGTCCCTGCGAAACTGGGCCAGCCATGCCGAATACCTGCAGGCCGTCTACGCTCGTCCGGACTATATCTCCTCACTTGCCACTTCGACGGCAATCGCTGAACACGTCCGAGTCGACTATGAGCTCCGCGGCTGTCCAATTGACCGCGGTCAGCTTCTGGAACTGCTCCTGGCACTGGCAGCCGGACGCCGACCGCGAATCCCGATGCACAGCGTCTGTCTGGAATGCAAGCGAAAAGGAAATGTCTGCATTGAAGTGGCGCAGGGAGTGCCGTGCCTTGGACCGATCACTCAGACCGGTTGTGGCGCGATTTGCCCGTCGTTTGACCGGGGCTGCTACGGCTGCTTCGGACCAGCCAGCCAGGCCAATTTCGCCAGCCTGACCAACAGCCTTCTGGCTGCTGGCCACACATCCGGGACTCTGCTGCCACTGCTTCGCGGCATCAACGCGGCCGCGGATGGATTCCGGGAACAGGGCGACAGGCTGGCCTGAGCCATCAGCAGGGAAACCGGCGACCAATTTTTGGCAACAAAATCCCACAAAGGTGCCATGCACCTTGACATGAGTTACTGGGGTTTTTACAATGTCGGGAGTACTTTTTGAAAGGGTTGATATGCCGCGGGTCAGTCGTCGTGAAATCTTTTCGGAAACGGACGTTCAGGTATTCCACCTGATCAGTCGTTGTGTTCGTCGGGATCATCTGTGTGGGCGTAATCGTCGATCTGGTCGTGACTATTCGCATCGTCGCGAATGGATCCGCAGTCGTCTTGAAGAGCTGGCTGGCATTTTCGCCATAGAAACGCTTGGATATGCATTGATGGGCAATCACATGCACCTTGTCGTTCGGACTCGCCCGGATGTGGTGGCAACGTGGTCTGACGACGAGGTTGCTCTTCGCTGGTGGGCGTTGTTTCCTCAGCGTCGCACGTCTGCCGGCCATCCTGCAGAGCCAACCTCTGAAGAGCTCAATCACATCAAAAACAGCTCAGTCGGGCTTGCCGATAAGCGTCGTCGGTTGTCCAGTGTCTCGTGGTTCATGAAGTGTGTTTCTGAGCCCATAGCCAAGCGTGCCAACCGCGAGGACGAGGTGACTGGTCATTTCTGGGAAGCCCGATTCAAGGCTCAGCCGCTGCTCGACGAGTCTGCAATTGCAGCCTGCATGGCATACGTCGATCTCAATCCCATCCGCGCCGGGGTTGCTCAGACGCCCGAAACCAGCGAATTCACAAGTCTGCACGACCGCATCTGTGACCGCCAGTCTGGTACCGCTGCCACATCCAGTGTTGTGGAGGACGTGCAGGTTGAGCATGGTTCAAAAGCTGGCTGGCTGGCTCCGATTGCGCTCGAGTCTGCCAGCAGGCAGGCCCGCGATCACAGGACGACGCGTCGGCTTACCAATCGCGGCTGCCTGCTGATGTCGCTCGACCAGTATCTGCAGCTGGTAGACTGGACTGGCCGACAGTTGCGTCTGGACAAACCAGGCCTGATCCCCGCACACCTTGACGCCATACTGACTCGGCTTGACTGCAGCACCGACACGTGGCTGGACCTCATCAGGAACTTTCGCAGGCGATTCCTGACAGAGGCTGGGCGTCTCGAAACCCTGCAATCGGTCGCTCAGCTGCGGCGACACTGCCGGGGCACGCATCACCGTCCGTAATTGCCTTTCGTTGCGGCACTGCTTTGTTCGTAACGAGTGAGGGTTTGAATTCGGGGGGGCGCTGGTTTCCGAATGCTGCTGCGGATATCGCCCCCAAAGACATTCGAAAAACCTGCATTTTCCTGCTAACATTCACGGGACAGCAACGGCATATCCGGATGGATGGTATCAGTCGTCAGCGGTAGCTTTGCCGAGGGTATTGGCGCAGAAAGACCCAGCAGGGAAGCGTTCACTGCGACGATTTTGGAATTCACTGAGACACGATCAGCAAAACGTTCAGGGAAACCATGAACAATAGAAGTTCGTCAAAATCGGGTGCAAGGCATGCGCTGCCGCGATGGCTTACGGCCACCCTGCTGCTCGTGCTGGTACTCACGCTCCCGGCGGACGAACAGCCGCAGGTCGGCAGACCCGGTCCGGGGACACATACTCGCAGTCTTCGCGTGGGGGACCGCGAGAGGAAATACCGGGTTTATATCCCGAAGTCTTATGACGGTCGCAAAGCCACGCCGGTGGTGCTGGTGTTTCACGGCGGAGGTGGCGACCCGGATGGCATGATGAAGCTCTGTGGCATGAATTTAAAAGCGGAGCAGGCGGGCTTTATGGCCGTGTATCCGTTCGGCACCGGGAGATTTGGTGACAGGCTGCTGAGTTTCAACGGTGGCGAGTGCTGCGGCTATGCTTTGGAAAACAACGTCGATGATGTGGGCTTCGTGCGAGCTCTGCTGGATGATCTTGCGACGGTGGCCAGTGTGGACGCCGATCGCGTTTTCGCCACTGGGCTTTCGAACGGCGGGATCATGTCGCATTATCTGGCATCCGAACTTTCAGATCGAATTGCGTCCATCGCATCCGTGGGCGGGCCGCTGATGCTGGAACAGCCCCGCAACAGCCGGGCTGTGCCGGTGATGCAATTTCACGGCACAAAAGATGAGTTCGCTCCCTTTGAGGGAGGTTTCGGCAAAGGATTTCTGGGACGGAACGGGATTACAAAGTTTCGTTCGGTCGAGCACACCATGCAGAGCTGGGCCAGGGCAAATGGTTGCGGCACCGAGTCCGAGGCGGTGACGCTTCCTGACAGGGCAGCCGACGGGATGCAGGTGAGCAGGAAGACATGGACCGGGGGGCGTGCGGGCAGTGAGGTGGTACTGATTGAGATTCAAGGTGGTGGGCACACGTGGCCTGGTCAGCGACCTGTGATTGAGAGACTGGGCGAATCCACCATGGACATTTCGGCAAATGATCTGATGTGGGAGTTTTTTCAGCGACATCCCCGCACCCGGAGGGCTGACAGCAAACAGAAAGAGAATCGATGACTTCCCTGCTCAGACTTGCGTTTGTTGCTTTTGCTATTTTCAGAGTCTGCAGTCCGGCGGCTGCGCAGACTGAGACGAAACCAGCGCCGCTGGCGTTGAAGAGTTCGTGGGTTACGCCTGAGATTACAGCACCGCGGGTGTCGTTTCACACGTTCGAGAGTGCTGCGGCGAAGTCAGCAGTGAGTTATCACCTGTACACACCGGCCGCATACGACCGTGAGTCTGAACGGCATTTTCCGGTAGTTTACTGGCTGCACGGTTCGGGCGGAGGGCTGGCCGGAATTCCTCAGGTTGCACGGCAGTTCGATGCAGCCATCGAGGCTCAGAAGGTCCCTCCCTGTCTGATTGTCTTTGTGAATGGACTGGTCGAAGGCATGTATGTCGACTGGAAGGACGGTTCAGCACCTGTGGAAACGGTCATTGTGCAGGAGTTGTTGCCGCACATTGACAAAACGTACCGAACGTTGGTGAAGCGTGAAGGTCGGGTACTGGATGGCTACAGCATGGGTGGCTATGGTGCTGCGCGACTGGGGTTTAAGTACCCAGAGCTGTTTCGCGGGGTTTCGATCATGGGTGGCGGACCGCTGCAGGCGGAGCTGATTCAGGCTCCGCGGGCTGGGCGGCAGCGAGCGGATGAGGTTTTGCAGCAGGTTTATGGAGGGGATCAGGAGTACTTTCGGAGTGTCAGTCCGCGGCGGATAGCTGAGCAGAATTTGGCGACAATCAGCAGGGACTCCGTGATTCGGCAAGTGTGCGGCGATCAGGATGAGACATTTGCGGTGAACACGGAGTTTCATGAGTACCTGCAGAGGCTGGGGATTCCGCACACGTGGACGGTGCTGGAAGGTGTGGATCACAACCCGATGGCTACAATCGCAAAGCTTGGCGACGGAAACTGGAGCTTCTATCGTCAGGTATTTGAGGGCGGAGCGAGCGCGGGAGTGTCGTCAAAGAAAGCAGACTTTGAACTGTCATTTGTTGTAGGCGGGAAGCAGCGTCGCGCCCTGGTTGTGAATGCCGCAACGGACGGTGCAAAGCAACCTGTGGTGCTCGTGCTCCACGGCGGCATGGGGAGTGCTAAGGTCATGCAGGCAAACTCTGGTTTCGACCGTGTGGCGAGGGCAGAGGGGTTTATGGCGGTTTATGCAGAAGGAACATCCTTCGCAGGTGACGCGCGACACGCATGGAACACTGGTTATCTGCTGCGGCGACAGGTTCAGGACGCCGATGACATTGGGTACTTTGATGCGCTGATTGAGCGATTGACTGGCGAGCACGGCGCGGACCCGGAGCGAATTTTCATGACGGGCGGATCGAACGGGGGAATGATGACATTCGTATATGCTGTGACCCGGCCGGAGCGGCTTGCGGCGATTGCGCCGGTGGTAGCGTCGATGTTCACCTTTGACCAGCGTCCGGCCGTGCCCCTGCCGGTACTCCTGATCAATGGAGCGAAGGACGAGGAGGTACCAGTGGAGGGAGGAATGAGCCGCAATCCTCTGGTCCGTCGAGCTCAGGAAGCACCTTACAAGCCACTCTCGGAGATTGTGCAGTTCTGGGTCGAAGCGAATGGTTCGGTGGCGGAAGCGAAGGTTGAGCGGATGGGGACTTTGACAACAACACTTCATGAAGCTGGCCGGAATGGAGCCACCACAGTTTCGATTGTTGACTCTGCCGGCGGTCATGGCTGGCCGGGATCACGGGTACGTCGGCAGGCGAATCAGCCGATCATGTCATTCTCAGGAGCGGAGCGAATCTGGGAATTCTTCCGGGACAAGCGCAGGGAAAAGCGGGAATGATGAGTGCTGGATGATTGGGACTGGGAGGGCGATTCGGGCTTGCATTGAGAAGTGGATTGCGTAAATCTTCGGTCTGGCAAGCGGAATCCTGTTCAAGGATGGAGAAATTGTGGCGCTGCAACCGCAGAAAACGTGGGCCGTGATCACCGGCGACATCGTCAGATCAAGCTCACTTTCCAGCGACGAGCTATGCGACGTTCGTGCTCAACTGGTGGATGCGGTTGCGGACATCAGGGGTTGGGGGCGCCGAATTCTCAGGGGTCGCCCGGATTTCTTTCGTGGGGACGCGTGGCAGGTTTTGCTAAGCGATCCCCGCAGGGCACTGCGAGTGGCGCTCTACGTCCGTAGTCAGCTCATCAGCATCGGGCTTGCTGACACGCGTCTGTCGATTGGACTGGGGAGTGTGGATTATTTGTCCCGCAGTCGCGTATCGTTGTCAACAGGTGAAGCTTTCAAACTGTCTGGGCACGGGCTCGACGGAATGTCTCCTGCAGCCGGACTGGCAATCACGTGTCCACAATCGGCCGGGCCGGTTGCAGCATGGCTGACGCTCACCGGTCAGCTTTGTGATTCGCTGATTTCGGGCTGGACAAAGCGTCAGGCTGCCGTTGTCGCAGTCAGTCTGCATCCTCGAGACCCGCGGCAGGACGAGATTGCTGCGTTGCTGAAGCCGCCAGTGAGCCGTCAGGCCGTCACCAAGACGCTTGAAAGCGCTAACTGGTACGCGATTAAGGCAGCCATTCGAGTGTTTGAAGAGACCAGATGGGACGAAGTAATCTGAAAGAAGGTGGCTGAAAACCGCCGTAAAAAAGAGGGATGAGTTTTTTGATTGCAACCTTTTTTGGTTGCATATGGAATTGCAACCTTTTTTGGTTGCATATGGAATTGCAACCTTTTTTGGTTGCATATGGAATTGCAACCTTTTTTGGTTGCATATGGAATTGCAACCTTTTTTGGTTTCCGAATACTGACCGCAGCATTTTCAGCATTGCAATCGAAGACAGTCAAGAAAGCCCCCGCTGGACTTGCCGATTTTCGGTTCACTGAATACAACCAGGAAGCGTGGTACATGACTCATACTTATAGTTCCTGACTCCGTGGCAGTTCTGCATTGCCCGGCTGCTGGATGTGGATTTCGACACATGGCCGAAACACTGCTCGCACTCATCACAGCCCACCTTCTCGGCGACTTCGTGTTTCAATCTCGCTATATGGCGGAATGCAAACGACAATTTTTCGTTTTATTGCGCCACGTCCTGATCGTCACCGCGCTCACGGCTCTAACGCTTCGGAATCTGCATCATGTCATTCTGATCGTAACCTTCCTGAGCCACCTGTTGTTTGACGGAATCAAAACCAGAATCCGCAGTGAAACATTTGCGGTGTTTCTCTTTGACCAGATGGCACATCTGATCGTCACTGCAGTTCTCGCAGGTTTCTTCCCTCAGGCGTCTGCAGATGGCTGGTGGCCAGGAACACTCCCGCATTTGCTGCCGTGGCTATACGCAGCCATGTGCCTGCTTTCTGGAGTCATTCTGATCGTTCCTGTGGGCGGAATCGTCATCGGAAAGCTGACAGAACCGATCCGCGATGAGGCGGAAAAGATCGCGATTCTAAGCACAGACAACTTTAAAGCTGTTCCGTCAGCAGCCTCGGGACCGCATCTGATCGCCGGCCTGCGAAACGGTGGACGCTACATTGGATGGCTCGAACGCACTCTCGTTCTCCTGCTGATGCTCATCGGACAGCCCTCGGGAATTGGCTTTCTGATCACGGCAAAATCACTGCTGCGTTTAGGTGAAATTCGGGAGTCGAAAGACAGGAAGCTGGCGGAATACATTATCATCGGAACGTTTCTGAGCTTTGGATGGGCACTGGCATGGTCGGTGGCTGCTCAGAACGCCATCGAATACTGGAGGCCCCGGCAGCCTGCTGCTTATGTGCCTCTCCGAGTTTTGCTGGAGCAATCAGCACCGGCACAGCGATAAGCTTCTGAGAGTGGCCTCAAGCCACCACCAATCGAGCACGCGGTCTTTTACCGGTTGACTGTCAGACTCCCTTATATTTTTTTATCAGCATCTTTGCCTCATCGAGCAGTTTCTTTTGCAGTGTCGAGTTGACCGGTTCGACACGACTGAATTCAAGCATTCGATTCAGAGCTCCGAGACAGTTTTTTGCGGCTTCGCGAGTTGAGCCGGCTTCGGTCATCAGGGCGACGTAGGCCCCGAATTCTCGTTTCATCGCCTCCTGCTGCCCCTTGAACTTCGCCTCTTCGGTGAGTGGATTGAGCTTTTCGCAGGTGTCGATGGCCAGTTCCATCCGGCTGATATAGCGGGCTTCGTCGGTCTTGAAGTATCGCATGAGTGGTGTGTAGCCAAACCAGAGGGCAGCGATCAGGCCCAGCCCAAGCAGGGCCTTCACGGGGCCGTTGAATTCCATCTGGATGTCTGGCAGCCACGGACCGCTGCGAGATGATTTGGATTTTGGAGTCGCTCTCAGGACTGGCTTTGCGGCGGCCGCAGCCGCAGCAGTGGTGGAGACCTGTGGCGACGAGCCCACCGATCCCCAGTTTCGAGGTCCGGCGACAGCGGGAGTTGCAGCGGGTGCAGGCGCAGCGACGGGGGCCGCAACGGATGAGGGTGAAGGCTGTTCGGCAGCGGCCGGTCGTGAAGGTGCAGAGGTTTCGGGACCTGTCTCTGCGTCCTTTTCGTCTTCATCATCGGAGAAGACTTCGCTGAGTATGTTATCGACGAGTTTTTCTTCGGCTTTACGATCTTTCTTCCTGCCGCGGCCACGGCCACTGACAGGTTTCGTGGAAGGCCCGGAGGGTGTTTTCCTTCCCGTTTCTGACACCGCCGCCGAGGGTTGCTCTGCAGGAGCATTCGCTGGGGGGGCTGAGGTGGCCGCCGTGGACTCGCGCGGTGTGGCGGGCGGAGCAGTACCAGCAGCGGTGCCCGGCACGGGGCCAAGGGGTGTTGCTGGAGTCGCGGCGCCGGAGGCTTCAGCCTGGGGCTTTGCCGGTGTGTCTGGCATCCGCAGCAGAAATGCCGCCGACAACTCAGAAAACTCACAAGCTGCCTGCCACAGAAAATCCTCTTCCGCGCGCACCAGATCGGATTCCGCCAGTCGGCCCGCCTCTGCCATGCGAATGAGCGTATCAAGCGGGATTGGGCCGAGTGTTTGTCCGAAAAACTGATAGTAGTACTGGGACGGACCCTGGGGGCGATCAGCGATGGCGGAACCAGCTCTGTTTTTCGCCGGCGCCGGATTTGCCGTAGCCGAAGACTCCTCAAACTCAAAATTCAGCTCTGACATATCCGTCACTCTGTCAGTCGCCGTGTCAATGCTGGCGTCAGAAAGCGGGATCCATTCCGCCGACGTCTCGGCGCGGACCAGATCTGAGTTGCTGAGGGTGCCGTCAATCAGCAGTTGACGGAGGCTGGTTTCGGATACGGGCCCAAACTCTTCACCCAGCAACTGGTAGTACCACTGCGCCATACCTGCCTCGCATCCAACTCGGATCAAATGACGGTCATCCATCATGCTGGGGGCTCGACTCTTCGGGGCCAGCACCGGAGGTAGTCTACCGGGCAGAGCCGTTTCTGCGGCCGCAGGGAGGACTTGTGTTCACAGGAAATTCACACAATGGTGTGTCGATGGAAGCGGGATCCCCATTTTGCAGGAATTCGCAGCAATGCTCACGTGGACCGGCGTTCATGAGCCTGAGGTAAAAGAGGACGCCCAGCACTGCAGAGTCATGCTGCTGCGGTACTGGGCGACAAAGAATTGGTCGGGAGGTCAGCCGCGCCGAGGGAATCACTCGGCCAGGATCACCTGAGCTGGCGCGAGGTTGTTGCTGTTATCCGGGGACCGAAGGTTGCCGGCGAGTCGATCGAGGACGAAGACGAGCAGATCGAGGGATTGTTGGGAGGAGAGCGTTCGAGTGGAGCGTCGGACCGTGATTTTGGGTTGTGGTTTGGCGGTGTAGATGCCATTGTTGCCTGGGCCGCCGTTGATTGAGCTGGCGACTTTGACGGTCACTGTTTCGCCGATGGTCAGTTCATCATTTCCGAGACCGAGTGCGACGTCGAGTCGATTGACACTCACGCGGTCAAGGCTGATTTTGGCGGCAATATTGCTGCCGCGAATATTGAGATTTCCCACGGCAGTGAAGTTCTGGAGTGCGAGTGATTCAGCGTCGGTGAAGCCGGTGTTGCGGGCAGACCGCAGATTGCTGGCGACGATGGTGTCAATCCCGGCCGCGGCAGCAACACTGAGATTACGACCGGATTCAAGATTGAGCAGTGTCAGGCGGTCGTTGCCTGCTCCGAGGTCGATGGACGCGTCGCGATTCGCGCGAATTCGCTGTGCCAGAGGTATCTCTGAGTTGTCTTCGAGGGCGTTAAAGTTCTGCTGGCTGTAGAGGTTATCAAGATCAACGTAGTCATCATCACCAGTGACAATATAGTCGTCACCGGCACCGCCGCGGATGGAAATGTCGCGTCCGGCAACGATACTGGCGGCATCGGCAACGAAGACATCGGCAAAGTCATCGCCAGCGGCGAGGTCCAGTGTGATGCTTTGGTTGACTTTGAGATCCGCATTGACGACTTTCATGACGAGTGAATCGTTACCAGCTCCGAGATTGACAACGATGTCACGAGTCACGGTGGTGTCCGAGGCCACAGTGACGTTGAGTGTGTCAGCGCCACCGGCAAGATTAATTGTGATACTGCGAACGGTGGTGGGGCGGGGCACTTCGAGCAAGGGCTGGGCCGCGGCTCCGGGAACCCGGAAAGAAGTAACTCCTGCTCCCTCGACAAGCACCGTACTTCCCTGAATCTGGATATTGACGGTATTTGGTTTGGCGTCGCCAGTGAGCGTGATATCGCCGAATCGCGAGACAGAAACGGCTACGGTGCCACCGTCGATGGGGGCCGCATAGGCCACGATTTCAGGATCAAATTCGCTTATGGGCTGGATGTTGATGAGATCGGCAGCCAGCAGTTGGCGAGTTTCCAGAGACTGGATTTCCAGTGGACAGGGATTGGCGAGTCGGCGGTTGCGGTTGCGTTTGTTGAAAAGCATGGGTGGCTGCCTCGTGATTAGTTGATGCGGGATCGAGAAGAAAGACCACGGCTCTGGCAAACTGGGGAATTTACCGCGAATTTGGCTGACAGGTGAAATTTGAAGGCGAAGTCAATCTGGTTTTTCAAAAGTTTTGGCGGGCGGTATCGGGAAACGAGGAAGATTTCGAAGTGGACGGACGGATTTTTTGGTTTTTAGAGAGGGGTTACCGCATTGCGATTGAACCGCTGCATTTACTGTTCGCTGATTGATTTATTCGCCAAAGGTGACAGCCTGAGGACATTCCGAGTACACTCTGCAACAGGACCTTACCCTGACGTTTCACGCGGCTCGGCCACTGCCAATCAAGGAACCCACGTCATGCGCGCGATTGCTGTCACTTTGCTGTGTCTCCTTACAAACTGCGTGCCTGCCCTGGCGCAGCAGAAAATCGAAAACATCCCCTATCGCGAAAACGGCCACCCTCGTCATGTACTGGACGTGTATCGCCCGGACGAGGCGGCCGGACAAAAGCGTCCAGTGCTGTTCTGGATTCACGGCGGAGGCTGGCAGGCAGGCGACAAGAGCGACGTTGATCTCAAGCCCAAAGTGGCTCACGAGCGTGGAATGATCTTCGTTGCTGCCAACTATCGGCTGCTTCCAACTGTGACCATGGAAGAATTAACGGACGACGTCGCGGCAGCTCTTGGCTGGGTCCGCAGGCATATCGCCGACCATGGCGGTGACCCGGATCGAATCCTTGTTGGTGGCCACTCCGCGGGTGCTCAACTGGCTGCACTGCTGTGCATCGACGGTCGCTGGATCGAGCGACATGGTGTGCCGATGACCGCTTTGAAAGGGTGCATACCAGTGGACGGCGACACGTATGACATTCCAAAGATTATCGCCACAGCAGAACACCGTCAGATGCTCTACGGCGGAAAAATGTTCACTTACGGGCATCGTCAGAAGTTTGGTAATGACCCGGAAAAGCACGTGAGATTCTCCGCTGTAACTCACGTAGCTCCGGATCGAGGCATTCCACCATTTCTGATTCTCTTCTTCACCGGCAATCCGGACACCACGGTGCAGGCCAGACGTTTGGCAGATGTTCTCCAGCAGTCCGGCATTTCAGCAAAGGCATTTGGCAAGGGTGACAGCAATCACAGTCAGCTGAACAACGATCTTGGCAAGCCGGAGGACCCGGCGACGCTGGAATTTCTGGGATTTCTGGATCGTGTGACTGCGGGGAGCTCTCGATGAAGGACTTTCGCAGTGACACGGTGACGCGGCCCACTCGACTCATGCGGCAGGCGATGGCTGACGCGGAGGTTGGCGACGATGTTTGGGGCGAGGATCCGACGGTGATTCGTCTGGAGCAGCGTGTGGCGGCATTGTTTGGTCACGAAGCTGCGGTGCTGGCCTGCTCGGGGACTCAAAGCAACCAGATGGGGCTGCGAGTGCACTGCATTCCGGGTGACGAACTCCTGATACATGAATCGGGACACATCTGCAATTTTGAAGGCGGTGCACCAGCGGCGCTCAGCGGCATCAGCATTCGCCCGGTGAATGGAATTGGTGGAATGCCGGACGTTTCGGATTTTGAATCCCGTGTGCGTCCCGACGACCAGCACTTTCCCCGGACTCGACTGGTATGCCTTGAAAACACGACCAATCTCGGTGGCGGTCGAGTGTTTTCACTGGAGCAGCTTCAGCGAGTTTCCGGCTGGTGTCTGGAGCGGGGTCTGAAGCGGCATCTGGATGGTGCGAGACTCTTCAACGCGATTGTTGCCGGTGGCTATTCGCCGCAGCAGCTTGGGGAATGTTTCGACACGATCTCCATTTGTTTTTCCAAGGGCCTTGGCTGTCCGTTTGGTTCAATTCTGACGGGTACCCGGGCTGACATGCAGAAGGCCCGGCGAATCCGCAAGATGTTCGGCGGTGGTCTGCGACAGTCCGGGATCATCGCCGCCGCCGCCCTGTATGCTCTGGATCATCATGTAGAGCGTCTGCGGGACGACCACGTGAATGCCCGGCGACTTGCCGAGGGATTGTCCTGTCTGGACGGTCTGCACATCGACCCGCAGACGGTGGAAACGAATCTGGTATTCTTTGAGCTGGCTGCGGAGATTGGCACAGCAGTGCAGCTGGCGTCAGCTTTGCGTGAAGAAGGCATTCTGGCAGGTCCGATGGGCGGTCAGCGAATGCGGATGGTCACGCACCTCGATGTGACACTCGACGATGTGGAGCTTGCAATTGAAGCGGTTAAACGCTGCCTGTCGCGCGGAATACAAAGCCGATCTGTGGTGGGCAGCGGTCCTTTTGCGAGGTAGAGCCTGGAATGCTTGAAGCCGGACTGAACCTTGATTTTCTGGTACTCGCGGTACTATTGATCGGATCGGTTGTGGTGGGACTGCGTGCCGGTCGGGGTATGAGCAGTGCGGATGCGTATCTGCTGGGTGATCGGTCGCTTCCGTGGTGGGCCATTCTGGGTTCCATCGTGGCCACCGAGACGAGTACAGCGACGGTTCTCAGTGTTCCGGGAAAGTCGGCTTCTGGTGTGGGTTTTCGCTGGCTGCAGTTGCCGCTCGGCTATTTGCTGGGACGTCTGATCGTGGCCCGTCTGCTGTTGCCTCGCTACTTTGATGGCCAGCTGATGACGGCATACGAACTGCTCGAAAAACGGTTTGGCGTTTTTACCCGCCGCGCCTGTTCGCTGGTGTTTCTGGCTGCTCGCAATCTGGGTGATGGGTTGCGACTGTTTCTCGCGGGCATAGTGCTTCAGACCATGCTCGACTGGCCCTTTGAAGTGGGCGTTGCAGTGATGGGCGTGGTGACGGTGATCTACACCGTGCTGGGGGGACTGAAGTCGGTTGTCTGGAACGACTGCATTCAGTTTGTGATCTACATGGTCGGCGGAGTTGCGGCTGTATTTGTGCTGTTGGATCGCATCCCCGGGGGCTGGGACGGATTCACAGCGTTTGCCGCGAAATCCGGTCAGCTGCAAATACTGGATCTGACGTGGTCGCTGGAGCAGCCGTTTAATATCTGGGCGGGTCTGATCGGGGGTGCGGTGCTGACGATTGGAACCCATGGCACGGATCACATGATGGTGCAGCGTTACCTGAGTGCTCGCAGTCTGCACGATGCGCGGAAGGCGGTGATCTGGAGTGGTGTGGTGGTGCTGCTGCAGTTTGCCCTGTTTCTGCTGATTGGGGTGCTGCTGGCCTGTTTTCTGGATGCAAGCTCGCGACCGCAGCCCAAATCCAGTGATCAGATTTTTGTGCAGTTCATTGTCGGTGATTTTCCACGAGGATTTGGTTTGATCGGGCTGATGCTTGCGGCCGTACTTTCGGCGGCGATGTCGACCCTTTCCAGTTCACTGAATGCATCCGCGTCGGCTGTTCTCAATGACTTCTGGCTGCCGCTGCGGCAGAAAACCCCTCCGGACGCCAGCACACAGCTCCGCTGGTCCCGCTGGCTGACCGTGATGTTTGGCGTTGTGCAGATGGGCACGGCACTCTGGGCACAGACTCTGGAAAAGTCCGTCGTACAAAATGCTCTGACGATCGCAGGCTTCTCCGCTGGTTTACTGCTGGGAATCTTTCTGCTGGGCGTCTTCGCGCGACGTGCTGGGCAGACGGCTGCGATGGTCGGTGCGGCGTGTGGACTGAGTCTTCTGCTGGCCGTGAAGTTTGTGCTGCCCGCTGGAATTCAGGCCGGCGGCTTTTCATTGCAGCTCAAGCTTGCCTGGCCCTGGCTGGCCCTTACCGGAGCACTCACCACCTGCGTTTGCGGCAGTCTTGCGGCTTTGATCTGGCCGGGCACGATTAAGTCATGAGCACTCTTCGCATTGGTCTCGAGGTGTTCGCGGAAAGCCAGCGAGACAGACTTTCGAATACGCGACTGGGGCTGCTGATGAATCAGGCCTCAGTTGATCATCGCTGTCGCAGTGCCTGTGAAGTGCTGGCCGAGGCGTTTCCTCGGCAGCTAAAACTGCTCTTCTCTCCACAGCATGGATTCTGGAGTGAGCAGCAGGCGAATATGATCGAATCAGCAGACACTCGTTATGGCAAGCTGGATCTGCCCGTGTGCAGTCTGTATTCATCGACTCGCCGGCCATCTCCGCAGCATCTGCGAGATATCGATGTTCTGCTGATTGATCTGCAGGACACGGGAACTCGCGTGTACACCTTCATCTGGACAATGCTGGAGTGTCTGCGAGCAGCGGCGGAAACAGGCACGGAGGTTATTGTGCTGGATCGACCCAATCCTCTGGGTGGCCGGATCGTGGAAGGTCCACTAATTGAACCGGGGTTTGAAAGTTTTGTCGGTGGCGCGGCGATTCCGATGCGACACGGGCTGACCATGGGAGAACTCGCACGACTGCTGAATGCCGAGCTTGCGCTGGGAGTTCGGCTTGGAGTAGTTTCCACTGAGAATTCCGAGGCCAGCGAGCTTTGGCCCGCCACAAAGCGGCTCTGGGTGCCACCGTCACCCAATATGCCTCGCTGGGAAACAGCAGTCGTTTACCCTGGGCAAGTGCTGCTGGAGGGCACAAATCTGTCTGAGGGACGTGGCACCACGCGCCCTTTCGAATGCTGTGGCGCACCATGGATTGACCCGTATAAGCTGATCGAGGCCCTCGGGCCGGAGGCATTTCCCGGTCTGATTCTGCAACCGATCCGCTTCCGACCGACATTCGACAAGTGGTGCGGCGAAATTTGTGGCGGTGTCGCACTGCATATCACCGATGCGGCGGCAGTCCGGTCGTTCCCATTCACGGTGCAGCTGCTGCTGACTGTGCGGCAACTGTATCCTCGAGAGTTCCGATTGCTGGATCCGCCGTATGAATATGAAACAATCAGACGCCCGATCGACATTCTCTACGGATCTTCGCGACTGCGTGAGGCATTGTGTGAGGAACCCGCGACCGAGCCCTGTCTGTTGGCACACGAGTTGTGCGGCCTCGACCGCGGGGCGTGGTGGGCTCGAACAGCACGATGCCTGTGAATGGAATCAGAGCATCAGCGAGTTCGCGATCGCGAGTCGAGTCTATGGAATCGCGACAGACAGGACACGACCATCGACTAACCTTGCTCGGGTGATCTGACCAACTGTTGCCAGACGCAGCACGGCAAGCCCCCAAACTTCGTTTTCGGCCGCTGTGGCGGATGTCAGAGTTGCGGCAACGGCTCCATCGTCAAGCAACAGTTCTGCTCCTGCAGCGGAGCTGGCAACCGTCGCTGGATCCACAACGCTGTCGCCAGTTTCTGATGCGTTGAAGGACAGTCTTACAAGCCGCAACGCACGGTTGATATGTCCGAGGGCGTCGATTCTGGCAATCGGTTCCTGACCCAGGTAGCAGCCTTTGTTATAGCTGATAGCCTGAGCATTTCGGTCGGCCTCCGGAGCCAGATGGTCGATCGAAAGGTCGGTCCCGATGATCGGGTATCTTTCTGTGATTCGGTACTGCTGAAGGTTGATGTCGCTGATCACTTTCGGCTGCAGATCCGAGGATTGCCGCAAATGAGCAATGGTGGCTGCAGTTCCACAGTACAAAACAAGAAGTTGACCTGACCATGACACGCACAGCCCGGTAAAAGCCACATTTGGATCCGTAACCGGACTGCAGTTTCCAGCCATGACTACAGGCAAACCCGGCAGCGAAGACAGTCCGGCGGCATGTACTGCAAACGAGTCGCAGTGATCAGGAAGGATGAGTTTGACATCTTCCGAGATAATGTAGCGATCGAGGTGCTTATGCAGACGCTGAGGATCATCTGACAGCAGCCAGATCTGCAGTTGGTCTTCAAGCATCAGCACGTAGCCATGTGCGACAATCCTCGCTCGGGCATCGGTAAAGAATGCTTCGGCAGCACGGCCCACTGACAGTCCGCGAATGTCGGCCGTACAGAAATTGTGCAGAAATCGCACACGATCCCGGCCCATTACCAAAATCGCCTGGAGTTGATTTGACATCAGTAAAGGCTTGTTTTTTCTTCAGCTGGAATTCGGGGGCAGTCTGTCCGAGCCGCCGCAAACGCGGATCAGCTGTCGGTGATCAGGATCACAGCGAGCGGGATCGTAGCATTTGGCGACTGGATACCAAACTGCACTTTCTGACAGCTGCGTGCAAATTTGTGGTCTTGATGTCGCGTTGTTCCGAGGACGCCATCTGCCACTTTTGCGGTTGCTGCCACTGGGCCGATTGTCATCGGCTGCACGTCCTTGTCAATTCAGGCCGTCAGTGACAGTCGGGACTGGGCTCACAGTCGCTGCAGCCAGTCCACTTGTGTTCACCATTTCCTCCGATTACATCGATGGAGCTGGAGTCATTTTCGAGGCAGCCTTTGATTTGCCTGAGCGGCATCAGCAGCACTGTTGCGATTTCGGTAAATCCGGGCACCGTCAAGGCAAATCTGGCTCCATCAATCGCAAAACGCTGCATCAGCAGTTCGCTGCCAATGCTGTTTTCGGCCTCGCCCGCTGTGGATGGCCTCTGTAATTCCCACTGTCGGAGCAACTCGTCTCGTTTCTGATGCAACACCCAACGGCCAGCAGGCGTCAGTCTCGTTGATCTGCGGTTGAGTACAATGCAGACAAATACAGCAATGAGTGAATGAAAGGCAAAAAAAACGGCGATCATACGCACAAAAATGGCCAGCAGAACCGCTGACAGGAATGGTAGTATTCCAATAAACATCAGCAGATTGCTCCGAAACTCTGATCTGTGCCTCAGCCCAGCCTTTTCAAGTCTTCGGGTGATGCTTTTATGGAATGGCGTTACCTTTCTCCCAAGATATTCCGGATGGCAGGCTGCCCCAAGTGCAGCGTAAAGCACTCGATCAATTTCCGCGGGCAGGGACGCAGTTTCAGCGCGGGCAGAAATCGATGCTTCTGTTTCCGGAACAGCGACAGCGTCAATGGCTCCCTGGGAGTGCAATCGCAGCAGAGAAAGGGTTGTCAGACGGCGGGCTCCACCCGCCAACACCGCCAGTTCATCAGCGGTGAGTTCATTCAAGGCCATGGCAGCCTCCAGATTTTCGGCAGGAGGCGAATACTCTCCGGCCTGCTCCTTCAGCGGTTTGTGCATCAGAATCGTGAAGGCAACAATCAGCAAAGTGGCGGTCAGATGAATCTCGAATAGCTCAGAATCATTCCGTGGATTCTGCCAGACTTCTGCAAGCAGTGACAGAGCCTCGGTGGCGTCGCCCTGTGACAGCAGCGAAACGCATCCCGGAAGAGATAACAGCACCAAAGCAGCCACCGCAGTCGAAACCAGTCCGGCCGAAGGACGCGGTACCAGCCAGTGCCGAGCGGAGTTGTACCATTTCCAGTCCCCGGAATGCGCGAAACGTTGCGCAGGAGGGGGCCAGATGTCAGATGGCGGCCGTTCTTTAAACAATCGCTCGTAGCTGATGAGGGTCTGTACGCAGAAGTTTTCGAACTTCTGTCCTTCAGCCGTTCCTCCAGCCGTCGGCTCGTGATGCAGAGGCCTCCCCAGCACCGTACCGCAGAATCGATCCCAGTATGATCGAGAGTAGGTCAGATGCAGGTGCCATGCCTGATCGACCGCCTCGCTGGGTGTTACAGGATGACCTGCGTGGATGGCCAGAACACAGAATCGCTTGTACTCCCGAATCACCCGCTCTGCGTACGCCAATGACCAGCGGTTCTCTCGAGCCAGCCTTGAGCAGAAAGTGAGGACCGTGGTACCGGTATCAATCTCAAATCGTTCGGCCCGTTCGATGATTTCTTCCAGTGGCTCAGACATCTGGTACTCTCAGCCGCGATTTCGGAACCTTGCAGCAGAGACGTTGCATCACGTTTGACAGGGCTGTGATGTCGCTGGTTCGCCGAAATCCAGCGGCTGAGATGATTTTCGAAAAATCGTGAAAATCAAGCGTTCGACTGCTGAATTGTCGCTGCGGTTGTTCGTCAGGGGGATGTGGCGGGCATGTTGTGCCTGCAGTCTGAACCCATCTTTGGAGCTGAAGCGATGAAACGAGAAGCAGACCGAGGTCGAGGATTGCTGGATGTGGTGGCGTCTGCCTTCACAGCCGTGGGAAATTTTTTGGGCAATCATTCGGGAATCAGCGAGCAGTCTCTGCGGGGGGAGATGGGGCAGATTCGTGAGGAGCCTGGAGTAGTGGACGTATTGTCCTTTCGTTCGGTAGTTGAGTGGCTCACGGAAAATCGGCCAGCAGTGACCGGTGTGAATGCTGTGATTCTTCGGGAGAAGCAGGCTGATTGCCTGCGGATGATCACGGTGTACATCACAGCATCCGGAAAGCCTCTGACTGACGACCGGGGTTTCATGAGGGGCCGCGTACAGCGGGCTCTGCAGCTGGATCAGGAGCTTCTGGATTTTTTTGGAAACCACAGCATGGTGCTGTTTAAGTAGTTCAGTTCCTGGCTATTGCTGTCCTTTATTCACGGGAGAAGCCCAGATGTTTGGAATGATTGGAACACTGCTGACGCTGTTTGTTTCAGCAGCAGTGATTTACGCGGCGATCCTGACGGTAAACGCCGTGATTAACTGGTTCAGGAATCGAGCCAGTTTGGTGCAAAGCGATCGGAATAACCTTGCATTCACAATTCGTGAGCGTCTGGCGGATGGGAACTACGCTGTTTATCAGGGGATTTTCAACAGTGCAACAGAGCAGTTGCTGGATGGCCAGAAGCTCGTCGGTGAACGGCTGGACTCCGAACTTACAGATCTTCACCGAGACAAGCCACTTGTGATTTATCGCTGATCAACAGATTTCAATTTTTTCAGGGAGCAGAGTAATGAGTTTTTTTGAGCTTCTGGCTGCAGCAGTGACTGTATTTGCTCTTGTGACTGTGGCTGTGGCAATTCTGAGCATTCATGCGATCGCGGGCTGGTTCCGCGACCGTGTCAGCAGCGGCGTGGTGAATCGCAATCGCCTGTGCGTGACCGTTCTGCAGCAGTTGCGGCAAGGTGATTACAAGGTTGTGCAGGGGATCTTTGACACCAACAGGGAACAGTACGTTGAGCGTCGCGTCGTGGAGGCGCGGGAAATCGATCAGGATTTCGTGAGAGCTCATGATCAGAACGGCATGGCCGTATGGAGTGTCGAGGGCTGAAATAGCAGACCGATTTTCGGGAGAGACGAAGATGAGTGATTCAGCTGTGGTCCTTGAAGGATTGACGTCAAAGTCTGCCAGCGAACTGGCCCTGCTCAGAACACGCATTGGATTTGCGGTTGAACAGTACGTTGAGCGGACAGGTGAGGCGAATCTGCGGGTACGTGTTTCCGGGAAAGCACAGGAGAAGCCTTCAGCGGTCGGCGGCGCGTCCGCCAGTCCCGCCGACATTCCTCGCGATCCGGAATTTCAGGCGGTATCGCCGAAATTCTCTATGGAGCGTGTCTGCCTGCCTCAAAAGGTTCGCGAGCTGATGCTGTCATCGGTGTCTGCACTGCAGCACGAGCGGCTGATTTTCGAGGAGTGGGGATTGAGCGAGATTCAGGCGGTACCTCGCTGTGCCCTGCTGCTTCATGGGCCTCCGGGGACCGGCAAAACGGCAGCGGCTCACGCCATCGCCAGCTGGCTGAGCCGACCGATCGTGACAGCGACCACGGGTGAGCTGGAAAGCAAGTATCTGGGCGATGGCCCGAAACGCGTAGCGGCCTTCTTTGAATGCGCCCGCAGGCAGGATGCGGTGGCCTTTATAGACGAGGCAGACACTCTGCTGGGGCGGCGTATGAGCGTCAGCCAGGGCTCTGAAAGGGCGGCCAACAGCATGACGAGTCAGCTGCTGATCGAAATCGAGCAGTTTCGGGGGGTTGTGGTATTTGCAACGAACATGAAGAAGAACATCGATGAAGCGTTCATGACGCGCGTCCTGTCTCTGGAGATCCCGCTGCCGGACGCTGAGCAGCGACGGCTGATATGGGAACGCCATCTGCCATCGCGTCTGCCTGTCAGCCATGTTGATATTGATCAGCTTGCGACCATTGAAGGTGTTTGCGGTCGGGACGTTCGTAACGCGGTCATGCTGGCCGCAACTCGCGCCGCATCTTCGCGCTGCAGATCACCCATTACTCAGGAAGATCTGCTGCAGGCACTGAATGCGGTCCGAACCAGTCCCGAACCTGCGATGGAAGCCACTGCGATTCCTGAATCGGTTCAGAAAAAGCTTCGTGAATCAGCAGTTCACCAGTCAGCCGCTGCCGGCAGCTGCAGTTGAGCCGATGGGGAGCCGGCAGCGGGTTCGCATGTTCCGGGCGAAGTCTTGTCTTTGGATGCTGTCGATTATCTGAGGGAGCCACACTGATGAGTGATTCGGAATTTCAGCATTTGATGCACCGCAAGGCCGTTGCGAATTGCCGCTATCTTTCCCGGAATCTGACGGGCAGAGATGCAGAGACGCGACTCGTGCTGCTCGCAGCACTCTCAGGACAGCACTCACTTCTGATTGGTATGCCTGGAACAGGCAAGAGTCTGCTGGCGGCGGGTCTGCACAAAGTGTTTCAGCTGACACACTGGAAGAATGGTCAGCCCCGCACATTTCAAACACTGATGATGCGATTCACAAAACCGGACGAAGTATTTGGTCCACTGGATATCCCGGCACTGCTCAGTTCTCGGCAGCGACGAGAACTGGAAGGGTTTATGCCGCTGGCAGAGATCTGCTTTCTCGACGAAATCTTCAAAGCAAATCCTGCCATCCTGAATTCTCTGCTGACAATTCTGAATGAAAGACAGTTTCGCAATGGCGACGAACTGATTGGGGATCTGCAACTGATTTCTGTTGTGGCAGCAAGCAATGAGTTGCCGCGTTCAACTGCCGATGCAGCCTCTGATGCGCTGACAGCGTTGTTCGACCGATTTCTTGTGCGAGTCTGGGTTGACAATCTTGGCAGCGAGTTCGTCCAGCCACTTTTTCAACGCTACCTCGATTCAGCATTTGATCCCTGCCTGAATGCGGAGTGCGAGGATCCGAATTTGGCTGGGGACGTGATCGCTCCGGAGCCAATCACCATCGAGGAACTCAGGAGAGCACGGAAGGCTGCCAGCACCGTGCTGCTCCCATATCCCATTCTGAATGTGCTCATGCAGCTGCGAACAAAATTCCACCAGTATTCCGAGGAAGTCGCGAAATCCTGTGCTGGCGGCGAAACATCCCGGCCGCCTTTTTACGTATCGGATCGCCGCTGGAACTGGATTCTGAAGTTCCTGCAGGTGGCTGCATGGTATGACGATCGCGACTTTGTGGGAGTTCAGGACCTTGCCCTCCTGCCAGCCATAACCGCCTGTGATCAGGCTGATATTCTGCCAATTCGCAGACTTTGCGGCGACTTCGCTCCGCTGTTGAAGGACTTCAGGAGCGATACCCCAGTGCCAGACCGTTGTCTGGAAATGCTGCAGGCCACCAACAGGCGATTGGATGAGACACCGTCGCGGCAATGGACAAGAACGCAGCACGACTGCAGGCACTCGTGTCTCCGCACTGCCGGCGTCCTCGAACAACTGTGTCATGTCTCCCAGAGAAAAGCGGAAGGCCTGAGCAGCATTTGGGTGCGACCTTCAGACTACCGGACCACTCTGTTCGAAAAGGCGTCAGCTGCGTCGAAGACCGCGCTGGAGCAGGTGATCGCCCTTCTGAAAAACGAAACGTATCGGCAGGCACTGCAGAAGCTGGAATCACCATCGGAATCGGCTGGTCAAAGCACGACGGTCGATATTCTGCAAGTGATCACTGTCCGCGGCATGAGCCTCGTGCTCGTCAATCCTGTTCGAGATGGCAGTGAACGCTGGCGTATCGAGTCACTGCCTGGACGCTTCTATCTCTCCGCCAGCGTTGTTTCCAATTCACAGTGGCACAGCCTGATGGGGAGTGGACCACGTGACGAGAAGCCTGCTGTGGGAAAAAGTGAAGACGAGATTTTGAAGTTTCTTACCCGCTGTACGGAAGTCGTCTCTGCCGAAGTGAGGCAGCAGGGCATCGCCGTCGATGCATGTCGATTGCCGACCGTGGACGAGTGGCGAGCGGCACTGCAGTCGGTATGTCCGAGGAATTCCGCAGAAGGTTTGATTTCTGACGCTGGCAAAGTGAATTGTCAGAGCTCGGGAGCGTCTGTTCAGTTGGCGGTGTGTACTGACACACGATTTGATTGGGGACCGAAGCCCTCCGCCTTCAATTCCCTTTTGGGTAATTGCTGGCAGCGATGCATGGACGGACAGGGGCAAAGTCTGTTTGTCGGTGGTCACCATACGAAGAGTCTGGAAGTTTGCATCAGCACGATCTCGAAGCCGGAAGAGTGCGCGAAGAAGGTCGAGCACAACGCCGGATTTCGCGTGGCTTTTCCTGTGATTTAAGTGTTTTCTGAAAGGTTTTCCGCTCATGAGTGACTGTAAAAGGACAATTAAAGAGCTGCTTGACACGATCAACCCCGATGGTAATCCACAGATTTATTGCCCTCGCTGTGGAACTCCGCTGTCGCTGCGGATCCCGGGTGGCGTCCAGCCGGTGCTCTCCGCACATTCGAGGGAACATCTGAATGAGCATTTGGTACTCTTTCGTCAGACGTGGCTTTGCAGTGAAATCCTCGATGCATTGAATCAGTTGAACGACGGAGTTGCATCCCGCGCGCCGCTGCAGGAGGAGTTGCTGGACGATGAGCGTCTTGCAGCCATTGTGAAAACTCCGATTGAAGCTGCTGATATCTGGCCGGTCCGAGCTGAGGGAAGGCGGCAGACTGGACCATCCGATACGCTTGCGAAGGCGATCGAGACTCTGAGTCCTGGGAGTCTGCGACAGTTGATTCTGCAGAAAGTTCCAGTGCTCGCACAGCTGGAACAGAAACCTTCGCCTTCCGAGTCATCCGGCAGCACATTTTCGCCGGATCCACTCGGTATTGCTGAAGTGATCAGTGCAATCGTGCTGTCGATTGAAAAGTCTGACCTGTACTGCAGCACTCTGAACATTGTGACAGATGAGCCACGCGTCCGAAACTGGATTCAGGCGGTACGTCGAACGCAAACGGACGTACATGCTTTCCTTCACAGTCTGTGTCCGCCCGAGGCACATTATTTGATGCGTTACCTGGAACTTGCAGAGAAGTGGGTCGCCAACAAGGACTACTTTGACGAACAGTTGTACCCAATCCTGAAGAATCGGGAACTGGCGAGGAACCGCACGAAAAACGAGATTGACTGCTCTGGACTCCAGCAGTCACTTCAGAATCGCTGTGAACGCGCAGCATTCCTGACAACACTGCTGGTGATGCACATGACAGAGCGGGGGCGGGATGAATTGCGAGAGCACTTTGGGTCTCAGGGACGCCTTTCATCAGGAAGTGGAGCGTATCTTCTGCCGGACGTGACCGCCGTCACGTATGAGTCGATGAAGTGGCTGATGCAGTCACTGGAAGTTTCTGAGTACGACATTCTGCGGGTAAGAACCGAATACAGGGACGTACTTGAGTATCTCAGGACGGATCCCCGGCGGAATGCCGAAGGCCCATCACTCCCCGCAGCCATGACGGATCATGATTGGTTTGTTCGTGTGATGCAGGACGAGCGTGTTCGGAAGCTGTTTTCGAAGGTCTTCGGTTTCGGGTGCAAGGGACCTCCGCCGCAGTTTCCAGGCTACCACGACGCGGACACATCAACGTCTGGCGAGGAAATGACGCCACTCAAAGGCATTTGTGGCTGGTTTCCGAAAGAGGAAGAGACCTGGACAATCCTCCTGATTGGTTCACCTGGCTGCGGAAAATCCAATGCCTTTGGATCTGGCGCTGCTGGTTACCTGAGGGCGATGGATCGAAAGACAGGATTTGTCAACCGATTCTCCCCGATGTCCGACATGCTGATTCAGCGAATTCAGCAGGCTGTCACGACCATGAAAGAGCCATCGCGTACGGAACGCTGCTCTTACCACGCCCTTGAATTTACTCTGCATGAAGAAGAGGGTCAGCGGCGAAAAAGTCACTTCATTCTCACAGATATTCCGGGCGAGTTGGCAACGCAGCGTCTGCGGGACGGCGAATCGGCACCGATTGTTCGACAGACGCTCCGGCAGGCGGACGTTGTCGTTGTCTTTTTTGATTTGACAATCGATCCGCTGCTGGCCGCTCGTATCGAGACCAGTCCACAGCGAGACTTGTTTACTCCGTTGATTGAGCAGCGGAAAAAGACACGCAGGGCTCGCATGGATGATGTCGCAGCGGGAAATTCAGGTGCTGAGTCGGTGGCGGATGTTGTTCAGTTTCAGCTGCTGGATTCGATTGTCGCTGAATGCCTTGAGGGCAGAGCGAATCAGCGGATGCCGGAGTTGATTCTGGTGATCCCAAAAGCAGATTTGCTGGCCAATCCGGATGCCGAGCCCCAATCGACGTCCGAACCGCGTCACAACGCAGACCGATCGCCACTCATCATGCAGCACGTGTTCAACAAAGCGGCAGAACGCAGAACGCTGATTACCAGAAGTACGGGTCATTCCGATGTGGACGGCAGGCTGAAGTGGCGGACATCAAACGGTGTCCGCATTGTGCAGCAGCCAGCCACAGATCCGATGCAGGCATTCATTCAACAGGTTTGCAACGAGATGCGCCAACTTTCGGAATGCTGCGAGGAAGCGCTTGGGAGGATTGGCAACATCGTTCGCCCGAGGAATTCAGGCGACGCAGTTTGTGATGAAGCTGATATGCTGAATGAGGCCATGACGTCAAGAATCGCGGGTCTGAAGCGTGTCTTTGCAAACGTACATCTGCTGCCGGTCTCTGCTCAGGGCAAGCCAGCCGTGAACGAAGAACATGCACACCATGCAGCGGAGGCGGATTTCACGAGTGGGGAGGAGTTGCAGCAGAGACTTGGGTATCCACAGAAGTTCTGCGAGTTTCTGATTCTCGGGCCCGCCATGATGCTGCTGAACAAAGCATGGTTTTCCACTGTTCAGCAGGCTGCTCAGCAGACTCCTGCGGTCAGCCAGCGGCAGACCGGAGTCCAGGCAAATTCGGGCACAGGGCGAACTCCGGCTCGAGCCAGCACACTTCAACGATAGCACGGGGAGTCTCCGGTGTCTCGACACACTCAGGCAGAGATTGAAGAGCTGCTGCAGGCAGGGCTGGTTGATGGACGAGCCCCTGTTCTGCCGCTGAACTCATGGCCCGGAGACGCGGTTTATTACGAGTTTCTCTGCTGGCTCGACCGGCACCCGGAAATCGATGACTGGTGTCGTGGCAACACCGAAGCCGCTCAGCAGGTAATTCGCCTGCTGAGCGGCGTTGTTGGATGTGTACGGAAGAAACTGGGAGACCATTGTCTTTCGATTAAACACGGCGAAGACTCAGCTGATTCTTCGGCGAGCGCAGATTCCGATATCGGTATCGCTGCCGCAGTGGACGCGTTGGCACCACAACCGCTTTTTCTCCGCTTTCTGAAGCGTCGCGAGGACAGGGAAGAAGATGCTCGACAACAGCGGGAAGTTCAGGTGCGACGAGTCGCTCGCCACTGCTTTGAAGCAAAGCAGCGGCGAATTCTGCAGGCAGCGGCCGACTGCGGAGTTCTGCGGGAGCTGGTCGAGTCTCTGGGTTTTTCCTCGATCGGCTGGGACCTCTCACATGGTTCTCTGAAAAAAACGGACCTCGCTCGTCTTCGATCTTTTCTGCAGAAACTTGAAAAGGACTCGCTGCTGAAGCAGGTTCTGGAAGATCTCGGACGGCTGGAGCGTTCAACTGAGAGCCACAGCACGGTATTTTCTGAGTTCATCGAGACGATTTCGGAGAGGCGAAAGCTGCTTCGAGAATGTGTGGTCCCACGTGTCGAAATCGATGTCACTGGTATTGATCAGAGTGACGATCTGCAGTTGATGCTTCCGGACGAATTGGTGTTTCTCGCCCAGAAAACGCTGAGGCCTCTCTGGTATCAGCGTTTTGCGGAAGGGCAGTTGTCCACGTGGCGAGTGCAGGGTACGGAGATTCAGGAGTCCGAGCAACAGCAGCGAGTCGGCCGGATCAGGCGAACACCGGTTCGCACGGGTCCCGTTGTCGTGCTGCTTGACACTTCCGGCTCTATGGCAGGCGCACGACGTGAGCCAGCCGCGAAGGCGGCCGTGCTTCTGCTTTGCAGGATTGCACAAGCCCGTCAACGTCGCATCTTCATCATCAGCTTTTCAGGATCGGGACAAACTCTCAATTTCGAATTCACACCGGATGCCGCCGGCCTGCTGAAGCTCGATCAATTCCTTGGCTGGTCGTTCTCAGGGGGGACTGACATTGATGAGCCTCTGCAAAGAAGCCTGAAAAAGTGCAGCAGCGAGGCTGACTGGAAAACGGCGGATGTTGCAATTCTGAGCGATGGTTTTTTCAGTCTTTTGGATGAGACGGTTCGCATGGTGAACGACTGCAGGAAGAATTCAGGACTTGAAGTGACAGCGTTGCTGACGGATGGCTGTGTGTCGGAGGTTCAGCGAATCTGTCCGCAGTCACGGATCCGCAACATTTCTGACTGGGATGCTCTTCGCAGCGAGTTGTGAATCGCTGCTCGTCCCGAGATCTTGCTTGTCTGAAAATAAAAAATTTCGGCATTTTCTTTCTGAGTTTTGCTGAATCAGGCATCCGCCGCATCGTCTTAATTTTTGTCGGCCGGTTGATGAACGGTCGCCGATTGCGGCGGAAATGTTTCCGCTGCTGTGCATACGAAAAGCCTTAGCCTGAGGACAAAAAAATGCAGGGTCAGAAGGTTCGTGGAGTTGCGGATATTGTGTTTTTGATTGATGCCACGGGCAGCATGTCGCCGTGTCTGGATGCGGTGAAGGAGAACATCGGCGTGTTCGTCGATGCACTCTCCACACGGAACGCCAACAATGCCACTCCCATCAAGCACTGGCGCGCTCGGGTGGTGGCCTATCGCGATTTTGGTTGTTCAGATGCTGCCCCTTTGGTTGAACATCGGTTTGTGGAGTCGGCGGCAGAGCTCCGCGGGCAGTTGAGCAGCTTTGAGGCGGAAGGTGGCGCGGACGAGCCTGAGTCGCTGCTGGAGGCTCTGTATGCGGTGGCCATGATGCCCGAAATGGACCGGAGCACCGAGTCACTGGATCCCAATCGCTGGCGACACTCAACCGGAGCCGCTCGTTTTATCATCGTCTTTACCGATGCGTCATATCACGAACCCATGGTAAAGCCAGCCGGTGGCACGATGGATGACGTCGCGAATCTGCTGGCCAGCCGACGAATCATTCTCAGCCTGTTCACGCCCGACATGCCGTGTCACGCGAAGCTGTCTGCTGTTGACAAGGCGGAGTGGAATGTGATTGGCGACGGCAGGGATCCGCAGAAAGACATGCGAGTGTTCGTCAGTGATCAGAAGAATTTTCAGGCCACACTCATGCAGCTGGCGAAGACTATTACGGTGACCAGTGCAGTGTGGCAGGCTGAATAGAAATAAAGGAAAGCTCGACATGGCCAGGATTTTGCGGCCCGGTGACACCGTGGAGGGACTGCGAGTCAGCGCGGAGATTTCCCGTGGAGCTCAGGCCACCTGCTACCTTGCAGAAAGAGCAGTTGGTGAGCGAGTGTTTCTGAAACAGTACAAATCTCCGTCACAGCGAGTCTGCTGGTATCGCGAATTCATTCGCTATCAGGAGCAGCTGCGGCGGCGAATTGATGAGTCGAGGTGCATTCACTTCTGTTATCGTCAGTTGCTTCGGTTTGAACGGGAGCAATGTCTGTTTCAGGGTTTTGAGTTTCTGGACAGCAGCTGTTCCCTCAGGGAATTGCTGCTGTCTGCAGCTCGAAAGAAAGGCTCATTGAAGGGCGAGCAGCGTCTGATTCTTGCCAAGGTTCTGGTTTCAGGCGTAAGCGCGCTGCACGAGCAGAAGATCGTGCATGCGGATCTGAAGCCCGAGAACGTGATGCTGCTGCCGGACTCCAGTATTTCTTCCGGGTATCGTCTGCGATTGATCGACATGGATTTTTCGCTGCTGACAGATATACAGGCTCCGTGGCACGGACACGAAGGCTACTTTGGTACGCCGCAGTATTTTTCTCCGGAGCATCTCCGCGGAGCTGTTCCCGGCACCCCTGCTGATCTGTTCACGCTGGGGCTGATCCTGTACGAAGTTCTGGGTACCGGACATCCGTTCACGGATAAGAGCGACGAGGAATATCGGGAAGCCATCGTCGCCGGCCGTGTTCCGGCACTGCAACTTGTGCCTGAACTGAAAAGCATGGAGCACGCAGCAGAGATCCGGAAAACGCTGGCTGCCTGTTTCGATCCGCAACCCGCAGCTCGCCCGACAGCTGCAGAACTGCTTAAAGTGCTCAATGGCCGCAGTACTCCATCACCTAAGATTCCCAGCATCGGAATCCTTTGTCTGACGGGGCCCAATTCGAAAGTTCGGCGATTTAATCTGCCTCAGACGATTGGTCGCAATACCGCCCGAGTCTGGGGTGAAGACTATCACTATTTGTCTGAACCGCAATTTCAGCTGCTCAATGAGAATGGTCAATGGTCTGTCCACTCACTACCCGGAGCTGTCAATCAGACACTTCTGAATGGCACTCCCGTGTCAGGCAAGGTGATGCTCCGCCCTGGTGACGTAATCGCGGTTGGAAATCCGAAAACCGGCGTCTGTCGGTTGCCGCTGACCGTCGAGTTTCTGGCACCGATTTTGAAGTAAGGGGAATCTGAAATGTGGGAGTGTCCCGAATGTGGGGTGCAGACAGAGGTGGGATGCCGGGAATGTGCCGGCGGTTGCGGTTTCGTGCGAATGCCAGTTGTGTGTCGCATTCGGGGATTGGAGCCTGGCGCACAGCTTGTTATGCGGGTTCAAACAGCCGTTGGCAGACGCCTGCTGCGTCGACTCGACAGCAATGATGCGCGGTTTGCCTCGGAACCACAGTTTGTGGTTGCCCCGGAACGCGAGCGTGGTGGCTGGGTGTTGCGGCACGCTCCGGGAGCTGCCAATCCCACTCGGATCAGTGGCAATCCGATACCGAGCGACGGCACGCTGCTTCAGGATGGGGACGAGATCTCGATTGGTGCCGGAAAACTGCCGATGCGCATTGAATTGGAGGAGACATGAGTACGTGGAATGCATTGAGTGTCGTGTGTCCGGATCCTGTACAAAATGGCGTCATTTCATCTGCAGACAGCAATTCGATGCTGCAGAATCTTGATATCGAGCACGTCCTAGATCGAGTTTTTGCGACAAGGCGACTCTTTGAACCTGCGTGGCGCAGTCCGGTCGCTCTGCCGCAGCATGTGCCGCGGGATCTGTGGTTCGTGGGTGATCTGCACGGTGATCTGACGGCACTTGTTAACATCTGGAATTATGTGAGCACGCAGTCGCTGCGGCGATCCTGTCAGCCGTCTGTGATGTTTCTGGGCGATATCGTGGATCGTGGTCCTCAGAGCGAGGAGTGCCTTCAGTTCATCTTCTGGCTGATCGCAGAAAATCCCGGACGGATTGGTGTGTTGCCCGGCAATCACGAGTCCGCACTGGAGTGGGACGAAGCTCGTCGGCAACTGATCAGTCAGGTCCAGCCAGCGGAATACGCTGAGCATTTGAATGCGGCAGCTGGCGAAAAAACGCGGCGGTACAAGCTCTCTGTCAGGACAGCAAAGACCGCTGTGGAATTGTTTCGTGCAGCGCCTGCAGCAGTCATTCTGCCCGACGGCTTGCTGATTGCTCATGGCGGCTTTCCACACAGCGATCTGCAGCCGGGAATCCGAACGCTGGACGATCTTTCAAGGCCAGGATGCGTGAGCGACTTTATTTGGCTGCGATGCCATCCGCGGGCTCCCCGCAAGATTCCCAATCGCCATTCACTCGGATGCGAATTCGGCAGCGACGATTTCGCGGGCTTTGGTCGCCTGATGCGCAGTCTTGGTCAGCCGGTGGAGCATTTCGTTCGAGGACATGATCACCATCCCGAGCGTTTCCATGTGGTTTCCATCGATGGCCAGCCGCGGATCCTCACCTTGAATTCCATGGCCTGTCAAATGCCGGATGAATCTCGAAATACCTGCCCCGCTCGCCCCTGCATCGGTCGACATCGACCAGGGTTGCTCCCGGAATTGCATCAGGTCCCGATGCCTGATCGCTGCGATACAGAAGCTCCTGATCACCCACTGCCTTCAGGATTCATGAACAGGGGAATCACCTTCGGGGCGTACGATCATGACGACAGGTGAACTGCTGATTTGCGTCAATTGTGGCATTGTGACAGACGGCTGCGGGTCAAGCTGCGCCGTCTGTGCAGGTCGCGTCTTTCGCCGCCGCTGTCGATGTACACAGTGCAGTGCTCTCGCAGCTGAACCGGAATGTGCCGGGTGCCTCGAGAAGCAACTCAGAATGGCCCGTCGGAATCCGGCTGCAGAAGTGCAGCAGCTGTATTCGGATGGTCGCATCGGCATCGCAGCAGAATTGGCCGCGCAACTTGCCGCAGCCGGAGATCACAGCCCACCGGTGCAGCAGCTGTCCGCGGCCCTGCTTAAAAGTCGGGCTCTGATCATCGATTGGAGCCATGGTCTGATCGAATTCTCCGCACTGCAGGCAGCCTCCATGAACGAACTTCCCGGCAAACTGCTCGACGATCTGCGAATTCCTATTCAAACTGTGCATGGCCTGATGCTGCTGAGTCTGTCGCAACTGATTGCTCTGCTGGAGCAAACTCAGCAGCCGCCGGAGACCGCCAGCGAGACGATTACCGAACCTCTGAGAAGTCGATTGGGAAGATGGATCAGCCAGTGTCCCGGCGCACCATGGCTGAAGCAAACGTGGAGAGAACTGGCTCCGCGAATTCAAACGTGTGTCTGCACTGCTCGACAGCACACTGCCACTGCCTGTGCGCACGCTGTCGTGGGCTGGCGAAGACTGCTTGCCAGCAGACTTTTGCAGGAGCAGATTCCTGTGTGGTGGCGAAAGGGTTGCATGAGGACCTTCGCCGCATATCGAACGCTTCAGGAATCGCGTCTGGTTTCGGTTGTTATTCCCGCAGC
>Ga0169931_10002058_pt1 | contig 33038 bp, 18 predicted proteins | sample Kivu_15m_20L_FD_129675 | JGI IMG/M metagenome (GOLD analysis project Ga0169931, IMG submission 129675) | Freshwater microbial communities from Lake Kivu, Western Province, Rwanda to study Microbial Dark Matter (Phase II) - Kivu_15m_20L... | ecosystem: Environmental > Aquatic > Freshwater > Lake...
GGCACCTGGAAAACAAGGATTATTGTCCTGGATGAAGACCAAAACTTGCGCCCATTTATTGTTTATTACGCTGGTAGTCTCTATTTTCTTCCATCAGCTTTCAGGGGTCAGTCCCTCCTATGGGATAGCCTCCATACCGGTTGAGGGAATTCCAGTATCCCCGCGAAAGCGATTCCAGCCGGATAGTCTTCCTCCCCTTCTAGAGCGTCGGGACAATTTTAGTTTGTCGAAGCCGCTGAATATTATCGACCTTAAAGATCCGCCGGCTATCGAGAAGAAGACCACATTCGATCCGCTCTCCAACCGGTACATCATGACGGAGAAGATTGGACAGGACGACTTCCGCTATCCTTCTTACATGTCCTTCGAGCAATATCTCAAGAAACGGGAGGTTGAGGATTATCAGCGGTATTTCCGCCAGTTGGCGGGTATTGGTTCCGAAAATCCCTCGGGTTCCCTCAATCCTCTGGAATCAGTTGATGTAAAGGCAAGCCTTATAGACCGCCTTTTTGGGGGTAACACCATTGACATTCGTCCCCAGGGTGGGGTGGACCTCACCTTTGGCCTGGACTATCAGAGCATGGACAACCCATTCATCATCGAAGCGGGACGAAGGCAGCTGCTTTTTGACTTCGATATGAATATCCAGATGAACATCACGGGTAAAATCGGGGATAAGCTCAATCTGGCCACCAATTACAACACCAATGCCACTTTTGACGTGGACCGCCAGGTCATCAAGCTGAACTATAACAGTGACCTTTTCAACGAGGACGAAATCGTGAAAAAGATAGAGGCGGGCAATGTCAGCCTGCCGCTGCGAGGCTCACTTATTAGGGGAGCGGAGAGCCTTTTTGGCTTGAAGACCGAACTTCAGTTTGGTCACCTTCGGCTTACAGCCATTGCCTCCCAGCAACGTTCCCAGCGTCGTAGCATTCAGACACAAGGGGGTAGCCAGGTTCAGGAGTTTGAAGTGCGTGCCGACCAATATGACGAGAACAGGCATTTCTTTCTGTCCCATTACAATCGGGCTGCCTTTGAACCCGCACTGGAAAACTTGCCCCAGATTCGTAGCCTGTTCAAGTTGGAAAATATCGAGGTGTGGCTAACCAATGACCGCAACGAGGTGGATAATGTGCGTGATATCCTGGCCCTTGCCGATTTGGGGGAAACGGATGTGCTGGTAAATCCGGCAGCTGTGCCGGGTGCCTACCCTTTTGCTCCCAAAGATTTGATAGGTAAGGCCCTTCCCGACAATACCTCCAATAATCTCTATGACCGCATTGTGCGCGATCCCCGTATTCGCACGATCGATAATGCGGTTTCGGTATTGCAGAATGATTTGCGCTTGGTTCAGGCGCGCGATTTTGAGAAGGTCAGTGCCCGAAAGCTCCGACCTAGCGAATACAACGTGCACCCTGAATTGGGTTTTGTCACCCTGAACATCAATGTGCAGCCCGACCAGGTAGTGGGTGTCGCATACCAGTACACCTATAATGGCAAGACATTCAAGGTTGGGGAACTGGCCAATAATTCTGAGAATACCCGGCCCGATTCCACCCTCACAGTGTTGTTCGTCAAAATGTTGAAGAGCACCACCCAGACCACGGACAATCCCACCTGGGACCTCATGATGAAGAATGTCTACCCCATCGGGGCAGTGCAAATCGATCCCAATGAGTTTCGTCTCGACATCTTTTACGAAGATCCAGGTAGGGGGTTGAAGCGCTTTCTTCCGGAGACCAATCTGGCCGGAAGACCCCTCTTGCGGGTGTTCAACGTGGACAAACTCAATACCCAGGGTGATCCGGCCCCTGACGGGATATTCGATTTTGTGCCTGGCCTAACCATCAATCTGACAAATGGCCGTATTATGTTTCCTGTGCTTGAGCCCTTTGGCAGTTCCCTGGGCCGGCAGATTGAGAATGCGGGGCTACGGGCTAAATATACTTTTCCAGAATTATACACCAAGACCCTTTTCCTGGCTCAGGAATTTCAGGAGAAGAATCGTTTCCTCATCAAAGGGACTTATAAATCCTCTGTTTCCTCGGAGATTTCCCTGGGTGCATTCAACATTCCACCGGGATCTGTCACTGTCAGCGGCGGCGGTCAGACTCTTCGCGAGGGGGTTGATTACGAGATTGATTACAATATTGGCAGGGTGCGCATCCTCAACGATGCCATTCTCAATTCCGGTATTCCGGTGAATGTGAGTTATGAGGACAATGGTTTGTTCAACTTCCAGACGAAGAGCATGTTTGGGGTCCGTGCTGACTACGCAGCTGACAAGAATTTCAATATTGGGGCAACGGTCCTGAAGCTCTTTGAGCGGCCATTTATGCAAAAAGTGAACATTGGGGAGGACCCTATTAACAATACGATTTACGGCCTGGACATGGCCATTTCCCGCGATGCGCCACTGCTGACTAAAATCGTTGATGCTTTGCCGGGTATTTCCACCAAAGCCAAGTCCTCCATCAATTTCACGGCAGAGACGGCCATTATCCGTCCAGGCCACTCTCGCGCCATCAATATGAATAGCAAAGATAAAGGCGGGGTGGTCTACATCGACGATTTTGAGGGCAGCGCGAACAGCCTGGATTTGCGCCAGCCAGTGACCAATTGGGTACTTGCTTCTGTGCCTCAAAATGATGCGTTTAACAACAATCCGCTCTTCCCGGAATCGGCGTTGGTCAATGACCTACGCTATGGAGCCAATCGGGCCAAAATGAGCTGGTACCGCATAGACCTCGGTGCGCGCGGAAATGCCGACGATACCCGAAATCCTTACACCAGTCAGGTTCCCCAGATTGAGGTGTTTCCCAATGTGCAGCTGGCGCCCAATCAGCTGCCCAATATCCCCACCTTCGACATGACCTATTATCCGGAGACCCGGGGGCCCTACAATTTTGATGTGCCAGGAGGTTATCCCGGATTTAGTCCGGGGACCAAGTTCATTGGTGATTCCATGATTCTGGACCGTCCGGGATCGCGCTGGGGGGGAATTATGCGGGCTCTGACCACCAACGATTTTCAGTCGTCCAATATCGAATTTCTCGAATTATGGGTTCTCAGCCCCTTCTTGGATCCATCCAATCCGAAAAAGGCGGTGGACAATTACGAGAAGAAACAGGGTGAACTTTACATTAATCTGGGAAATATTTCTGAAGACATTCTGCGGGATTCCCGCAAATTCTTTGAAAATGGTCTTCCCGCCCCTTTTAACCCTAACCGACGGACTGATAATACGCAATGGTCGGTGATTCCCGTTGCCCAACAAATCACCAACGCCTTCGATATTGATGAGGCATCGCGTTTGGCTCAGGATATCGGGCTCGACGGTATGAATGACGAAAAGGAAGCAGCCAGGTTCGCCCCCTTTTTGGCCAGTGTGGCTCGTGCCAATCCGCGGGCTGCGGAAAAACTTCGGGCGGATGCGTCTGCGGACAATTTCCGAAACTTTAACGATGCCAGCTATTCGCAAAATACCGATTTGCTGACCCGCTACCGCGACTTTAACGGACCGGAAGGTAATTCCAAATCCAACTCCGGGGGCAATCAACTGCAGTCGGCGACCAATATTCCCGATGCGGAGGATCTAAACCGCGACAATACCCTCAATGAGACGGAGGCTTATTTTCAGTACCGCATCCCCATTCTGGCCGACCCAAAGAATCCACGGGAAATCGATATGGTACGCACACCTTTTGTCACGGACCGCATCGTAAGTGACAACGGGGAGCGGATTTGGTATCGCATTCGCGTGCCGCTTAATGGCGACGATAAGATTTCGGTGGGAGGCATCAAGGATTTTCGGTCCATTCGCTTCATGCGCATGTACCTGAAGGGCTTTGAGAGCCAGGTCACCCTGCGTTTCGCCCGAATGGAATTGGTGCGCAATCAGTGGCGACGCTATGCGCAGGATTTGGACGATCGGGACAATGTGCCTTGCGATGCCCAGACGCAGTTTGACGTGGACGCGGTGAACATCGAGGAAAACAGCAACCGTAAGCCGTTCAGTTACGTACTTCCGGTGGGTATCCAACGGCAGCAGGCGCTGGGGGTATTTAACACCCTACAAAATGAGCAGTCGCTGACGATGAAAGTCAAAGGACTGTGCGAGGGAGAGGAGAAGGCAATTTTCAAGAATGTCGGATTGGACATGCGGGTATACGAACGCTTGAGGGCTTTTGTTCACGCGGAAAAACTCGCAGGCCCTAATTTGGTGGACGGAGACGTTTCCGTATTCGTGCGCATCGGCTCCGATTTTAAGAACAATTACTACGAATACGAGATACCCCTTTATTTTTCCGACGCCAATCGCCTTCCAGCCAACGTCATCAGCGACGATTACAAACTTGAGGTCTGGCGTCCGGAGAACGATTTTGACATTCCACTGGCCTTATTGACTGCACTGAAGGTGAAGCGAAACGACGCGGGGTTTTCACTGTCTGAGGAATTTGGAGAACTGGTGGAGGGCACTGGTCAGGCGGGAAATCCAGCCCTCCAACACCGTGTCAGTATCCGTGGGAATCCGAGCCTTGGACTTGCCAAAATTACCATGATGGGGGTTCGCAACAGAAGGGGAGGACAGCGAAGTCCAGTCAATGTGGAAGTATGGGTCAACGAACTGCGGCTCACTGGTCTGGATGAGCGGGGGGGAGTGGCGGCCCTGGGTAGGCTTGATATGCAGTTGGCTGATTTGGGCAATGTCAGCGTAGCGGGCAATTATGCCTCCATCGGCTTTGGAGCCCTGGACCAGCGGGTATTGCAGCGTAACCGAAAGGGTATTACTGGGTTCGATGTATCGGGGACCCTAGAACTGAACAAGTTTTTGCCAGCCTCCTGGCGGCTGAAACTGCCACTTTTCGCGCAGTATTCCACCAATTATACCACACCGGAATTCGATCCTTTTGATTTGGATATCAGACTGCGTGAAAAATTGCCTAGCCTCCCAACGGTAGCAGACAGAGATTCCGTGCGCAGTCTGGCTCGGGAAATTAACACCATACAGGGATACAATTTTACCAATGTGCGGCGGGAGCGGACCAGCGGACCAGGAAGTGCCCGCAGCCCTGCACCTTGGGATATTTCCAACTTTTCGGTCAGCTACGCCTATTCCAAGACGGACCGTCACAGTCCGCTCATCGAGTTTGATGCCAGCATACGCAGGACGGGTTCCCTCAACTATGGCTACACTCGTCGGGGCAATTTCATTGAACCCTTTAAGAATGTAAAGGGAAGTGCGTTGAAATGGTTGTCGGAAATCAATTTCAATCCGCTACCCAACTCCTTCACCTTTGGCACCCAGATGACCCGATTATTCAATACCACGAGATTCCGCTTTACTGGGCTAGACGAGCGATTCAACACCTTTTTCAATAAGCGTTTCGCCTGGGACAGGGAGTATAATTTGAACTGGGACCTGACAAAAGCCATAAAGTTTACTTTCACGGCCTCTGTCTTTTCCGTAGTGGACGAGCCAGACGAAGTGCGTCTTTTGGAAAATTACACCCTGCAGGAGGCCGCTCAGATTCGCCGAGACAGTATTTGGTCCAATATTAAGAAGTTTGGCCGCCCAAAATCTTATCAGCATTCCTTTACTTTAGGCTATACCCTGCCCTTCCGGGTCATTCCTTTGCTGGACTGGATTAATTCCCGGGTTCAGTACCAGGGGCAATATGGTTGGAATGCGGCTGCCCTGAATCTGGATAGTTTAGGCAATCAGATACGCAACAGTCAGAGTATTCAGGCGAACATCGAATTTAACTTTGAGAGTATCTACGCCAAGTTTCCCTACCTGCGCAATATTGACCGGGGAGCCCCACCGCCCCGAAACCGGAAGGCTAAAGAGGGGACCCCAGACCAGCCACCGCCGGAAACGGAAGCCAGAGAGCAGGACCGTAAGGGCTCTGTTCCCTCGTTGGCAGAGCGCATGCTTATCCGCCCCTTTTTATTGTTGAGACGCGCTCGATTCAACTACTCTTTGCAGCAGAGTACGCAGGTACCCGGCTTTATGCCTGCCGCCCGCATCTTGGGATTAGGGCCCGATTTCCAGGGTCCTGGTTGGGATTTTGTAGCTGGACTCCAGCCCCGGATTGCCGATTTGAATGAATCAGAAAACTATACTGCGGCGGACTGGCTCAACCAAATAGCGCGCAAGGGCTGGATTAGCAGCAGTGTTTTTCTTAATCAGGAGGTTATGCAGTCTCGCGCCGAGAACTACGATGGCCGTCTGACCATCGAACCTTTCCGGGAATTCCGGATCGAGGTAGAATTCAACAAGAATTTTACAAGTAATCACTCCCAGTTTTTCAAGGATACAACCCTAGATAATAGAGTAGTATTCTCCCATGCCATTCCAAAGGACATCGGTACGATGACCATGAGCTACACCGCCTTGCGGACACTTTTCAGTAAAGACAAGGATAACCTGGTCAACCTTTTCAGGCAGTTTGAGACCAATCGTCTGGCCATATCCAAACGTCTTGGGGAGGGAGTCCATCTGGATACAACCCTTGCGAAGAGTGGGTACACCTTTGGTTTCGGGCGTACCCAGCAGGACGTACTTATTCCCGCATTCATCGCCGCTTACACTGGGGTAGATGCCACGACGGTGCCTATAGACATTTTCAGGCTTTTGCCAAATGTCAACTGGAGGCTTCAGTACAATGGCCTTTCCAAAGTGCCGCTTTTCAGCGAGTTGTTTCAGAATTTTAGCCTGACGCACGGGTATAAATCAACCCTGACTGTGAGCCGTTTCAATTCAGGTCTCGATTTTATTCGTACGCAAAGCACTGGTGCGCTCAATCAGTTAAACGGCAATTTTTACGCTAGGCTGGAAATTCCTGAAGTGGCTATCCAAGAGGGTTTCTCCCCACTCATAGCGGTCGATGCCACCTTGAAAAACGGCATGTCGCTTAATGTCAACTATAAACTAAACCGTCTGCTGGCCATGAGCTTTATTAGCAATCAGCTCTCAGAGACTCAAAGTAAGGAATTAGTTATTGGTTTTGGTTATTTGTTGCGCAATCTGGATATCCCTTTTCTCACAGGAACAGGTAAGCGCGGGGGTAGAAGAGGAATTCCTTTGTTGAGTGGAACACCAGGTGCTGCTGCTCCGGCAGGACGTAATACGGCAGCACAGGGTAATGATTTGGACATCACCTTCAATCTAAGTATGCGAGATGATGTAACCTTCAACCATCTGCTTGATCAGGGCGTCGTGGAACCAACCCGGGGTAATTATTCCCTCACCTTTTCGCCTTCTGCGGAATACCGCATCAGCCGGCAGTTATCCCTCCGCCTTTTCTTTGACTACCGCAACAATCGTCCTAAGACATCCGCCGGCTTCCCACGAACCGATGCTTCCGGGGGCTTCATTGTACGATTCACCCTGTAGGGCATGAACAAGAGGGTGATGGCTGGTATTATTGGACTCATGGGCATCGCTCTGGTTGGGTTGACTTGGTCACAATTCCGGCTCATCAAATCAGCTACATTCGTCAATAAGGAGCGTTTTCGGGACAAGGTGGTGTTTGCACTGGAAATAATTGTCAAGCGGCTGGAGACGCTTGAGGAAAAATCCCTCTTGCTTGGCTCCCTAAATGCGGATATAGAAATCCAAACGCTAGGGATTCCAGGCACACCAAAGGCTGTTTCCCCTGGCGATATTCCTCTGGAAAACCGCATTGGGGCAGAATTACTTGACCAAGTGTTACGCGAGGAATTTCAAAAGGTTGGGATAGACAGCACCCTAAAAATTAACCGCTATCATTATGGTGTTTTCGGATTCGAGAAAGGAAAGCTTCTAATCCTTGATGGCATTAGGCTTTCAGACAAGCAGACTAAGGCAGACTCCGAATTCGATCTACTTTTGCGTGCAGACCGTATCAGTTTCAGCCTCCCAGTATTTCGCGGAGAACGGCCTGTACCGGGTGAGTTACGTATTTTTTTTCCAGAATTAAATCGGATTATCCTGCAGTCCATGAGTAGGACCCTGCTGGCTTCCGGGGTCTTTGCGGGCATTATTTTGCTTTGTTTTGGGTACACTTTATACGTCCTTATTTCTCAGCGAAAGCTTTCAGAGATGAAGACAGACTTCATCAACAACATGACCCACGAATTCAAGACCCCAATTGCAACGATTTCCCTTGCAGCAGATTCCTTGGATAATCCTGTCATTCGCCGAAATGAAGAAAAAGTTACCCGATTTGCCCGCATCATCAAGCAGGAGAACATCCGAATGCACAAACAGGTGGAAAAGGTGCTGCAGATGGCGCTTTTGGAGAAGAAGGATTTTAACCTCAAGTGGACTGCTGTGAATATGCACGAGTTAATACGACAGGCCATCGAAAACATTTCCCTGTCCCTCGAGGCCCGGGAGGGTTCTGTGAAGGGTTTTCTCAATGCCGCTGACCCAGTGGTACGTGGTGATGCTACCCATCTGGCCAATATCATCAATAACCTGCTCGATAACGCCAACAAATACTCCCCCCGCAAGCCCCATATCACGCTTTTCACACGAAATGTGGATCAAGGCATTGAGATTATCATCAAAGATGAGGGTATTGGTCTTAGCCGCGATGCACGCAAGTTTATTTTTGAAAAATTCTATCGAGTGTCCACCGGTAATGTCCACAATGTAAAAGGTTTCGGACTAGGATTGACCTATGTAAAAACCATGGTTGAGGCCCATCGGGGCAAGATTGAGGTCCGCAGTGACTTGGGCAAAGGAAGCAGCTTCATCTTGTATTTCCCGGCTCAGCAGCCTATATTGCAGGGATAACAACGGGAAACGCGATGAGTGGAAAGCATTTGCTCCTCGTGGAGGATGACCAAAATTTTGGGGAGGTACTGACAGCTTACCTGGAGTTAAACGAATACCATGTTACACTGGCTAACGATGGGATAAAAGGCTGGAATGCCTTTTTGTCTGGCCGATTCGACCTCTGCATCCTCGACGTGATGATGCCGGAAAAGGATGGCTTCACATTGGCCCGGGAGATATTGGAGCACAAGCCCTCGATGCCCATTATTTTTCTGACAGCGAGGTCTATGAAGGAGGATGTTGTGGAGGGATTGCGCTTAGGGGCCGACGACTACATCACTAAGCCCTTCAATTCGGAGGAATTACTATTGCGCATTCAGGGTTTGTTGAAGCGCAAAGGGTCCACCGCTGTGCCGGACCAGGATGAAGGGAAAAAGCGGTTTTTCACTATTGGCGACTACCACTTTGACGCAGAGATGCGTTTGCTCACCTACACCCGTGCGGGGAATCCAGAGGCCCTGAAACTTTCCCCACGGGAGGCATCCCTGCTCACTCTTTTTGCGGAGAACCCCAATCGGGTGGTCGTTCGTTCGGAGGCGCTGGTGAAAATCTGGGGGGAAGATAGTTACTTCAATGCCCGATCCATGGATGTATTCGTCACGAAACTTCGGCGCTACCTGCGGGAGGATAGCCAGTTGCAGATTGTGAATATCCACGGAAATGGGTTTCAGTTGCGTATGCCCTGATTAAACCCTTCGGCAACCTTCTCCTTCTATGCTTTATCGCTTGCTAATTAGGCCCATATTTTTTGCCCTTGAGCCGGAGAAGGCGCATGCTATAACTTTATGGATGTTCCGATTGCTCCTTCGAATGCCACTCGTCGGGACTTTGGCCCGTGGGCAATTCCGTCTGCGGAAGGTGGACAGGTCTTTGAAAGTGTGGGATTTGACCTTCCCCAACCGGATTGGATTGGCTGCTGGGTTCGACAAAGACGGGCAATATCTGGATGTGATGCCGATTCTCGGATTCGGATTTATTGAACTGGGGACGGTTACCCCGCGTCCGCAGTCCGGAAATCCTCGCCCTCGATTATTCCGCCTGCCTACCGACGGAGCTTTGTTGAACCGGATGGGATTCAATAATCAGGGAGTGGATGAGCTGGCCAGCAGGCTTGAGCGATTTAAACGACCTCCAGGATTGATACTGGGAGGCAACATTGGCAAGAATCGGGATACGCCAAACGATAAGGCGGTCGAAGACTATCTAACGTGCTTTGAGCGACTCTACCCTCTGGTGGATTACTTTGTGGTCAATGTAAGTTCCCCAAACACCCCAGGGCTTCGGGAATTACAGGAAAAGGAACCCTTGCGGAATCTGCTTTCGGCACTCATGGCGGCCAATAGGGAAAAGCCGAAGTTGCGTCCCATCTTGCTCAAGATAGCCCCAGACTTGACCGAAACACTATTGGATAATCTATTGGAGGTCGTCAGCATGACCCAAATTCATGGCCTGGTGGTAGCCAATACAACAGCTGGACGGGAGGGGTTGCGAACGAATGTGGCTAAACTAGCATCCTATGGCTCTGGTGGAATCAGCGGAAAACCAGTAAAGGATATCGCCACCGCCCTGATTGCCACCATCTATCAAAAAACAGAAGGCACCCTTCCCATTATTGGCGTGGGAGGCATCTTCACTAAGGCGGATGCCCAGGAAAAACTGGAGGCCGGAGCCACCCTGTTGCAGGTTTACACTGGCCTGATTTACGAGGGCCCAACGGTGGTTCGGCAACTTTTGAATTAACCGAAGGATTAAATTATCTGGAATCGATTATTCTGGAAGGTAAGTGGAAAGGCACCATTGGAGACGCATTATTGTGGAATCGCTCCTTGGTCCGTTGCTAAAGCCGTGTAGCCACAATCCAATCTCTTATTAAACGATTCCTGCATTGGTAAACGGTTTACCACCCCCCTCCGGCACCGCCTCCCCCGCTGCGACCTCCGCCCCAACTTCGTCCCGACGAAGCACTCCGGCTTCCCCCGCTTCCCGTAGAACGATCTTTCTTCGGAATAACGCGGATTTTCTCGTGATGATTCCCGCAATGGAGGCAGGTATAGTCAAGGCGCTCTTCGCCAGATTGACTATAGGTGGCCGCGCGCAGCAGGGTGGTGCCCGTGCATTTCTCCGTCTGGAATTGGCAGGCTGGACAATTGCTGTAGCCCTTACCTGTTTTTTTGTAGCGTAACACCACGGAGGGAGTATTCGCTGCAGTCCAAACGTCATATTCCGCCACCCCAAGTTCCAGCTCCTTAGCCTGGCCTGTGTTAAGAGCTACCAAGACATTTGATGCCGGGGCTCTTACGAAACGTAAGCCAGGGGGTGCCTCGGGGGGTGTGTCTCTTAAAACTTTCATTTTTCGGCGCACCCAGAAAATAATACCTAGCAAGGGAAAGGGGAAAAAAAATACCAGTGGAACGAGGTTATACTTTTCTAATGCCTGATACAGCTGATAGGCTGTGGCCTTTTTGCGCAGGGTGAGGCGTAAAAAGTATAAGATTAATCCATTAAGTAATATGGTCAGGATGAGATAGCCTTTGAGTTGCCAACCCCAACTGTTCCCTTCATCTGATTCCGTTTTGATTACTTCCGCCGCGGTGTCCGGATTGGAGACTATGGCAGTAATTGCCTGGATACCTGCTAAAACACCCTCCCCATAGGCGTTCCGTTTGAAAGCTGGGGCAAGGTGTTTCGTGATGATGCGTTTGCATAGGGCGTCCGGGAGAATGGCTTCGATACCCAAACCGGTCTCTATTTCGACCCGTCGTTGATCCCTTACAACCAATAACAGCAGGCCGTTGTCAACGCCCTTCTTCCCAATGCCCCAAAGATTAAATAAGTCATGGGCAAAATCGCGCGGAACGGCTTCACCAATGGACGGCAATACCACGACACTTATCTCCACTGAAAGGCTGTCTTCTAGTTTTTTAAGTTCTTTGTCGATGGCCTGAACAGTATCCTGACTGAGAATTCCAGCCGGATCGCTAACGTAGCTGCCAGTTGACAGTCGAAGATTGGGAACGGATTGGGGGGTATACTCTTGGGTCAATGCCGGTACAAGGCCAAGAAGAAAGGGAAAAAGGAGGAATAGGGAAATGCGGGTGGTCATCTTGGAAAGATTGGGGTCATTCAAAAGGATACTTCAGGCCGAGCAGTCGGGCCGCGTTTCGGAAATAAATTTTCTCCAGGACGATATCGGGCAACTGGAGTCCATACATCCGCCAAAAAGCATGATAGCGTTTGTAATAGGGAAAGTATTCGTCGGCTGTCTCTAGTACCCGGAAATAGGTGTAGTACTCCTCTATCTGGTAGGCATCTTTACCGAATAAAATGCGGTCTTGGTAGCGTTCGAAGAATACTGCTGCCCGTCTAGGTTGCCTTCCCAACTCAGCAATGACTGCCCCAAATTCCACATTGACATGAGGATATGCATCCAGAAAACGGGAAAGGGAATCGAGGTCATTGGCCAACCAGCCAAAGTGGGCATTAATGAATGTAGTCCCTGGATGTTTTCGGAATACCCGGTGCTGTTCTCCCATCAGCGTAGCAAAAGGGACCGGATTGGTGTCACTACGTTGGCGTCCTGGGTGGGTTTTCAATTCCAGCCAGCGTTCGTTGGTCTCGTCAAAGGGCTCCCAAAACTGCTTGGGATCGGCTGCGTGTATCAATACTGGGATGCCCAATTGACCACATTTAGCCCAGATGGGATCCAGGCGAGCATCATCTATGGCGATGCGCTGGCCTGCCCTATCCTTAATACTCAGCCCAAGACTCTTGAATATTTTTAGTCCCTTGGCCCCTTGTGCTACGTCGTACTCCAGTTGCCGCACGGCATTGGCCGACCAATCAGGCTCTTCAATTCCATTGAAGCTAATATTGGTAAACACTACCAGGCGATGCTCCAGGCCGTGTTTTTGAATATTATCCATAATGCCCTTAAGGGCAGCACCCCCTCTCCCGCTAAGGTTGACACATACCCCCATGTTCAGAGAATCCATCTCACGCACCAGTTCTGTTAGATCCTGGGTAGCCATGTTCCAGTGGTGGCTGTGAATATCTACGAAAGGAAATTTGGCCCTTGTACGGGGATTCTCCGGAACGACCAAGGAGGAAGGGGGATCATATTTTTCGAAATCCATCCTCGGGTCTACTTGAGCCCTGGCACTCACGACCAGTAAAAGGCAAAGCAGAAGTTGCGATTTCATCGGACACATTTGGTCCAATGTACGGGTATTTTGCACAAAAGAAGAGCTGTTCGGAAGGGGTGTATTGCCTATATTTACCCAGAACACGCCAGACTATGGATCGCAGACGTTTTATTCAGACAGCCTCCACAGCTTCTGCAGCTACATTGGCCTCTATGCTTCCCATCGCGGATTTGCATGCTCGTGTAAAAGCGGGTTTAGACAAGTTGACTCAGATTCCTCAGACATACGATGCTATTGTTCTAGGGGTAGGAAGTATGGGTGCTGCCACTTGCTTCCAACTTGCCCGGCAAGGTTTCCGCGTATTGGGTCTTGAGCAGTTTGATATCCCCCATGAACTTGGTTCACACACGGGCCAAAGCCGAATCATCCGAAAAGCCTATGCCGAACATCCGGACTATGTGCCCTTGTTGGAGCGGGCATATGAAAACTGGAAGGCTTTGGAGGAGGAAACCGGCACCCAAGTTTATTTTCGGACAGGCCTTCTCTATTGCGGACAGTCCGAAGATCCCTTCATCAAGGGGGTGAAGTTTTCTTCAGGGAAATACCAGATTCCCTTGCAGGCACTTTCCATAGAAGAGGCAGGCAGAAAATTTCCGCAATTTAGGCTCCCGCATGGTTTTGAACGCCTTTTAGAGCCAGATGCGGGGTTGCTGACCCCTGAACGGAGCATCCTGCTCTACACCGAATTGGCCCTGCGCTATGGGGCCTTCATTCGTACTCGAGAAAAGGTCCGATCCTGGACCCGGGATAATGGCGGCTTTCTGGTTAAGACAGACCTTGGCGATTACCAGGCTAAAAAACTTATTGTTACGGCTGGACCCTGGGCGGGAAGTCTGCTACCCGGGCTGGATCGGCATCTTACGGTCACTAGGCAGGCTATGGCCTGGATGCAACCAGAACGATGGGACGATTTCACCCTGGGTAATTTTCCATGCTGGATTATCGAACATGATGGCAGGGCCTTTTACGGATTTCCCATCCTACCCGCAGGACAATTGGGCGGACCTGTCGGTTTAAAGGTGGCCATGCATTATCCGGGGGGCGAGGTGACGCTTCCAGATGTTGTCGATCGCCGCAGCCGAAAGGAAGACGAGGAAATCTTGGTAGAGGCCCTGCGTCAGCACATACCAGGAGCCTGGACGGCAACCCTGGCGATGAAAACCTGTCTGTACACCAATACTCCTGATAAGGATTTTGTCCTGGATTTTTTGCCGGGCTATGAAGGGGATGTGGTCATTGGTGCCGGTTTCAGTGGTCATGGATTCAAATTCGTCAGCGCAGTGAGCGAGGTGCTTTCTGATCTGGCCATGAAAGGAAGTACTTCTCTACCTATCGGCTTCCTTCGCGCCAGTCGTTTTAGCTAAGCAAAAGCTAGACTGCTTGTCAAGCCGACTTGTATTTTCGGCATATGCTTTTCGGTTAAAAAGGGCAGGTGTAGTCTGCAGCATCGCCTCGGGTAACCAAGCGCACTGGATTTTTTCCAAATAGCTCGACGGTTTTTGCCTTTTTAGGCTAAATTTTCCAAATGGGGGAGAGATGGTCTAATGTGCTGTGCAGGTTCTTCTCATAGCTTTCCCAAGCCTCAGCGTTGGAGCTACTCCCTCCTTCCCCCTCGGGTGTACTTTTCCCATTTACACCGTCGAGAAATGCATAGATCCCGCGCTCCAGGGCAGGGGGATCATATCCTCCCTCCAGCACAGCAAAATGGCGGGGAAATGCGCTGGCTATCCTTTGACCAATGGCGTGAAAAGATCGGGGACTAAACTGCAGTTGCAACAGGGGGTCCTCCGCGGCGCCGTCGAATCCTGCGGAAATGGCCGTGATATCCGGATTAAATGCCCGGAAAAGGGGAAAGAAATGCGAAATGGCATCGATAAAAATATCGTCTCCCGACCCAGCTGGAAGGGCCATGTTCATTGTAAATCCCATTCCTTTTCCTTCTCCAATGGCCTGAGGATACCCGGTACCTGGAAAGGCCGGATGCTGGTGGATGGAAAAGTAGAGCACCTTATCCGTTGTATAAAATAAGTCTGCCGTGCCGTCTCCGTAGTGTCCATCGAAATCAATAATTAGCACCCGCTTGCCTTTTTGAACTTGGTAGGCTGCAGCCACAGCCACCTGATTGAATAGGCAAAATCCGCTGGCCCGCTCCCGAAAGGCATGGTGACCTGGTGGTCTGAAAAGGGCGAAATTCCCCTCTTCCGAAGCCAATATAGCTGCTCCCACAGCGCAGGTTGCAGCGGCAAAACTATCCTGAGATAGGAAGGTGTCCTCGTCGAGCTGAAATCCGTCACGTGAACTCCTGCGTATGGCATCGACGTGAGCCTGGGAATGGACCAGTGTTAACCAGGGTTCACCGTTGGGAATCTCCCGGGGCGGCAGATAAGCGAAAGCTTTTAGACGGCCCGCGTTTTCCGGATGAATGCCCGTATCGTGTGCCAGCGAGATGGGGTGAAATAGGAGCTCCATCGTTTTATTCGAAATATAGGAAGATTGCCAACGTCTGGGTTAACCATGATTATGTTGTTTTCGAATGTAGAGATGTTCATTATAGGGGAATAGAATATCATGAGGATTCTCGGACCAGGGGACTACCGTTTGGTCAGATTTCTATGAGGTTGGTACATATTACTTTCTAATGCGATCGGTTGTTAGCTATCCCCTTCGTTTGATCTCAAATAATCCTGGAGGCATCTTAAAACATGCTATAGCAGCATGATACGCTGGCGTTAGTTCAGACCGAAAAATGTACCAATTTTCGGGATGTGGTGGTTGCTTTTGCCAACAGGCTACCCAGAGGGAAATAGGGTATTGACTAAGTATTCCACATAACCATTTGTGCTTTTTGTCGGGCATGGGCAAATTCTTTTAATTTCGCAAAGGTATTTAGTCATTAAAGGGGCGCTTAAGATTCATCTCACCCTTTCGGATTTTGGAATGCCAGAGCCCTTCGTAGAAAAAAGAAAGACATGGCGTGTATCAGGCGAGTGAACGGTGTATCACCAATTTTTGGAAAGCAGATCTTCCTGGCCGACAACGCCACGGTCATAGGTGATGTGGTCTTTGGCGACGACTGCAGTGTATGGTTCCAAGCTGTGGTTCGTGGTGATGTCAACACCATCCGTATTGGTCATCGGGTGAACATTCAGGATGGCGCGATAATCCACTGCACCTGGAAGACAGCCTCCACCCAAATAGGCAACGATGTAAGCATTGGGCACAGGGCAATAGTGCACGGCTGTACGCTTGGAAATGATATCCTGGTCGGCATGGGTGCTATTGTCATGGATCATGCTATGGTGGAGGACCGTGTTCTCATTGCCGCCGGAGCCGTGGTGTTGGAACGCTCTGTACTTGAGTCCGGTTTCTTGTACGCCGGTATTCCCGCCCGGAAGGTGAAGCCCCTGGGAGAGGAGGAGTTTAAAGGCACCATTGCACGAATTTCAACGAATTATATGACTTATGCCGGTTGGTTTCGCGAGGGAACCTAAACAGAAATCCGGTGTCGTATTATCACATCAATTGAGACTTATAAGTTTATGGGAGTGGATGTATTGCTCGGCCTGCAATGGGGCGACGAGGGAAAAGGAAAGATTGTCGATTATCTTGCGCCGCAATATGGGATGGTAGCCCGCTTCCAGGGAGGGCCCAATGCCGGACACACCCTAAAATTCGACGGCAGGAAGTTTGTTCTCCACACCATACCTTCGGGTATATTCCGCGACGGTCTGCTCAACCTAGTTGGAAACGGCGTGGTCATAGATCCCATCACCTTGGTTCGGGAGTTGCGGGAACTAACAGAGGCTTCGGTGGATTTTCGCGACCGATTATTCATTGCAAGAAAAGCCCATCTCATTCTTCCCACGCACCGGATGCTCGACGCCGCCTCCGAGCTGGCCAAAGGAAAGGCTAAAATAGGTTCCACGCTCAGGGGAATCGGGCCAGCCTATATGGACAAAACAGGGCGAAATGGCTTGCGAGTCGGCGATATCCTCGCGCCGGATTTTTTCAAACGCTACCAGCAACTTAAAGAGAAGCATTTTGGGTTGCTCGGCCAGTATGCCGACCTGCTATTTGATCTGGAAGGCGAAGAAACTCGATGGATGGAAGCCGTGGAGGAAATCCGTAAAATACCTATGGTTGATGGCGAATATTTTGTGTCGGAGGCACTTTCGGCTGGCAAACGCATTCTGGCGGAGGGAGCTCAGGGTACTATGCTGGATGTCGATTTTGGAACCTATCCTTTCGTTACTTCTTCCAATACCACTACCTCTGGAGTCTGCACAGGACTTGGGGTGGCTCCACGCCATATCAGGGAAGTATTTGGTATCACCAAAGCCTACTGCACCCGGGTAGGTTCTGGACCCTTTCCCACGGAACTCCTAGATGAAACGGGGGAACGATTGCGCACTGAAGGGGGAGAATTTGGAGCAACTACCGGAAGACCCCGACGATGCGGCTGGCTTGATATGCCTCAACTAAAGTATGCCATCATGCTCAATGGGGTGACCCAGCTTATTGTAACCAAATTGGACGTGTTGAGTTCTTTTGGGGACTTCCACATCGGGGTCGCCTACCGCAGTCAGGAAGGCTCCACCACCCGTCAATTGCCCTATGACTTATGTCAGGAAGCCTACACGGTGGATTACGAGCCGGTTAAAGGCTGGCATGTCCCATTGGATAAAGCAGGTAATTGGTATGATTTGCCCCCGGAGGCCTTGGATTACCTGAATAGGCTGGAAAATGCCCTGCGTGTCCCTGTCACCATGGTGTCCGTGGGCCCGGGAAGAAATCAACTCCTCATTCGGAAACCCTGAAACAGTTCATTATGCTTTCCCTTTTCCGCATGCTACCTGTTTTTCTATGGCTGTTTGCGTCATTTCAGCCACTTTCTGCTCAGTATGCTGAACAGATTAATGTAGCCCGAAATCTCTTTGCCACCTTCGTCCATCAGAACCAGATTCCCGGTGCTGCCATTTCAGTTGCTGTGCGTGGGGAAATCGTCTGGTCCCATGGCATCGGGTTGGCAGATTTGGAACAGGGTGTGCCAGTAGACCCCTCGAAAACCTTGTTTCGAGTGGGAAGCGTCAGCAAGCCCTTTACGGCTTTCGTGTTGGCAAGATTTGTCGATTTGGGAAAAATCGACTTGGATGCGCCGATTCAGCGCTATGTGCCGGATTTTCCAATAAAAAAATATTCCTTTACCCTTCGCCAACTTGGTGGCCATTTGGCTGGAATTAGGCACTACAGGGGAAATGAATTTGAAAATACCAGGTATTTCCCCTCAGTCAGGGAAGGACTGTCCCTTTTCCTGGAAGATTCTCTGATGCATGAACCGGGGACCCGCTATCTCTACAGTAGCTACGGCTGGAATCTGCTGAGTTTGGCGCTGGAAAATGCGGCGGGCAAACCCTTTCTCGATTTGGTGGAGGAGGAGGTTTTCCAACGGATTGGGATGGCCAGCACCCATGCCGATGTCAACCAACAGATTATTCCCTACAGGGCCAGATTTTATGAGAAATATAAGGACAGGACGACCTGGATTATTCGAAACGCCAACTATGTAGATAATAGTTATAAATGGGCTGGGGGTGGCTTCCTCTCCACCACGGAAGATCTTCTTCGGTTTGCTCAGGCCCATTCTGGGAACTGGTTTCTTTCCGATAGGATACTCCGGGAATTGTTCACCCCACAGCGGACGAAAGACGGTAAATCGACCGATTACGGTATTGGCTGGGAAAGCGGTACCTACCTTGGCGAGCCTTGGATGGGGCACAGCGGAGGCTCTGTTGGGGGAGTCACCCAACTTATCATTTTCCCCCAAAAAGGGGTATCTGTGGCAGTACTCACCAACTTAAGTCCCGTGGACTATCAAGGGGTGCACCGGAAAATTGCCTCGCTGTTTTTTCCCCAGACTATTCCAGCAAAATAAATTCCGTCCTTCGATTTTCCCTGCGCCCCTCCTCTCGGGAATTATCAGCAACAGGTTTTCCAGACCCATATCCTTTTACGCGCAGTCGACGGCTTTCAATGCCAGTAGCCACCAGATAATCCCTAACCGCCTGAGCACGGCTGGCACTTAGGTCGATGTTCAAAGCCTCAGGACCTGTGTTATCGGTATGGCCGTTCAGCTGAATGCATACCTGGTCGTATTCTTTAAGCCAATCGCGCAAACGATTCAGTTCGTGTACCGAGGAGGAATCCAGGCGTGCGGACCCACTTTCAAAGAAGACATTTCGCAGGACAACTGCCTGGCCCACCTCCTTGGCCATAACCGCTGATGGAGGCGCCGGCCCTGCTGGTATTTTTTCCAGGAATATAGCCATTTGGTAAGGGTGAAGGGCTGGCTGTGGTTCATGCAAAGGAAAATAATCGCTGAAGGGGATGTAGCCCGGATGCATTACAGCGAAGGAATAGGCTGTTCCGCTAGTTAGGCATGCGAAAAATCGACCCTCTGCATCGGCGTCTATCTTTAAGACAAGGGAATCCCGGTTGAGGGTACGAATGTAAACCCGGGCTGAAAGGGGTTCGTTATGGCCCATGGAGCGAATTTTGCCCTCAACGAAAGTTACCGGAATGGGGCGAACAGCTGGTGGAAGAGTGAAGCGGAAAATATCCACATTTGCACGCTGGGAGACTTCCTGAGCAAACGCATTACTGCTGGAAGCGGAGAAATAGGCTGTTTCTCCTGTGCGATCGATACACAGGGCGCCTTCATTGGCCAATGTATTGATGGGATATCCGAGATTACGGGGTACCGACCACTGTCCATCCCCCTCTCGCTGCGCCATAAAGAGATCGAATCCCCCCATGCCCGGATGTCCGTCTGACATAAAAAACAGGGTTTGGCCGTCGGCATGCATAAAAGGAGCCTGGTCATCGCCCGATGAGTTTACCTGGGGACCGACATTTTCCGGCACAGACCATTGGCCTGCTGGGAGTCGCCGGCTGAACCAGATATCGGCTCCCCCTTGGCCTCCCGGGCGCCGGGAGGTAAAGTACAATCCGTCACCGGAGGCCGAAAGAGATGGCATGGTTTCCCATTGCGCTGTGTTTACGGGTGCCCCCATATTTCGCGGGGTTGTCCATACATTGCCTTTACGGTATGAAATATATAGGTCGCAACTTCCAGCTCCTTTAGGGTCGTCGCATCGGGTGAAGACGAGGGTAGAACCGTCTGCCGAAAGGGAGTGGGCTCCTTCGTTGCCAGGCGTGTTCAAGGTCACAAGGGGAACTGCCGTACCCCAGTCTCCACCGACCGAGTCCCAAGAGGACATGTAAATATCTTCTTGGCCTCCGACTACCCGGGTGAATAGGAGGGTCTTGCCGTCTGCACTCAGCGCCGGCAGGTACTCCGGAGCAATGGTATTTATGGAGGCTGAGAGGGAAGAGGAAGAAAAGGGTACAGGCTGTTTTACCGCTAAGGCGGCGAATCTGGCATTGGACCTCACTCGCTTCGCATTTTCCCCTCTGGGGCTATCCGGATTAGCAGCTATAAAAAGGCCGAGTTCCTTCTCTGCCAGTTCGTATTTACCAGCCTTGAAAGCGGTTAGCCCGAAGGCATAGTGGAGCCTGTGGTCATGGTTAGGATTCAGTGAAAACACTTTCTTGAATGCCAGCAAGGCTTCGTCATAATCCCCCCTGTCATGTAGGACATTACCTAATTGGGCATAGGCTGGGGTCAACAAGGAATCCCTTTCCACACAGCGTCTAAGGAGTCGAATAGCTTCCGCCAACTGGTCCCCCGACGCGGCAGACCTGGCCTCAGCGTACCATTTTCTTACCTTGGAATCGGTTTGTTCCAGGGTATGAAAGCGCTGGGCCTGCAAGTAAAATGGAAAAAGGAGCAGAATGGCCAGCCGAAGACAATCCATTGGTTATGCTATCCTTTCCAAAAACGAAAAAGAGGCCCTTTCAGTTTTTGACCACTGGCAAACCCTTGTTAACCCAATCGGCATAACCTCCTGCATAATTGTATACTTCATGGAATCCAAGCCGGTGGAGCAGGGAGGTGCCGATAGCCGAGCGGTCTCCGGCCTGGCAATGGATGATGAAGGGTTGATTCATAGGTAATTTGTCGAGTTTATTGGGCAAAGTCCCCAGAAACAAGTGCTTTGCTTGGGGTAGATGGCCTGCCTGGAACTCAACTGTTCCGCGAATGTCGATGACAGGCATTTTGTCATTGTCCAGAGCATCCTGAACGAAGTTGGCATCTACATTAACCATCTGCAGAAGCTTGCGACCATTTTCGGGGTACCAGTCCACATCGGAAACATACCCCAACATTTGGTCCAAACCGATGCGCATGAATTTACGGGTGATTTCCAACACCTTTTCGCCTTCGGCTACGATAATAAATGGCTTGTCATACGCGAGAAACCAGCCAGCCCAAGTGCTCAGGGAATTGTTATGCTGGATATTGATGCTGCCCGGAATGAATCCTTGGGCAAAGTCGTTCTTATGTCTGGTATCCACGATGGGAATCCCTTCTTCCAAAGCCCTTAGCAGGTCATCGGGCCCGAGCAGCGGCAGACTTGGCACATGTTCCATAAGAGACCGAGGAATCTTATTTCGAATTTTCATTTCTGCAAAATATCTCGGAGGCTCGGGCTGGTCGGCGAGCAGGTAATCGATGAAGCCTTGCTGATTCCCTTCGAATTGGAATGCCCAGTTCCGGATTTTCTCGTAACCCACCGTGGTACTTGGGACGGCTCCCAAAGCCTTGCCGCAGGCCGATCCTGCACCATGACCAGGCCATACTTGTACGTGTCCAGGCAAGGCAGCGAATTGTTTCAGCGACTGATACATCTGCCGGGCTCCTATCTCTTGGCTACCTTTAAGACCAGCTGCTTTTTCCAGTAGGTCAGGTCGGCCGATGTCGCCGACAAAAACAAAATCGCCAGTGAATAACATGACCGGCTCCTCACTGGCGGGATGGTCGGTAAGGAGAAATGAAATGCTTTCCGGTGTATGCCCGGGGGTGTGCAAAATCTTAAGGGAAATGTTTCCCACCCGGATGACGTCGTCGTGATGCAGGCGGGTATGGGGAAACTGATATTGCCAGTCGGGTCCCCCTTCATCGGAGAGATAGAGGCCAGCTCCAGTCAGCGCGGCCAGCTCCCGCGAACCCGACAGAAAATCGGCATGGATATGGGTCTCCGTGATATGCGTAATTCGAAGCTCGTTTTGTCTAGCTAGTTGCAAATAGGTATCCACGTCTCGCTTTGCATCGATGACAATGGCTTCTCCGGATTTCTGACACCCTACCAGGTAACTGGCTTGAGCTAGGGATTTATCGAAGATGTGTTGAAAGAACATATTTGGTTTAACTATTTGGGTATTGAAAAGGGCTTGCTACCCAGAGGGTGTTAAGCGTTAGCTCAGGCTGTCTATCCACTCCGTGAGCAGGCGGATGCCAAATCCAGTGGCAGCCTTCATGGAAGTGAGTTCCGTTTTGTCGAATGAAACACCGGCGATGTCAAAGTGGGCCCAGGAGGGATGGGGCTTCACAAAGGTTTCCAGAAATTTAGCAGCCGAAAGGGCCCCAGCAGTAGGCAGGCCACTGAAATTTTTCAGGTCTGCAACGTCTGATTTTAGCTCGTCAGCCACTGTTCCGGGAAGGGGCATGCGCCAGAGAAACTCACCCGACTGCTCACCGGATTCTAGTAATTGCTTAGCCAGTTTGTCATCGTTGGCGAATAGTCCGGCGGCATGGTTTCCAAGGGTGGCCACGATACTACCTGTAAGAGTGGCCAGGTCCACAACGTGGTCTGGAGCATGTTCATGTATCAGGTAAGATAGAGCATCGGCCAAGATAAGCCGTCCTTCTGCATCGGTATCGATGACCTCAATGGTCTTGCCGCTGTAAGAAGAAATGATATCGCCTGGCCGAAGCGCATCGGGTCCGATAGCATTTTCGGCAAGGGGAAGCAATCCGGTGAGTTTTATCGGCAGACCCAGTCCTGCAACAGCGAGAAAGACGCCAGCCACAACAGCGGCACCGCTCATGTCGCTCTTCATAAAATGCATATTCGTGGATGATTTCAATGAAATGCCTCCCGTATCGAAGGTGATTCCCTTGCCTACTAGGCCGATATGCTTGTTGACTTTTCCTATGCCCCGATAGTGCAACTCAGCCAGCACGGGTGGTGTGCGGCTTCCCCTGCCCACTGCGGCAAGGGCATGGAATCCCTTGGCCGCCAGCGATTCCCCTTCGTGCAAGGTAACCTCAAAACCCGCCAGCCTTCCGGCTTGGACAATCTCATCTGCAAATGTTGGCGGGTTCAGGAAATTGGCTGGCGTATTTATCCAACGACAGGCGGTGCTTCGGGCCATACTGATATGGTAACTGCGGCGCAACACCTCCTCAATAGGTACTTTTTGGGCTGCCGGGACAAGGAACCACAAGTGTGATTCCTCCCGGTCCCAAGTATGCCCGGCTTTATTCTCCGTCTTCCATATACCTATGGGACGAATGCCGGACTCGATACCCTGGACCGCAGCAGCACAAAGTGAGGGTAGGATGTCCTGGTTTCCTCCTGCCAGCAGTAACCCCGTCTTTTCCTGAAGCCGATCCCTATGGAGGTAAACAAAAGAACGGAACAGGCTCTGCACGGCGCCAAAGGAAAGGTCTTCACCCATGCCAAGGAAAAAGTATCGGCGGTCATCCTGCCGCAAGATGAACACAGTTCCTGCTGTGGCGCGGAAATCCTGCTCCATGGGTTCTGGTAGGCTATCGGCCACTAAGCCGGAAAAATCAGGTCTCCCCGCTCCCCCTATGGCGATAATCCAATCGGTACATGGGGAAAAATCGGTGGCCGTTTCATATTTTGCCATCTGTTAGGGTATGCTAGGATAATGATTGGTAAAAATAGGATTTCCGCCCTATTTCACCGGATCATCAAGCCAGCTTGCCTTCTTTCAATACGAAAAAAGGAAAGGCTATGGGACCACTCTGGGGTTTTGACATGGGGGGTACAAAGATTGAGGGTGTCATCCTCAAGAGTAAGGATGAACCCGATGAGATTATCGCCCGTATGCGGGTCCCCACGGAAAAGACCAAGGGATACGATCATATCATTGGACAAGTGGGCCTACTGGTGGAGAAATTGAAGGAGGTTACAGGGCTTAATCCCTCAAGGATTGGTATTGGAACTCCTGGGGCAAATGATCCGATTACCCAGACCCACAAGAATAGTAACACCACAGCTATCAATGGCATGCCATTCAAGCTGGACTTGGAAAAGCGCCTGGGAATTCCTTTCGAAATGGCCAACGACGCTAACTGTTTTGCGGTGGCTGAAACCCGCATGGGAGTGGTTCGGGACGTCATGCCTGATGCTCGTATGGTTTTCGGGGTTATAATGGGTACAGGTGTTGGGGGCGGCTTGGTGATGAATGGAGGTGTTTGGAACGGGAGGCAGGGAATCGGTGGAGAGTGGGGCCACAGTTTTCTGGATGAATCCGGCGGCCTATGTTATTGTGGCAGGGTTGGATGTGTGGAGACCATCATTTCAGGGCCTGCCCTGGAACGTTATTACAAGGGGCTGACAGGGCAGCAGGTGCCGCTCAGGCAAATCGTGGCAAAGTACCTCGAAGGTATCGATCCGGCCTCGACGGAGACGGTAAAACGGCTGATTAAATTCTTTGGCAAGGGTATTTCCAATCTCATCAACATCCTGGATCCCGACGTCATAGTGATTGGCGGTGGGGTGGGGAATATCGATTTGTTGTACACGGAAGGCATTGAGTCGGTAAAGCAGCATATTTTTAACCCGCGGCTGGATACACTGATTCTACCACCTAAACTGGGAGATAGTGCCGGGGTTTTTGGGGCTGCATTTCTTGTGGCTTGAAGCTGGGTTACAGGCCGGAATTCGTGTAAAGCGACCCCGCATGTCATTGCGGAAAATCGGGGAAACTGTCCGGACGAATCAGCAAGGTAGGGCGTATCTTCACCGGTGACATCGGGGGGATGACCATCAACGAGCCAAATGGACCAGTTCGGGTTAGCTGTTGGAAGGATAGTCTTCTTCTTCGGCATATTCCTTTCATCCCTGAAAGCATTTTCTCCGGGGGATACGCTTCCCACTGAACCGATTTTGCCGGATTTCGGGCATGCACTTATTACAGGCATAGGCTTTTCTGGCGGCTCCAGCCTTCGCGTGGCACCCGGTGAAGACTACTTGTTGGTTCCGGGTGATCAGTTAACGGTGCAGATTCTTGGTGGTGCACCAGTGGTCTTTCAACTAAAGGTAGGGGAAGATGGCTCGGTTTCGCCGGAGAGAATGTCGAGGATGTACCTTGCCGGGCTTGCCTTGTCCCAGGCTCGCCGCCTGCTTGAATCCCGACTGGCACGATTCTACCGTTTCGGAGCAGGGCAGTGCCTGATTACCGTTATCCCTGCCGGGCAAATAAGAGTATATGTCTTGGGTAAGGTACAGCGGGAAGGTTATTATGAAATGCCTGCCGGTACCCAACTCTTTCAGGCTATTTCCCGTGCAGGGGGCCCCTTGCCTGGGGCCTCGGTGCGGCAGATTCGGGTATTTCGCGGGGAAATCATGGAGGAAATGGATGCCTACAACTTTATGACCAGTCCCGATGGTACCCTGCCCCCTTTGCTCAGCGATAATACCCTGATCCATATTCCGGCTGCTGCGGTGCGGGTAGCCATTACGGGGGCTGTCCACCGACCGGCCTTCCTTGAAGTGAAGGAAGGCGACTGTCTCGACAACATGCTCGCTTTTGCTGGGGGGCTATTGCCCTCGGCAGACCGTCAGTTTGCCCATTTATTCCGGTATGCGGGTTCCCTGCGGAATCGTGAGGATGTGCCGCTGGCCGCTTACCTGAGTGGGATCTCGTGTTTTGATTTCCATGACGGTGATTCATTGGTTTTTCGCACCGTTCGCGACTTTAGCGGGCAGCAGGTGAAAATCAGCGGTGCGGTGGTTTTCCCTGGCACCTATGGACTGGACAGCATTGGCACATTTGACGGATTAATGGCAAAGGCTGTTTGGGGGGATCGGGCCGTCCGAGAGTATTTTCATCTCTTGCGGCGGGACGGGCAATTTGCCGCGATGCTGACCCGGATTCCACTCCAAGGCGCGGGGAGTTCGCCGGCTTTTGTCCTCAAACCCTATGACGAAGTGATTATTGATTTTGGTGAAAAATTCCGGGAGGAATTCCCCATCGAGGTATCAGGCAAGGTGAATGCGCCCTTTGTTCGTTATTTTCCTCCAGGAAGTCATTTGCGGCTATCGGAGGCCATCCGGTTGGCCGGGGGGCTTTCCTTGGCGGCCTCTGGTATGGGCTATATTTTCCGATCCCCGCCGGAGGCGGTTCGTTCGCCCGCCTATTTGGCGATTGACGCCATCTTGGCACTGCAGCAGCCCTACTCCGAATCCGACCCTTGGTTGCAAGGCGGGGACCACCTTTATTTGCCAGACAGGGCTCATCTGGCAGCAACAACCTTCGCCGGTATTTATGGTGAGGTGAAAAATCCGCATGAGTACCGTTATCATCAGACGCTCAACCTCCGGGATTTGCTGATTCTAGCCGGGGGGACGCTTCCTGGGGCCGATTTGGACAGCATCGATCTATTCCGCCGGGAAGAATCGGGTTCCTCGGTTTTTCTTCGTCAAAAGACTGTGGGCGTTGATTCGGCATTTCTCACGGGAGGCATCCCCCTACCGATAGGGCCAGGGGACCGCGTGGTGGTTCGGCGCAAAAAAGGTTTTGGGGCTGAATTAAGGGTGCACCTTCGGGGAAGGGGAATCCGCGAGGGACTTTTCCTATTGGCCAATGACCACCCATTTCTATCCGGGCTGCTTCGCAATTCGGGGTCCTTTCCAATTAGTTCCCAGGACAGGTTATACGGGTGGATTAGCCGCGCGGCGGAATCGGGATTTCGGCAGCGGTTCGATTTGAAGGGAGCCTTGGACCATCCGGGCAACTGGATTTATGACCCGTTGCTTCAGGACATGGACACCGTATTTCTGGCAGAGGTGCCCAATACGGTTACCTTGCGTTATCCGGCCCGAAAGGGTTGGGAAGACAGCCTGATGGTAAGGGAGGTGCTCACTTTTCAAGGGGAACGAGGGGCCCGCTGGTACTTGAAACACTTTGCCGGATCGATATTGCCCCGGTTTTCCGGAGGCCGTATTGGTATAACGCGGCTAAATGGCCGGGATCTGTCCATCCCTGTACGAGGTTTGGGACCTTGGTCAAGTAGTGTAATGCCGGGGGATACCCTTACCCTGATGCCCCCCACGGACAGAGAGCGACGATCCCGAGTTCCCCTGGATGTGGGGCGAATCATGGACAGAATATTAGCCGTTACCACCACCTTGAGCTTATTCTTGGTTTATCTGAATCGATGAAAAACCATTTCTTTTGGCACCCTAAGCTATTGTTGGGGAGTTTTCTATTGGGGTCGGTCATAGGATTCGGATATGCCCAGCTTTTCCGCAAGAAGGTTTATTTGGCGCGATTGACCTTTGTGTTGGAGCGGCCCGATCAAACCAAGGGGGAAGGGAATTCTGTTTATGCTGTTGCTTTGGACAGGCTTGGAAAACCACCGCCTCAGCTGCTTCATCCGGACAATCTTCGCCAGGTTTTGCAGTCAGATACCTTATTGCGTGCGGTATTGATTACCCCCGTGTCCGAATTGGGCAACTTGACCCTTGCTCAATTTATCCAGGATTCGCGGTTTCCCTTTCCGACAATGCATGGACACGAACGGGACAGCGTGTTGGCCAAGCTGGTGCGAGAGATAGGAAAAACGCATTTGCTGGCTGCAAAGGCAGAGGAGATGGGGAGTTTCCATTACATCGAGGTTCGACACCCAAACGAAATGTTTTGCCTCCTGCTGCCTGGAATGTTGTTAGATAAACTTAAGACCTTCTATGGTAATGAAAGGGAGCGCCAACTCAGGCAAGAACTGGCTGCTATGGAAGGTCAGATTGCCACCCTTGGGGAGGAGGAACGCTTATGGGCGCGGTGGTATAGTCGTGCAAAAAATCGCTCCCACAATATGTTACTGGCTGAAGATTTTCAAAAACTGGAGGAATTGGAAATCAAGGTCAGGGAACTTGCAGTGCGCCGCAGGATGCTGGAAGATTTGGTGCTACAGGGTCGATGGCAAAGTCAACGCAGTCCGCCATTTCTCCAAGTCATTGATCATCCCCGACCTCCCCTGCCTTTCACTGGAAAGGGCAGGGGGCGATTTGCCCTTAGCGGGGGTTTGCTGGCAAGCTTGTGGACCTTCCTATTTTTGACATTTCGGGGCAGCCTCAATAGCTTCCCGGTTTGATTTTACTGAAAAAAAGGATATATTGAGGGATTGCCGATTCAATGAAGAATCTAACGTTCCTTGCGCTGCTGACTGCCCTCCTTGGTAGTACATCGACCCGAGGAGGTGTGCCTTTGGAGGCGGGACTTCAGATTTACCGGACACCGGACCGGATGGATGCCCAGGTGGCCTTGCAGGCAATCGCATCGGGAAAAATGGCAAGGGCCCCGCTTCGGAGCACACACGGGTTGACGAACGATTATTTTTGGTATCGTTTTTCCGTGCCTCCAGGCTATGATTTACTGGAGTTGAACAGTCCCCATACGGATACGGCAAGGCTATACCGCTTGCTAGGTGGAGAGCCCCTACTGCGGGGAGAAGGGGGAGACCGTATGCCCTTCAGCCGCCGGATGATCCGACACCATAAATTGCTCTTTCCTCTGGATGGTGGGGAAGAGAAAGCGGAGTATTTATTGTTTTTAGACAAGCAGGGTGGATCGGCCAATTTCCCGCTTTACTTATGGGACCAGCATGCATTTGCCTTGACCGATGCCAGGGAAAGATTCTGGACGCACCTTTCCTACGGCTTTTTGTTATTTTTCCTATTGGCAGCTATTTTATTCGGCTTAATGTTACGAAGGGATAGTTTTTTGAGTTATAGTGCCTTTGTTGGTGTGGTTTTAGCGTACCATGTAACCACTAAAGGACATGCATTTGAGGTATTCTATCCGGAGCAAAGCCGGTTAAACGATTACCTGCGGTTTGTCCTCCTTCCCATGTTTGGGCTAACGTATACGTGGTTCGCCAGAACCTTTTTAAAGGTGCAGGACGGGTTATCAGCTTCATTCATGGGGTATTTTCTGGTGCTCCTCCTTTCGGCTAGCCTGCTTCCGGAAAGATGGCTGCAACCGGCGCTTTTGCCACTGGTGCATAGTTTGTATTTGGTAATGCTGGCGACAGCTGCCTGGTCTTTTTACGCTGTCGTTCGGGTATGGAGGCGACATCCACGAAGGTCTCGCTGGTTTCTCGCGGCCTTTTCCGGAAACGGTTTGGTTTTAGTCTATCAAGTGCTGCTGGAGTATGGTTACCTAGAAAAAAATCTAGTGGTCTTCGACCCCTTTCTGATTGCAGTTTTCCAGGGGCTGGTGGTTATGTGTGCGGTCATGTACCATTTTTTGAGCAGGAAATTGAGTAGGCGCATCCTGGTTGAGAATGCTTTAAAGCAAGAAGAAGCTACCCCCAGTCCCCAGCATCGGTTAAGGAACGGGAGGGAGATTGATTTGTCTGGGGTGGCTTTGATTGAATCCCTGGACCACGATTTGTTTTTTCACGCACCCGACGGGAAATGGAAGGAGCGCCGGAGCATTCGGGATTTTTTGCGCTTGTCCTACACCAGCGATTACCTGCAGGTCCACAAAAGCTACCTCGTCCACCGGAACCATATTCTTTCCGGGAATGGCAGGAAGGTCCTCCTGCGCGGCGGGGCGGTGGTGCCACTCTCCAGAACATACCGGGACAAGTTTCGCCACGCCCTGACCGAAAAGGTAGTCAAGCTGAAAAATTCTCTGAACATAGGAATTTCTTAAATATATCGTTTAACCAAGGAATAACCCAATCACTTTATCCGCTTATTTATGAAATACCAATTCTTGATACTGTTTTCGCTGCAGTTTCTTCAGGCAGGTTTCAGCCAAGGTACCATCACCTTTGGAGGAAGGGGTATAAAACCCTATCAGGTCATATCAAGCGATATGGCCAAGTTAAAGGAAACGCCAGATACCCTTCGGGATGATTCAGCCATGGACGGCACCGGTATGGATTACAACTGGTATAACATGGGGCGTTTGATGCGACAGGCTACCCTGGGTGTCAACTCCAACGACATGAAGGAATTTGTAAAAATGACGCCAGAGAAATGGATTGATGAACAGTTGAAGGTTCCTCCACCGAGTATGTTGGAGAAGACATTGATGATGCGAAAGGAGTCTCGTGATTATGTGATTTCTCTGGGTTACGATTTTAAAGATGATACTGTTGTCACGAGGGCTGAATATTTCAATCTTGCCTGGTGGCGACATAATCTGGAAAATCAAGATTACCTTAAACAAAAACTTGCTTATGCCTTAAGTCAAATTTTTGTGATATCCCAAGTTTCGGATGTGGGTGAATTTGCCCACGGTATGGCCTCTTTTTATGATTTACTTCTTAAACATACCACAGGTAATTTCAAGGATTTGCTAATGGGAATAACTCTCCATCCAAGCATGGGTATTTACCTTAGTCATTTTAACAATACAAAGACCATTCCCGAACGAAATATTCATCCAGACGAGAATTACGCCCGTGAAATCATGCAATTGTTTTCTCTAGGGCTCTATCAGTTGAACATGGATGGAAGTCTAAAGAGGGATTCATTGGGAAACCCTATACCGACCTATACGCAAAGGGACATCAAGGAATTGGCCAAAGTTTTTACAGGACTGAGTGCGGGACGTGCTGGACAATTTAGTAAATCTGAACGGCCAGTAAACTTCGGATTTGGCCGATATGATACCGATTTTTCAGTTCCTATGGCCATGTATGAGGAATGGCATGAGTATGGGGGGAAATCGTTTTTAGGATTGTACATTCCCAGCGGCCAAAAAGGGATGAAGGATATTGAAATGGCGGTGGACCATATTTTTCGGCACCCAAATGTAGGGCCGTTCATTGGGAAACAACTGATACAGAAACTGGTGACCAGCAATCCAAGTCCGGCCTTTATCAAAAAAGTGGCTGAGACTTTCAATGACAACGGCAGGGGAATTCGGGGCGACATGGCAGCAGTATTCAAAGCTATCCTGCTACACCCGGAAGCTCGTTCTTGCGAATCTTTGCAATCTCCAACTCAAGGAAAACTTCAGGAACCCCTGGTAAGGTTATTGGAGAGGACCAGGAATTACAAGTTAATCCCTGATGCGAATAATAAAATTTATACTGATGGAGGTTCTTCAAGGTGGAATTACGACCAGAACATATTAACCTCCCCTACAGTCTTTAATTTTTATTTACCTTCTTATTCTCCCCTCGGTGCTTTAAGAAGTAACAGCTTACTAGGTCCGGAATTCCAGATGCATAATTCCACCAGTTCGCTGCGATGGGCAAATACAGCGATGGGTCCGGACTGGTTAATGGGCTATTACTGGCGAATGGAACGGGAAGGATTTTATGAAATGGACCTTTCAGAATTATATCCTTATGCCAATGACCCGGAGGCTCTACTCAATCAATTTGACAAACGTTTTACTAGAGGCCAACTGACACCAAGAACCAGGAGACTGATGAAATACAACATGGAGCGAAATCTAAATACCAAGAATAGAATTAATTATTCATTAGGTATCCTTTTACTTTCACCCGAATACAATATCCTGAAATGAACAGAAGAAACTTCCTGAAAATAGGAGGATGTTCCGGCATGGGCTACCTTACCCTTTACAATTCTGCCATCAACCTGAAAGCGATCGGATCGGCAGCACTGGACAACTCAGAATCAACAGATGACTATAAAGCCATGGTCTGTATTCTTCTCGCCGGGGGTAACGACTGCTACAATATGCTGGTGCCTATGGATCCGTTGGCTTATAAGGCTTATGCTGACTCCCGGTCAAATATGGCCTTACCTACCAGAAATCTGATTGCGCTGGATCCATCCCTTACGGGTGGCGTACCCTATGGTATGCATCCGGCTACACCGGAATTGGAAGACCTTGTGTCTTCAGGAGAATGCGTGTTCATCAACAACTTGGGCACCCTTGTTGCTCCAGTAAATAAGGCAAAATATTTGAATGGTTCTTCCCGGGACATTCCTCTTGGTTTGTTCTCCCATTCTGACCAGGAACAACAATGGCAAACAGGCATTCCCACAGACCGGGGTCGAACAGGCTGGGGGGGTCGAGTGGCAGATTTACTGAAGGACATGAACTCGAACCAGAAAGTATCCATAAGTCTCTCCCTTAGTGGGACAAATCTGTTCCAACAGGGTCTGGAAACGGTCCCCTATGCGTTAAATACTGGTGGAGCGGAGATTATCTGGGCTTATAGTAGAGGTAATCAATGGGATTCCCGAAGTCAGGCAATTGATAGCCTGATGTACTACAATTATCAGGATGCATTCAAACAGACCTATATCGACGAGATACGAAGATCGCAGGAGGGAGGCGAAGTTTTCAGGGATGCCTACAATCGTCGGGAATTCATTTCGACTAGCTTCGATACAGATGAGCTTTCTGCCAGACTAAAAATGGTAGCCAATACCATAGCCGCCCGTAAATTTCTTGGCGTAAAGCGGCAGGTTTTCTTTGTAAGTATGGGTGGATTTGATCATCACGATTATCTGCTGGATTATCACACCCGTGATCTTCGTCGGGTATCCCGCGCCATTGGTTCTTTCTATGCCGCTATTAAGGAATTAAAACTGGAAAAACAGGTTACTACCTTTACCATCAGTGAATTTGCGCGTACTCTGACATCTAATGGAGATGGAACTGATCATGCCTGGGGAGGAACTTCGATGGTCATCGGAGGTTCTCTGAATGGTAAAAAGATGTATGGGAAATATCCGAATCTTAAACTGAATGACGATCTGGATATCGGTAATGGCGTGTTCATTCCCACCACCTCAACCGATGAATACTTCGCCGAATTGGCGCTTTGGTTTGGTGTGAGCAAAAATGAA
>Ga0169931_10002059_pt1 | contig 33035 bp, 19 predicted proteins | sample Kivu_15m_20L_FD_129675 | JGI IMG/M metagenome (GOLD analysis project Ga0169931, IMG submission 129675) | Freshwater microbial communities from Lake Kivu, Western Province, Rwanda to study Microbial Dark Matter (Phase II) - Kivu_15m_20L... | ecosystem: Environmental > Aquatic > Freshwater > Lake...
GCAAAGAGTTCCAATACCAAGGTCTGGTATATGCCCAACCCCTTAAAAAAGGCGTCATCTCTTTTGGTGGACAATATAGTGGATTCAATCAATTCAGTACTTCGCGTGCAGGTGTTGGCTATGCATTGGCTCTGAGTGATAAACTTTCTATGGGGATTCAAATCAACTACATGAATGTGCGCCTGCCTGCCTATTATGGCACCAAACATGGCATTAGTGGTGAATTTGGTTTGGGCATCAAAGTAACATCCAAATGGACCGTTGCTATGGCAATCAACAATTTAACCCGGAGCAATTTATCTGCAAGCACAAATGAAAGGTTTGAAACGATTTTTAGAATTGGCGCTTTATATGATGTTTCAAAACGCGTTTTTGTAACGAGTGAACTTGAAAAGGATATTAATTTCCCGCTGCGTGTTAAAGTAGGTGTTGAATATCATCCAGTTAATCCGTTTTATGTGCGTGTAGGAGCAGCAGTAAACACCACATCATTCGCCATTGGTTTGGGCTATGCATTAAAAAACCTACGTATTGATGTTGGTTCCAATTATGTTCAGCCGCTCGGTTTTCATACCTCACTTTCTGTGCACTATATACTCTCCAAAAAACCACAATGATTTTTCGTTTCACATATGTTTCACTGTTTGTGTTTGGCTTTTTATTGAGCTTTAACACGCTTGCACAAAGTGAAGAAAACAAACACGAAATAATCCAACAACGTATAGAGTACCTTTCAGAAAATTTAGAAACGGAGGACATTGCGCTGGAACAAATCACTGAGGACTTATACTATTTTATCGACCACAAAATCAATCTCAACAAAACAGATGGTCAGGATTTAAGAGCTCTTCAATTGCTCACAGATATTCAAATTGTTGCTTTGTTGAAATACCGCTTGGAATTCGGAAAGTTTATTTCCATTTACGAAATTCAGGCGATTCCTTATTGGGACTTGAACACCATTTATCTGATACTCCCATTCATTTATGTTGATGACAAATTGGATCAACTTCAAGTTACATTCAAAGAATTCTTAAAATACGGCACCTTTGAAGCCTTTATGCGTTACCAGCGCGTATTGGAGCAAAAAGGGGGCTATCAAAATGTGCCAGACTCGGTGTTGCAAAGCACAAACTCCATTTATCACGGCAACCCAGATCGCTATTATTCCAGGCTTCGATTTACCTATCGAAACAACATCAGTATGGGTATTACGATGGAAAAAGACCCAGGCGAAGCTTTTTTTAGGAGAAATAATAAAACTGGTTTCGATTTTTATTCAGCGCATGCCTTCTATCAAGGTGGGAAATATTTGCGAACCGTTGCCTTAGGCGATTATCAAATTCAGATTGGTCAAGGACTAAATCTATGGGTTGGCCATGCATTCAATAAAACTTCAGACGTTATCAACATCAAGAAAAATGCGCGCGGATTGCGCCCTTACGCTTCAATAGACGAAATTCGTTTTCTCCGTGGAGCCGCTGTTGAATTGGCTTATAAAAATATTCACTTCACCACTTTTGGTTCTGTGAAAAGCGTGAGTGCTACTTTGCAGCAATCTCTGGATACGCTTTCACAAGAGGAAGAATTTGCGAGTGCGCTGAATCAAACAGGCTTGCACCGAACCACTTCTGAAATAGACAGGAAAAACGCACTCACCGAGCGCATATTTGGTTCTTATTTGCAATACAAATCAAAAGCATTGCAACTTGGAGTTTCTGTTGTGCATCAAAGCTACGATAGGATTTTCGACCGAGCTATACAACCCTACAACCAATTTGATTTCAGGGGAAAATCATTGATGAATATTGGTTTAGATTACAACTACGTGTATAAAAACACCAACTTTTTTGGAGAAGTTGTGCGCTCTGGTTCTGGTTCTATTGGGATGCTGCACGGAGCATTGATTGCCATAGATTCTAAAATGTCATTGAGCATGTTGTATCGCAACTACCCGCGAGACTTTCATGCCTTTTATTCGCAAGGTTTTAGAGAGGGTTCAAGGTCGCAAAATGAACAAGGTCTGTATACTGGACTTTTTTGGAAAATTCACAAACGGGTTACTTGGGACAACTACCTTGATATATTCAAATTTCCATGGCTGCGTTATCAAGTTCATGCCCCATCACATGGCTTTGAGTTTTTATCACAAGTCACTTACCGACCCGACAAAAAACTTGAAATTTATGCACGTTTCAGACAACAAGTACGCCAACGAAATAGCACCATTGACGATGGCAAGATTAGAGAAGTAGAAGACGTCATTCAGCGGAATTATCGCTTACATTTTTCATATAAAGTAACCGAATCCATTACCTTAAAATCGCGTGTTGAATTTGTTGGGATACACCGAAAAAGCACAGGTTTTGAGCAAGGATTTTTGATCTATCAGGACATCATTTTTAAACCAAAAAGCTCTCCCATTTCTTTGAGTTTGCGATATGCCGTATTCGACACAGATAGTTATGACGCTCGTATATATGCTTTTGAAAGTAATATGTTGAACGTATTTTATATTCCTGCCCATAGCGGCAAAGGCATGCGTGCTTATGCGCTTTTGAGATATCAATTTGCCAAGCGATTCGACCTCTGGGTGCGTTATGGAATCTTTTTGTACGAAGATATAAATAGCATTGGTAGCGGTGCTGAAGGTATCAGCGGCAACAGAAAATCAGATATTGGAATTCAATTGAGGATGCGCATTTAGTTCATAATATGGTATTGGCTATCATTCAAAAAAAGCGTAAAATTCTGTTCATAAGGCAAAACATTGATTTCTAGCTCATAAACATTGTTACATTTGACAACTCAAACCATGTTTTATGTCCAAAATATTACTCTTTTCCTTGTTTACGCTTTTTGGGTTTTTTATGAACCAAAAGCTCTATGCTCAATGCTGCGATTACAAATTGATTATGCAAGACAGCTATGGTGATGGCTGGGATGGAGCCACACTCGAAGTATTGGTAAACAATGTGTCTGTTGGTGTTTTTGAAGCCTTTGGTTCTGGAACAACCGTAGACATTGAAGTTTGTACAGGTGACGCCGTTGCATTGGTATACAATCCGGCCAATTGGGAAAACGAACATTCCTATATTCTGCAAGACGCATCATACAATGTGGTTTTTATGGATGGACCTAATCCAACTCCTGGCAATGTATTTTCTGGTACAGCGGATTGTGACACACCTGCTTTACCGGGCAGCCACCCATGTTTGGCAATACCCCTCATGGCATACGACTGTTATGATGCGAACAACACCGGTTTTCCTGATTCAGGAATCAATCCGAATTGTGCGAACTTTCAAGGCAGTGATATATGGTATAAAATTGTTATTCCTCCATCAGGAAGTTTGAGTATAGAAACACTTGCTGGAAGTATCGATGATACGGGCGTTGCTGGCTGGGTTGGCAATGATTGCAATGCCCTTAGCAGTGTTGGGTGTGATGATGATGGTGGAGAAGGCTACTTGTCTTTTCTTTTGCTATATGACCTTGTGCCCGGCGACACCCTTTACATTCAGGCCTGGAGATGGGGAGGCGGAAGTGGCTCTTTTCAAATGTGTATTGAGGAGATTCAAAATGTAACGCTTGAAAGTTCCAACTTGCCCATTGTAATCATCAATACACTAGGGCAAACAATTGTTCAAGACACCAAAATCGATTGCCTAATGGAAATCAAATACAACGGTCCAGGTAATTTGACATTTTTAAACGGACCCGCCAATGTATATGACGGACATATTGGAATAGAAATTAGAGGTGCCTCATCGTCTAGCTATCCACAGCGCCCTTATGGTTTTGAAACACGCGATTCTACAGGCGCGAATCTCAATGTATCGATACTTGGAATGCCAGAAGAAAACGACTGGGTGCTCATCTCGAATTACAATGACCGATCTTTGATTAAAAATTTAATGGCTTATAAAATTTTCGCGATGATGGGCAACTACAGCCCCCGCAGTCAACTGTGCGAAGTGATTATCGATGGCTCTTATCAAGGTATCTATTTAATTGGAGAAAAAATTAAGCGAGACAATGGGCGTGTAGATATTGCAACGCTCAATCCAGACGAAATTTCGGGTGATGACCTTACAGGAGGATACATTCTTCAGCAAAACTATTGGAATGAATCAAACAGTTTTCAATCCAATTACTCACCCATCGACCACCCGACCTTTGACGTGCATTTTTTATATGAATATCCCAAACCACAGGACATTGTGCCCGAACAAAAAGTGTACATCGCGGCGTTTATAGATAGTTTAGAAACAGCTCTTTATAGTGTTGATTTTGCTGACCCAATCATTGGCTACCGCAAGTATTTGGATGTAGAATCTTTCATCGACTACTTTATCGTGAATGAGGTATCTCGCAACAATGATGGCTTTAAGAAAAGTGTGTTTTTTCACAAAGACAAAAACTCAAATGGCGGAAAACTGCATGCCGGGCCAGTTTGGGATTTTGACTGGGCATGGAAAAATATCCAGTCGTGTGAGATTTTCCAAAACAATGGAGGAATTGGCTGGGCACATCATATAAATGATTGTTTTACAGATAATTACTCTACAGGGTGGTATATTCGTTTGCTGCAAGATAGTACATTTAACGATGAGCTACGTTGCAGATATGAGCAGTATCGGGAGACCATGCTGGATACTACCTACCTTTTCGCATACATCGACAGCATGGGTGTTTATGCCCAAGAGGCTCAGGCGCGTCATTTTCAAAAATGGCCATTGCTGGGCATGAGTGGTCCTGCTCCTGATGATGGTCCTGTTGCCATTACGCATCTAGGCGAACTTGATTCATTAAAAAGCTGGATATGGACACGCTTGCAATGGCTCGATGCCAACATACCTGGCATTGCTCAAAATTGTGAGCAAAGCGGTGTTGGCTTGAATGATTTGGTCTTGGAAAACAGCTTCAATTGTTATCCAAATCCAGCGACGAATCAACTATCCGTGGTATTTCAACTGGCTGACGTTTCCGGAATTTCTTTGACTATGATTAACGCCGTGGGGGCTGTAGTTTATTCTGAAAACGCTACAAGCCATTCACCTGGCCAACACACAATTCATATTGACGTAAGTCACTTACAATCAGGAATTTATTTTCTCAAAGTTGAAATGGGAGGAACAATACTTACCCAGAAAATTGTAGTATCCAGATAGCCGCCAGTTCAATAAAGACAGTATAAAACTGGAGTACAATCGATATACTGTTTCTCCGAGCGCGCGTGCACCGTACCTCGGACAGTTAAGGATGATGTATACATGAGATTCTGTGTTAACCCAATCAGTTTACTTGAATAATCTCTTGAATTCGACTCAACATTGACAACCTTTTATCAGAGAAGACCTTTAAATCTGCTCCACTAATCTTTGAGCGGCGCTTGATTTCTTGTATATTGGTAACCCACTCACGGAAAACTATAAACGATGGACCTGTTATCAAAATCAAATACACCAAGCCCAATAAAACAGACGGATACACAAAGAAATAGAAAGGAATGAGCAACAAGAGGTTGTATATACCCGACACAAAATGTGAGCCTACGATTTTCACACTCGACCAAAACACACTGCGTTTGAAAGATTTCTGCACTTTGGGTTTAATAATAAAATAGGAAATCCAACCGTGCAACAATCCAAGTAAAGCAAGAGGTGCCGTTACAATATTGAACAAGTACTTTTTGGTATTGCTGATTTTACCATTTTCCGAAAATTCAAACACATCGTTTTCATTGATGTTTTTGTCTTCGAGCTCCTGAAAATAGTCCGATATGGAATCGCTTAAAGGAGCCAGCGCATCGTCGTTCTGTGTATTCAACCAATTGGCAAGGCGTTGTGAATATTTGAAGCGCTCTTCAAGCAGAATAGAAAAATCGGCATTTTCATAGTGCATCCCTTTTCGGGTGAGTCGCATGATATTTTCATGGAAATTGGATTGCTCCCTATTTTCCAAGTAGGTCATTTCTTTGAGGAGCATGTCCTCGCCCAATTTGGTAACATCTGTAATTACTTTTTTAGGATTCTGCTCGTATTCTTCTCGAAAATCGTTGAGCAGAATTTTCTCTCCGTAACTCATTAAGATTTCGCTCCTGAATTTTTGTGGGTGCGTATAATTCATACCAAAAGCCTGCAAATAAACAGGTTCTTCCCAGTTCAATTCTTCCAAAGCCACAAAGGCCATTCGAGCAAAACCTTTCTTTAAAGGCTTCAAGCTTCGAATAAAAACATCATCTGTAAAACCTTCTGCGAAAACCAAAATGTTCTTTTTGCGCTTCACTTCTTGCGCCACCCATTGAAAAACCTCTTCATTCTTTTTTTGCCCATCACCCCCATCTTGCTGTCTATAAATAGGCAAAATATGCGTATTGTGATAAACATGTTTGAGCAGTCCTTCATAAATATCTGCCCGAGCCATGAAATGTACAACTGGAATGTTCATCGCAGCTGGAATTAGAGGGTCCATGAAAGAACTGGGGTGATTGGCCACAAAAAAAGTGCGACCCAAACGCTCTTTGGGTGGATTTATCGTTTTGATTCGTTTGAAAAACACATGCAGCGAATAGGGCAAAGTGAATTTCATAAAGAAATAAATGTAGCGCATCCTCATAATTCGAGAAGTGATTTAGAAGTTTGGACTCAAATCGTGAGTTTTGTAGAAATTATCGATGTATTGGACAGCTTCATCGGCAGTATCCACTAAGGCGTATAAGTTTACATCATCTGGTGAGATATTGGCCTCTAGATGCAACATAGACTCTTCAACCCATTTCAACAAGCCTCCCCAATATTCTTTGCCAACAATCACAACTGGGCGGTCTGCAATTTTTTTGGTTTGAATCAGGGTGAGGGCTTCAAATAATTCATCAAGCGTTCCGAATCCGCCTGGCAAAATCACAAAGCCTTGGGCATATTTCACAAAAACAACTTTACGCACAAAGAAATAATCGAAATGCAAATTGCTGTCTTGGTCGATATATGGATTGTGGAATTGTTCGAAGGGTAATTCGATATTCAAGCCAACAGATTTTCCTTGACCTTGCTGCGCACCTTTGTTGCCCGCTTCCATAATGCCTGGTCCACCACCTGTAATGATTCCATAGCCTTTTCGAGCCAATTTCTCAGCAATCTCAACGCCTAGTTGATAATATTTGTTTTCGGGCTTTGTGCGCGCCGAACCAAAAATAGAAATGCAAGGACCAATCTTTGCCATTTTCTCATAGCCTTCTACAAATTCGGACATGATTTTGAAAATAGCCCAAGAATCGTTGGTTTTAATTTCGTTCCAATCTTTTTTTGTTAATGTCATCTTTATTTATTTTAATTCGTGAATCAAATATTTCATGGTGTGGGAATCATTCAAGTACTTTTTCACCAAAGCCTCGGGTGTGCCCTGACAGGTAATAATACCCCCTTCTTTTCCACCTTCTGGACCCAAATCTACAATATAATCTGCAACTTTTATAATATCCATATTGTGCTCAATCACAAGCACTGTGTTTCCTTCATCTACCAAACGCTGCAACATCTCAACCAAAAGTCGAATGTCCTCAAAATGCAATCCTGTAGAAGGTTCATCTAGGATATACATGGTTTTTCCGGTGCTTTTCTTGGCCAATTCTGCCGCTAATTTGATCCGTTGGGCTTCACCTCCAGAGAGCGTGGTAGCGGGTTGACCCAATTTAACATACCCCATGCCAACAGAATTGAGGGTTTCGAGAATGCGCGACATTTTAGGAATGTGCTGAAAAAATTGAGCTGCATCTTCAATAGTCAAATCTAAAACATCGTAAATGGACTTGCCTTTGTAACGCACCTCAAGTGTGTCGAAAGTATAGCGTTTGCCCAAACAGGTTTCGCAATCCACAAGCACATCAGGCAAAAAGTTCATTTCAACAACGCGCACGCCAGCACCTTGACAAGTTTCGCAACGCCCACCTTTCACATTAAAAGAAAAGGTGCCTGGCTTGTATCCACGAATTTGAGCTTCTGGTAATTGTGCAAAAAGCGTTCTTATTTCATCAAACAACTTGGTGTAAGTAGCTGGATTTGAACGCGGTGTTCTGCCAATGGGCGATTGATCGATATCAATTACTTTATCAATATGTTCTAGCCCTTGTATCTTGGCATACGGCATAACGGGTTTGATACCATGATGGAGTTCATTCACCAAAATTGGGTAAAGCGTGTGGTTGATTAAAGTCGATTTGCCACTACCAGAAACGCCAGTGACGCAGGTGAAAGTACCAAGAGGAATGCTCAAATCGACATTTTTCAGGTTGTTCCCTGTAGCCCCAAGTAACTTGAGGTGTTTTCCATTGCCTTTACGTCGTTTTGAGGGAATAGGAATTTGGCGCACTTCCTTGATATAATCTACGGTTAGCGAATTGGCATTGATCAGATCGTTGTAGGTTCCCGAAGCCACGATTGAACCGCCATGCACGCCAGCACCAGGACCGATATCCACTACAAAATCGGCAGCCATCATCATGTCTTTATCGTGTTCAACCACCAAGACAGAATTGCCAGCATCGCGCAGCTTGAGGAGTGAATCAATGAGGCGGCTGTTGTCGCGTTGATGTAATCCAATACTCGGCTCATCAAGTATATAAAGCACGTTCACCAATTCGGAACCAATCTGAGTGGCCAGTCGAATGCGTTGAGCTTCTCCCCCACTGAGCGAGCGCGCCGAACGATTCATGGTGAGATAATTTAAGCCCACTTGTAAAATAAAACCGATACGTGCTTTTAACTCTTTGATGATGTCTTTTGCAATTAACGCTTGGGAATCTGTGAAACTTGCTTCCAACTCCTGCACCCATTGATTGAGCTCGGAAAAGTCCAAATCAACCAATTCTCCGATGTGCTTATCGTTGATTTTGAAATAATAGGCTTCATTTCTTAAACGCTGACCACCGCATGAGGGACAAGTAGTTTTGTTCATAAAACTTTGCGCCCATCGTCGAATTGGGGCAGATGGATTTTCCTCAAATTGGCGTTGCACAAAGTTGCCGATGCCCTCAAAATCATCGTTTCCATTTAAAATATCATGCACCAATTGCTCAGGAACATCTTTGATTGGCGTGTCTAAATTGTATTGAGGCGCCAACATTTTCTCTATTTTATTGAGAATATAAGGCGTCTTCAAATCACCTAAGGGCAAAATTGCGCCTTTTTTGATGCTTTTCGAAGGGTCGGGAATTATTTTTTCAAAGTTCACTTCAGACACAGTGCCCAAGCCTGAACAGGTGATACACGCTCCATAAGGCGAATTGAACGAGAATAAGTTTGGCTCAGGATCGGGATATGAGATACCTGTTGTTGGGCACATCAAGAAGCGGCTAAAAAACTTTTCAACCTGGGTATCAAGTTGGTACAAAACGAGCGAACCTTCTCCATATTTCATGGCATGAGCAATGGATTCAGAGAGGCGCTGTTTATCATTTTTATCAACCACAATGCGGTCAATTACAATGTCGATGTCGTGAATTTTGAAGCGGTCTAATCGTAAATCAGCACTGATAATGACGAATTCACCATCCACACGAACCCGCGAAAAGCCCCATTTTTGAATTTGTTTGAAGAGATCGTGATAATGCCCTTTTCTACCGCGCACTTTAGGGGCCAACAAAATCATTTTTTGTCCGTCAAATTGTTCAATAATCAGGTTGAGAAGTTGGTCGTCGCTAAATTTAACCATAGCCTCTCCAGTATTGTAGGAATAGGCGGTTGAAACGCGTGCATAGAGCAAACGTATAAAGTCGTAGATCTCGGTAATTGTGCCAACAGTTGACCTTGGGCTCTTGGAAACCGTTTTTTGTTCGATAGATATAACTGGGCTCAATCCATCAATTTTGTCAACATCCGGACGCTCCATGCCTCCTAAAAACTGACGGGCATAGCTAGAAAACGTTTCCATATAGCGGCGCTGACCTTCGGCAAAGATAGTATCGAAAGCTAAAGAACTCTTTCCGCTTCCAGAAAGCCCAGTGAAAACAACCAATTTGTTTCTTGGGATTTTGAGGTCTATGTTTTTGAGGTTGTGTTCGCGAGCACCAAAAATCTTTATGTAATCCAATTCTTCCGACATGTTTGCTTAATTTGCCTCAGAAAAACGCACTGAGGGCTTAATTGTTTGATTCTGATTTGGATGGTGGTGCTTTATATTTGAGGGTAATCCGGTAAATCCAAATAAAAACAAGTATGAAATACAAAATCCCAAAAAGCAAAGGCCAAACGATATTGATTGAAACCAAATAAACTCCAATAATGGCAAGGGTAGTACTCACCAACCCCAATAAGGCAAAAACGCGTCCTACTTGATTGTCCTTCAATCCTTTATAAACCAAATGGTGTGTTGTGTGATCTTTTCCACCAATCATAGGGGATTGACCGCGCTTCAATCTGTTGATGATAACCGTTAGCGTATCAATGGCAGCTGGAGTAAAGGCCACCAAGCAAATAATGAAACCAAGCCACCGATGATTTTCGAAAGAAGTGCCAACCCGCCACAGTGAATCAATCGAGGCATAGGCCAAATACAAACCAATGAATTGGCTTCCCGTGTCGCCCATAAACATCTTTGATGGATGCCAATTATAATAAAGGAAACCTATCAAAGCACCAATAATTGAAACGTTCATTTTCAAATTAAACGACAAATCATCTGAAGAAATAATCATAAATCCTGCACAAGCAGCCACCAAGACAAAGATGGACACTGTGGTTGTGATGCCATCCATGTTGTCTAGCATGTTGAGAGAATTCATCAGCGCCACCACCCAAATGATGGTGATGATGATATCTACAATTAAAATATGAGAAAAGGGAATTGTAGTGCCTGTAATGGCAATGATAAATCCGGACAAAATCTGTCCCGATAATTTAATAAGTGGTTTGGTATTGAAGGTGTCATCCATAAAACCAACCAGAGTAGCCACCAAAACTGCTGCAAAGAATCCAATGAATTTCAAGTTTTTAGCTGCAATTTCTGCGTAATCGAAGACGAGTAAAAGGGTGATAAATGAAAGTAGAAATCCAATAAAAAAGGAAACCCCTCCGATAGAAGGTTTGGCTTGAGCACTCCAACGGATTGTGAATTCTTGGTGGCTTCTGATACCCAGATTTTTAGAAAATCTTAAAAGCAAGCCATTTACCACAATAGATAGGAAAATGTTCAGTACGAGAATAATCAATAGCGTTATAATCATGGTCTCATGCAAAAGGCGATGCAAAATTAGCAAAAGTATCCAAGTCAGCATCTCTTTTAGAAATCATTGGATTATTAAATTCCCACTGGATGCTTAAATCAACATCATTCCAAAGAATTCCTAGTTCGTGTTCGGGGCTGTAATAATTGGTGCATTTGTATTGAAAAATGGTATCATCCTCCAAAGTCAAAAAGCCATGTGCAAAACCCGGTGGCACAAAAAACTGTCGTTTGTTTTCTTCTGTGAGCAAAACCATTTGATGCTGACCATAAGATGGGGAGGATTTACGAATATCCACGGCAATATCGAGCACAGCACCTTGCACCACACGCACCAACTTGCCTTGAGCCATCGGAGGTTTTTGCAAATGCAATCCCCGCAAGACCCCTCTCGAGGACTTTGACTCATTGTCTTGCACAAAGGGCTCTGTGAAGCCTGTTTTTTCCATAAAAACATCGGCTCGGAAGCTCTCAAAAAAATAGCCTCTGTGATCGCCATGTATCGTAGGTTCTATGATCCAAAGCCCTTCAATATCTCCTGGAATAAACTTCATATTACTCGTTTGAATTTTCGCCATACATCATTAGGAAAATCTTCAAAAAAGAGTCAATTTCCCCATCCATAACAGCATCCACATTGCCAGTTTCATGACCTGTTCTCACATCTTTAACCAGCTTATATGGATGCATCACATAATTTCTAATTTGAGAACCCCATTCAATTTTTTTCTTGCCAGCCTCAATTTCACTGCGTTTTTCCATGCGTGCGCGCAACTCCAATTCATACAATTGAGATTTCAATAGCTGAATAGCTTTTTCTTTGTTGCCCAACTGCGAACGGGTCTCTGAGTTTTCAATGATAATGCCCGATGGCGCGTGACGTAAGCGCACGGCAGTTTCTACTTTGTTTACATTTTGACCACCTTTTCCACCCGATCGAAAGGTTTCAAAGGTATAATCAGCAGGATTAATTTGAATATCGATGGTGTCATCGACCAACGGATAAACATAAACAGAGGCAAAAGAAGTATGGCGCTTGGCATTGGAGTCGAATGGAGAAATACGCACCAAACGATGCACCCCGTTTTCGCCTTTCAAATAACCAAAGGCAAAATCGCCCTCAAACTCTAAAGACACGGTTTTAATTCCAGCCACATCACCTTCTTGGTAGTTGATTTCTGTCACTTTATACCCGTTTTTTTGACCCCACATCAAATACATACGCATCAACATGGCTGCCCAATCGCAACTCTCTGTTCCACCTGCACCTGCAGTAATTTGTAAAACAGCGCTCAGTTTATCTTCTTCACTAGAGAGCATATTTTTGAGTTCCAACTCTTCAACCCCGGTCTCAATTCCTTTAAAATGCTCGTCAATTTCGGTTTCAGAATAAGCGCCTTCTTTGAAGAACTCCAGCATCACTTCCAAATCTTCACAGGCTTGCACCAATTGGTCATAACCTTCTACCCAAAATTTAAGTTCGCGAATTGCTTTCAGGATTTCTTCAGCTTTTTTCGGATCATCCCAAAAGGAAGGATCTTGTGTTCGGATATCCTCTTCATGCAGCAAGCGGCGCTTGTCGTCGATAGACAAATACGCGCGCATTTTTTCCAAACGTTGAGAAATCCCCTTGAATTGTTCTTGCGTTATCATCGCTGCAAATTTATCTGATTTTTGGGATTGACTGCGGATAAAAGGCTATCATTCATCCGCATGTTCAACCATCAAAGTCATATCCAAAACACCGCGCAAATCAGGATTCATCACAGCGTGTTCCATTCGAATGATGTGTTTCCCTATGTCTTCAAAACGATGTTTGTAGGCGAAAACTCCTGTAAAAGTGTAGCTTGAACCACTTTTTTTGCCAAGCCATTTTCCTTTTGGATCAATGACTTGCAAGTTGATGGTATCCGTTGATGAGGCGCCTGTAGGTTTAACTGTGTGCATCAAAACCCACATGTTTTGGTAGTCATATTCATCATTGAGGCGTAACACAAACGACATGTTGTACAGTCCAATTGAATCCTGCATATCGAATTGGAATTCAGGCATTTCACCCGAGCCCCAGATGCCATCAGAAAAGACATGTGTATCCGAATACACAGGCGCTTTTTTGCAAGCCACTAGACTAACAAGCACGAGCATGGCTCCAAAAATCAATTTACTCACTTTTATCTGCATTGTTTTGTTCACCATTGTTTTTTGGTTTTCTTCGCTTATTTCTGTTGCGAGAAGACTTGTTGGCATTGGGCTCATTTGGATTTTGAGTGGCATCAGTAACTGGCTTTTGGGGCGCTTGTTGCTGAGGTGGTTTATTCTCATTTCTAGGCTGGGGTCCTTTTTGAGGATTGGGTCCACGCTGGTCCTTTCTCGCCTGATTTTGTTGATTCTTGTTCTGACCTTGGTTTGGATTTGGATTGTTGGTGGCTTTAGGTTGTTGCAGCTGACCTTTATTTTCAGGTCTTTGCTCCATGCGCGCATTTTGCTGCTGACCGTTGGCTTCCGCATTGGGCTGATTTGGCTTTTTCTTTTTCTTCTTTTTTCGTTTGAAAGTATCATCAAACCGATCCAAACTGTCCTGACCAACTACATTCGTATAATCTTGAACTACAACTGGTTTTTCTTCCTCAAAATCTTTTAAATCAACTGGTTTTTCACCAGCTTTGTTCATGGCAATGACTTCTTTGGCGCGTTCTGGAGAAATAACAACCATGGTGCTGCCGCCAAACTCCCTGTCGTTGGATTCTTGCAAGTACCACAATTCACGTTTAAACACATCTGTTTTGATATGAAAAGCACGGCCCTTTTGGGTTTGCAATTTCACTTCAGTTGACGGAAAGTCTTTCAAGGCCTCCACGTACATGTCCAATTCATAATTCAAGCAACACTTGAGTTTACCACATTGTCCTGCCAATTTTTGTGGATTCAAGGATAGTTGTTGATAGCGTGCAGCACTGGTAGAAACGGAGCGAAAATCGGTAAGCCAAGTAGAACAGCACAATTCGCGACCACATGATCCAATTCCACCGAGTCTAGAAGCTTCTTGTCGCGCACCAATTTGGCGCATTTCAATTTTCACTTTAAAATCGCCAGCCATCACACGGATTAATTCACGGAAATCTACACGACCTTCGGCAGTATAGTAAAAGGTCGCTTTTGTTTTATCGGCCTGATATTCAACATCAGAAATTTTCATATCCAATCCAGATGCAATAGCATGCTTTCTTGCTTTATGCATGGTTTCAAATTCCATTGACCTGGCTTCTTTCCAGATGTCTAAATCTTGTTGAGTAGCCTTTCTTAATATAGCTTTAGCCTCGTGAGCTCTAAAATCTGGTGCTTTTTTATTCAGCTGGATGCGTACCAAGTCGCCGACAATAGACACAATTCCGACATCGAAACCTGGTGCGGTATCAACAACCACGGCGTCGCCTACCTGCAGGTTTTGCGCATCGTTGTATCGGAAAAATCCTTTTCTACTATTTTTGAAGCGAACTTCAACGATATCAAACATTTTTTGGCCATTCGGCAAAGCCATGTTCGACAACCAGTTGAAAACGCCTAGTTTATCACATCCACCTGAACTACAAGTACCGTTGTTCTTACATCCACGAGGAACGCCGCCAGAGTTGGAGCAGTTCGCACATCCCATAGTTCAAATTTTGGTGTAAAATTAAGAAAAAATGAAGACGGAAAATTGCGAATCAAAAATGATTTTGAACTCGATTTTGTGAACTACATCAGGATAAGGGTGAACAAAGGCAATAAAGCACCGTACATATACAAGCTCAAGTCTTTATGTGGTTAAAAAATGACCACAAAAGGAACAGAAGTTTTTTCTAGTATGGTAAAAAAACGACGCATATAAGGACAGAAGTGAACATAAGTGTCCAGTCCAGTCTTCAAAATCGGATATGCTCATTCAATTAATGATTAAAACTAAAGTTGACTTTTTTGATAGGCTATGTGACCATTCAAAATGGTTGTATGCACACAGTTTTTCCCGAAAGAATAGGGCAAATAAGCCAAACTTGGGACTGTGTCTGTAATGATGATGTTTGCTTTTTTTCCACGAGAGATAGACCCGTGGGATTCCGATAAGCCCATAGCATAAGCACCATTTAAGGTCATTGCGCTCAGTGCTTCCTCTGGCGTAAGTCGCAATTTGATGCACGCCAAAGACCAAATGAACATCATATTTGAGCTGGGCGTTGTGCCAGGATTAAAATCTGTTGCTAATGCCAAAGGCAAATCGTGGTTCAATAAAGTTCGTGCCTGACCAAATGGAATATTTAAAAAGAAAGAACAACTCGGCAAAAGTGTAGGCATGCAAGAACTATTTTGAAGCGCAGAAATATCTTCATCGTTCAATTCTTCGAGGTGATCCACAGAAAGCGCGCCCAAATCTATAGCCGCTTGAATACCTCCAAATGCGTTAAACTGATTGACGTGAACCTTCGGAATCAAACCAAAATCACGGGCTTTGGTCATCAAATATTGCATTTCGTCAATAGAAAAATAGCCTTTTTCACAAAAAATATCGATGTAATCTGCCAGTTGCTCCTCGGCAATTGTTGGTAGCAATGCAATCATTAAATCCAAATATGCACGGTGATTTTCGCGGTATTCTGTTGGATATGCATGAGCGCCGAGAAAAGTGGCTTTTATGGTGATTGGATGCGATTCTTTGAGTCGCTTGATTACGCGAAGCATTTTCAATTCCGCTTCTTGTGTAAGTCCGTAACCCGATTTAATTTCAACCGCACCTGTGCCTGTGGCGAGCATTTCATTCAATCTATCATAGGCCAATTGATACAAAACTTCTTCATCCGTTTTTTGCAAGACCCGAGCCGAATTCAATATACCCCCACCTTTTGACGCAATCTGCTCATACGTTAAACCGTGGATTTTATCGACAAACTCGGCTTCGCGCGACTGGGCAAAAACAGTATGGGTGTGGCTATCGCAAAAGGCAGGTAAAACCAATTTATCTTGGGCGTCGATGATACTTAATCCATTCCAATCGGTGATTCCTAGCAAATCATCCATGGAACCATAGTCCACGATGCGTTCATTTTCTATGGCTAAGTACGCATTTTGAATAGATTGAATTTCTTGTAGCGCTTTGCCCTTTAAAGCAGGAGGTAAATCATCGCCCACAAGGAAAAGCTCCTTGATGTTCTTGATTAGAATTTTTGCCATTATCAAATTTGTATTGTTATAAGCCAAATTGTTTTAAAACTTCGGCACTCATTTCTGTGTAACCATCAGGAGCGGTCATGTCAAACGCATTCGGATTGTCCACTTTATCAGAATAAGACATCAAGGTAAATCGCATGATAAAGCCTTCCTGAATCATTTCAAATTCGGCCATGGCGCCTGGTATTTTAGAATTTTTACCAATATCAAAGTTCGATAAAATTGGAAAATTCAATTGAGGTACGTACCAAATGGTGTATTCATTTCCTTCTTTATCAAAAAGTAAGGCTTTTTTACAATCAAGTCCCGCAATTTTTTTTGTTTCATTAACCAAAGTCACTCGCAAATCAGAAGCTGGTTCTTCCACCACGTTCTCATCAATAGTTGAATTGGCAAAATAATTCCCCATTGGCGACTCTACAATGGTAAGCGTTTTTTTTGACTTCAAATCGCTGATTGTTTTGGTCATGCTCATGGTGCCGAGTCGCATCAACATGGCTGTATGTGTGGGCGAATAGTAGATTTCCATCTGGCTATTCATGAGCATTGCTTTGAGCATTTGCATTTCTGGGTCGCTTGTTTCAATGGAAATGGCGTATTTTAAAGTGCCTGTTTGCGCATTAGAAAAAAGGCTTAAAGTAATCGATAAAGCGAATAGATAAATCGTTTTCATAAATGATAAATTTAATGACTTGATGGGCATTATTCAAAGTCCGAGCCAAAGATAAAAATTAATCTCTTGGGATGTAAAGTTAAGTACTTATTGAAAAAATGAATTGTATGTTGAGTATTGAACTCACCGGCTTCTAAAATTATCGAACAAAAACAAAATGACCCAAAATTTGAAATCTTCCATCCAGAAAAAGCCTTTGCTGCACGGTGCTCAGGGAATAAGAACCAAACTTTACACCCCTACCGAATTATTTCACTGCCTTTAGCGTGAAACTAAAAGTTGATCCAATACCCACGGTACTTCTAACATTAATGGTTTGTTCGTGCGCTTCCATGATTGTTCGCGCAATTGCCAAGCCCAAACCAGTGCCACCTTCATGTCTGTTTCGGCTTTTTTCTACTCGATAGAATCGTTCAAACAATCGCGGTAACTCAAGAGCGTCTATGCCAGGACCGTTATCTGATACCTCAACCAAAATGGATGTATCTAAAGCATTGAATCGAATAACAGTTTCACCCGGGTCGTTGCCATATGAAATGGAGTTCTTAATCAAATTGATAAGCACCTGCTCTATTTTGGATTTGTCGGCCATTACATAAATAGGCTCATAAGTCTTGGCCAATTTGAGTTCGATATTTTTTTCTTGTGCCAATGGCAACAGCATATCTGAGATTTCGTAGACCAATTTTACAATATCAAATCGCGTTTGATGCAGTTGAATTTTATCCACCTCCATTTGGGTAATTTGGTCTAAATCTTCTAACAAAGTTGTTATTCTATCTACTGCTTTAGATGCTCTTTCTAGAAATTTTGTGTTCACGTTTGGATCCTCTAAGCCACCTTCAAGCAAAGTCATGATGTAACCTTGAATAGAAAAAACAGGCGTTTTGAGCTCATGTGCCAGGTTGCCCAAAAACTCTCGCCGAAATTGTTCCTGTTGCCTCAAGTGTGATATTTCCATATTTCTATCCGCAACGAAAGACTCAGTCTCTTTGGTTACTTCAGCCAGCAAATCTTTGCTCATGTCTACCTCAATCTTTTGGTCTGAATCCAATTTTCTTCTGCGAATGGCGCGGTAAATCACCTTAATTCTGCTGTAGAGAAAAATCTTAACGCTAATGTAATTTAAAATATAAGCCGCAAAACCAAGAAAAACAGCAAAAAGCAATACCCAATACCAGGTTATCGGTACCACTTCAAAAAGCAACAACATTCCCGATATTCCTGCAATAACGGCAATGCCCAAACTGGTGTATAAAATAAATTGCGCAGGACTGATAGATTTCATGAAACAAAAGTATCTGAAAACAAAACGCCAAATGGCTTACAAATATTCTTAACATTATCATAATATTACTCAGCAAATCAAAACTTTTCTATTTTTGAGTGCGATTTTCTATCTTTTATGAAAGCACTTAAATATCTGGCCGCATACATTACTCCAGCCTTGGTGGTATTCTCTATTTGGTCAGCCAATTTATACAGCTATTCTGCGCTTTTAATTTTATTTGTCTTCTTCCCGATTTTGGAACTATTTCTCAAATCCAATGCATCGAATATGGATAGAATTGAGGAAGAAATGGTACTGAAAGACAAAACCTATGATATCATTTTGTGGATGTTGGTACCCATGCAATATTTCATCCTGGTTTATTTCTTATTTCAAATGAAAGAAGAAATGAGTACTTCGGTTCGCGCCGGAATGATTATTAGCATGGGAATAGCTTGCGGAGTTATTGGCATCAACGCGGCGCATGAATTGGGACATCGAAACACGAAATTCGAACAAACACTGAGCAAGATGCTTTTGCTTACTAGCTTATACATGCACTTTTTTATTGAACACAATCGCGGACACCATAAAAATGTGAGCACAGACGAAGATCCTGCTTCTAGCAAGTATGGGGAAAGCCTGTATACTTTTTGGTTTCGTTCCATTATTCATTCCTACATATCGGCTTGGATATTAGAAAAAGAAAAACTGGAAATGCAGAAAAAATCCTTTTGGTCTTTGTCCAACGAAATGCTTGTTTTCCAAGGCATTCAATTCATTTTCCTGGCGCTCATTTATCTGGTTTTTGGATTCAAAATTCTGATTTACTTCGTAGTCGCTGCTGCCATTGGAATTATACTTTTAGAAACGGTGAATTACATCGAGCACTATGGACTGAGAAGGAAAATGAAAGATGGCAGATACGAACGTACAATGCCCATTCATTCATGGAATTCCAATCATCCTTTGGGTAGATTGGTTTTATTGGAGCTTTCCCGACATTCAGACCACCACTACATTGCCAGTAGGAAATATCAAATTTTGAGGCACCATGAAGCTAGTCCACAAATGCCAACAGGCTATCCAGGCATGATGCTTTTATCGCTCGTGCCTCCATTGTGGTTTGGCCTGATGCATAAAAAAATCAAAAAATATATAGACACAATTGAAGGCAGCGATTTAGACTAATTTCAAATTACACAAAATCAAAAACAAAACGAGCAGCCACTTGTTGGTGATGCTAGACACAATTAAAATGAAGAAAATTGCAGTTATTGGCTCTGGCTTTTCTGGACTTTCGGCAGCAGCATATGCAGCAAAGGCAGGTCACGAAGTACATATTTTTGAAAAAAACGATCGCGTTGGTGGTCGAGCACGACAATTTACAACCGACAATGGCTTCGTCTTTGACATGGGTCCAAGCTGGTATTGGATGCCCGATGTTTTCGAAGAATTTTTCGCGGATTTCGATGTAGATATTAAGGATTGTTATGATTTGGTTCGACTCAATCCTCAATTTGATATGATTTTTGAAGATGGTGTGCTAGAGGTGCCTGATAGCTACGATGATTTGCGTGCCATGTTCGAAAAACTCGAGCCAGGTTCAGGTCCGCGCTTGGATAAATTCATGAAGGAAGCCGAATACAAATATGAGGTGGGTATGAAAGAATTTGTGCGCAAACCTTGTCATTCTTGGTCAGAATTCATGTCGATGAAAATCCTGAAAAGCGCATTCAAATTGGATTTGTTGACCAGTTTTAGAAAACATGTTCGACAACATTTCACGCATCCCAAATTGGTTGCCTTGATGGAATTCCCCGTGCTTTTCTTGGGTGCTATGCCTCAAGATATACCGGCGTTGTATAGTCTTATGAATTATGGCGGAATCAAATTGGGCACTTTCTATCCAATGGGTGGATTTGTGAAAATAATTGAATCCATGCGCGATATTGCTTTGAAACAAGGTGTTCAAATTCACCTCAATGCAGCTATAGAAAAAATAAACGTCGCCAATAAAGAAGCGCAGTCTATCCGTGTGAATGGAGAAAATTTGGTTTTCGATGCCGTCATTGCATCTTCAGATTACAATCATACCGAACAGCAATTACTCGACGCTGAATACCGCAACTATGACGAGGCCTATTGGGCCAAAAAAACATTTGCACCTTCTTGCCTCATTTATTATCTCGGTTTTGAAGAAAGAATTCCGAATTTAAAGCACCATACCCTATTTTTCGAAAAAGATTTGGATGCACACGCTGTCGAAATTTATCAAACCAAAAAATGGCCAACAGAGCCTTTGTTTTACGTTTGTTGTCCTTCTCAAACAGATCAGCACGTAGCACCTGAAGGCAAAGAAAATTTGTTCCTTTTGATGCCTTTGGCTACGGGAATTGAAGACAATGAAACACTCAGAGAAAAATACTTCGAAGAAATGATTACGCGCATCGAAGCCAGAACGGGAACATCAGGTTTGAAAGATAAAATCAGCTTTAAAAGAAGTTTTTGTATCAATGATTTTATAACAGATTACAACGCCTATAAGGGAAATGCCTATGGATTGGCAAACACTTTGAATCAAACTGCTGTTTTAAAACCTGCTATCAAAAACAAAAAAGTGAAGAACCTATTTTACACTGGTCAGCTCACCGTTCCAGGACCGGGAGTGCCGCCATCTTTAATTTCGGGTAAAATTGTAGCCGCTGAGTTGAACTAGTTACCTTTGTATTATGATTTGGAATATTTTGATTGTTATTGGTACTTTTTTGGTGATGGAAGGCATCACTTGGCTCACACACAAATATGTGATGCACGGTTTTTTATGGAGTTTACACAAAGACCACCATCATAAGGAGCACGAGCATGCCTTAGAAAAAAATGACTATTTCTTTTTGATCTTTGCTGCTCCAGCCATCGCCATGATAATGTATGGTATTGAAAGCGGCTGGAACCATTTGTTTTATATTGGTGTTGGCATCTCGCTTTACGGCATGGCTTACTTCTTTGTTCACGACATTTTCATTCATCAGCGCATCAAATGGTTCAGAACAGCCAAAAGACCCTACTTTTTAGGCATGAGACGCGCACACAAACAACATCACAAACACACTGGAAAAGAGAAAGGTGAATGCTTCGGTTTTTTGTGGGTGCCTCCCAAATACATCAAAATGTATGTAAAAAAACAACAGTAGTCAATTGTTGTTGATTTGAACAAATACTTGCGTCATTAGGCAACTTCGACAAAAATAACTCGTTGGTTTTCATGTGAGTCGTTAAAATAATGTAATTTTAACCGCTAAACTTTAAAACCATGAAACTATTTTACTTAGCCTTGTTGGGCTGCTTGCCTATTGGTGCGTTCGCTCAAAAAGTGAACCGTCAACCTCAAAATGTTGTTCGTACAGATGTTCAAAACAAAACAACTGGCGATTTGGTAATAGTTGAAGGCAATCGTACTACAACAATTCACGCTGATGGAAGCCGAACAATAACTGTTGATGCCACACAAGTGAGTCCTTCCAGTTATTCCGCACAAACCCAACAACAAAATCCTGCTGCATCTCCAGTGACAATGCAATGGACGAAAGAAGATTTGGAGCTTTACATTGCAAGTTTAGAGGCCAAAAAAGTCCATGTCTCTCAGATTCCCGAAGAACACACCAAGGCTTTAGAATCTGGCTGGTATGATTTCATTGATGAAATGATTCGACAGTCGAAAGAATTATTATCGAGTATGAATTAATGAAAAACACACGGAGATGAAAACTATTCGATTAATTCTTACATCAGTTTTTCTCTTTTTTGGTTTTACTATGGCCTATGGACAAGCAGGTGGCACCTCATGCGCCGATCCAGTGCCTATTTGTACACAACAAGGGGTAACCTTTACTGCCAATGCAAATGGTCAGCCAGCATCTACAGTAAATCCAGGGAATAATTACGGTTGCTTATTAACCACACCCAATCCATCTTGGTATTATTTGGAAATTTCTCAGGCAGGTGACATTATCATGGATTTGTCAGCGCCACAAGATATCGATTTTGTGATTTATGGCCCATTCCCGAATTTAGCCAATGCTATCAGTAACTGTGGGAATTATAATAATATTGTTCCAAACATTGGCGACCCATTTCTTTGTGGAGTTTTTGACATTTGTGATGCTTATGGTTGCAGTTATGACCCTACTGCAAACGAAACACCTGGCATACCTAATGCTCAAGTGGGTCAGGTGTATATCATGTTGGTGACCAATTATGCCAATACTGTGCAGCAAATCACACTCACTCAAACCGGGGGAACAGGTGCAACGGATTGTTCTATTCTAGAACCTTGTGCTTTTACGAATATTGATGCCAATATTTCGGCATGTGACCCCCAAACCAACACATTTGGCATAACAGGAAGTGTAAGCTTTGACAACGCGCCTAGCACAGGTCAGTTGATAATAAGTACCTGCAATGGTGTTCAGCAAGTTTTCAATGCCCCATTTACAAGTCCGCAAAATTACAACCTACAAAATATACCTGCCAACGGACAAAACTGCAATGTTACTGCTACGTTCACAGCAGAAACAACTTGTACAATTTCTGTTGGTCAATTCGTGGCTCCGACATGCGATTGTTTCATGACCTTCTTGCAAACGAATATTTCGGCCTGTCAGGGATTAACCAACACATTCAATATAACAGGCTTTGTGGAATTTGACTCACCACCCTCAACTGGCACATTAACTGTTACTGATTGCAACGGGAATAGCCAAACATTCAATCCGCCTTTTACAAGTCCAACCAACTATGCGCTCAATGGCATAACAGCAGGGGGAACGTTCAACTGTACCGTAACCGCTTCATTTTCAGCCGACCCGAGCTGTACAATAACCAGCAATCCATTTGATTATCCTGCTGCCTGTGATTGCCCCGCTTATATTGGCACATTTACAAACACGGTGACAGGAATGACCAATTTAAACACTCCTTATAATCTTTGCTTCAATGATGAATTGACAATAATCGGGAATGGTGATTTTATTCCAGCAGACCAATCTCAATCGAATATTGTGTACGACCCCGGTATTTGGTTATTGGTTTATGAATGTCCACCCACAATAGGTCCTACCGACGATATCAATGACGACCCCTGTCTTTTGGGTATAGCTTCTGACAATGACGCTGCATGGGCTATAATCAACGACATTGGCGATGGATTGACATTCTATTTTGTTCCTATAACCATGTACAGTATGGTTGACGGCTTTTACAGCAGCACCAATTCTTTAATCAATTGTTATGACTTGGGACCGGTTTATCCAGTGACATATTTACCAGAAGTGGTAGCCAACCATACAACAGATTGCGCTACGGGTACTTTAACAGCAACTGTTTCTGGTGGTTCTGCCGAGGTTTACGGTTCTCAGTTTTCAGCTCAAAACTTATTACCTCAGTCCGCAAGTTTTGTAAACAACAGCACTGGAAATAATGGCAATATCGTTGTAACAGGTTTAATTTCAGGTGATGTTTACTCTTTTGATATTATTGATGCCAATGGGTGTTTCATCACCATCAATGGAATATTTCAAGGTGCAAATCCTGTACAAATCCAGTATCCTGCGTCTAATTATTGTATTGGTCAAAGCAACCCAACACCCGTAATAATTGGCGCCCAAGGAGGCACATTTACGAGTAACAACCCAGGCTTATCTATTAACCCCAACACTGGTCAAATTAATTTAGCCGTTTCTTTACCAGGAAACTATGTTGTTACCTACCAAACCTCTGAACCAACTTGTTTTTCCATAGCTCAAGCCAATATTACAATTTCAGGTTCGGTAACAAATACCATCAACCAAACCATTTGTGAAAATCAATTGCCCGTTACGATCAATGGAATAGTTTTCAATCAAGCAGGGCAACAAACAATTAATTTAACCACGGCTGCGGGTTGCGATTCAACGGTGATTATTAACTTGACAGTAATCCCGATACCAACACCTACTTTTTCGGGGAACAATCTAAGTGGTTGTGCTCCCTTGACAGCAAGTTTTCAGAACAACACACTGGGTCAATTCTCCAATTGCGTTTGGAATTTTGGAACTGGTGCAAGCGCCACGGGTTGCGGGAATGTCTCTAACACCTACACCCAAGCCGGATGTTATGACGTCACCTTAACGGTTACCACTGATCAGGGTTGTACGGGCAGTTTCACCATTGAAGACATGGTTTGCGTTACGCCTACCCCTATTGCGAGTTTTGTGCCGAATCCAGCCATTTTGAGTACTGTAGACCCCACCACAGACATGATAAATTTAAGTGTGAATGCGCAAAATTATGTTTGGTATTTCGGTGACAACTCTGCCCCAAATACGGAGGTTGCTCCAACGCATACTTATTCTGAAATACCTGGAACTTATGTCATAACTTTGATCGCTTACAGTGGTGCTTGTACAGATACAGCGCAACAGATTGTCGTTATTGATAATGAACCTATTTTCTATGTGCCTAACACTTTTACGCCCGATGAAGATAATTTCAACCCCACTTTTCTTCCTGTATTTACCGCTGGTTTTGATATTTTCAATTACAATTTATTGATTTTCAATCGTTGGGGAGAAGTAGTTTTTGAATCTAACAATGCGCTTTTCGGATGGGATGGAACTTACGGTGGTGAAGTTTGTCAAGATGGCACATACATTTGGCAAATTACCTTTAAGGAGATTGGAAAAGACAAGCGCATTGTTGTGCGGGGGCATGTGAATTTATTGCGCTAAAAAAAGCAACTTTTTTGCACTTAATTCGTCAAAGTTTTGTTCATTTATGCATGAATTAACACTTTGACTGAACTTTATGAAAAAACGCTACCTTGCCGCCATTTTTGCATTTATTTGTGCAAATTCTTTCTCACAAAATTGTCAATATCTCGGAGCTGATCAATATTTGCCCTGTGGTGTTACAAGTACCACAATAACGGCAGATTTCTCTCAATGTTCTGGGGGTGCTACTACACCACCAAAAGAAACAACGACGTATTTAGCTCAAAATATTCCCTTCGCTCCATCCCCTGCAACAGGAACACAAGTATTCTTGAGTGACGATGCTGTATCAGGAATGCTTCCAATCGGTTTTTCATTTTGTTTTTATGGCAATACCTACACCAATTTTTATATAGGTTCAAATGGTTGGATTTCATTCTCAGCAGGACAGCCAGCCACGTATACCTCAGCGCCAATACCATCAACAGCATTTGGTGTTCCTAAAAATTGCATCATGGGTCCTTGGCAAGACTGGCATCCAGGAGTTGGAGGTCAAATTCGCTACCAAACTCAAGGCACCGCTCCATGTAGAAGATTGGTTGTGAGTTTTACTAGTTTGCCTTTTTTCTCGTGTACATCGACATTGGGCACTTTCCAGATTGTATTGTATGAAGGCACCAACATTATTGAAAACCATATTACCAGTAAACCCAATTGCGCATGGGCAGGTGGTACCGCGGTTCAGGGAATTCACAATTTGCCAGGCACTGCGGCCGTGACAGTACCAGGTAGAAATTCTACTTCTTGGACAACAACCAACAACGCTTGGCGCTATACACCAAACGGCAACAATGTTACACCAACCCTTACATGGTATCAAGTTGGAAATCCTACGCCTATTGCCACTAACGTACCGACCATTACGGTAACGCCACCTGCTGGAGGAGCGTATTATACGGCTACCTACAGCTACACAGGTTGTTATGCTAACTACATGGCTTGTGTTGGAGGAAGTGGATTTGTGCAAGACACCGTATTTGTGCAACCCATGATGAACCAAACCGCTCAATTCAACCAAAGTCCGGATTACTGCTCAGGCGCGCCTATTCCACCTTTGCCCACGAGCTCCATCAATGGAATAACCGGTGCATGGACGCCTGCAATCAATAATACACAAACAACAACGTATACATTCACACCAAACCCAGGACAATGCGCAGACCCTGTGTTACAAACAATTACCATTATTCCAAATGTGACACCCACTTTTGCACCTGTTGGTCCTTTTTGTATTGGCACGGCCATACCAAGTTTACCAACCAATTCAACCAATGGTGTGTCGGGTTCATGGTCTCCAGCAATCAACAACCAAACTACATCAACTTACACTTTTACTCCAAGCGGTGGGGTATGCGCAATCGCAACGAATATGACCATCGTGATTGACAATTTAATTACACCAACCTTTGCTCAAGTCGGTCCGTATTGCTCTGGAGCGAATATCCCGAGTTTGTTGACTACATCACAAAACGGATTTACAGGAACATGGTCGCCAGCAATCAACAACACTGCTACAACCACCTACACTTTTACCCCAAATCCAGGTCAATGTGCTGCCACAACCACAATGACAGTTAACATCACCAACAACACCACGCCTACATTTGCTGCGGTAGGACCTTATTGCAGTGGCGCCAATATACCTGCAATATCCACAACTTCTCAAAATGGAATCACAGGAACATGGGCACCAGCAATAAATAACACAGCAACAACTTCTTACACATTTACACCAACTGCAGGTCAGTGCGCTACAAATGCCGACTTAACAATCACAATTAACCCCAATATACTGCCTACTTTTACCCCAGTTGGCCCATTTTGTACTGGGAGTAATATCGCCCCTTTGCCAACTACCTCACAAAATGGTTTTACTGGAACTTGGGCACCTACAATTAACAATACTACGACAACGTCCTATACTTTTACTCCAACGCTTGGTCAATGCGCTACTACTGCGTCAACAAGCATTACCATCACACCGTTAATAATTCCGACATTCAACCAACTTGGCCCCTATTGTGGAGGAGGAATTATCCCACCGTTTCCAACAACTTCACAGAATGGTTTTACTGGAACTTGGAGTCCTGCGCCAAACAACATGCAGACTACGTCATACACATTTACAAGTAACCCAAATCAATGTGCTGCAAACACATCCATGACAGTTGACATCACACCTGTAACACCGAGTGTGACCAATATTTCTGTATGTCAAAATGCATTGCCTTTTAGTTGGAATGGTCAAAACATCAACAGTGCTGGTCAATTTCAAGCAAGTTTGAGTTCCCCTGGTGGCTGCGATTCTATAGCTATTTTGAATTTAACATTGTTACCCACCTTATCGAGCACAACCAATGTTCAAATTTGTCAAAATCAGATTCCCTACCTTTGGAATGGACTTTCTCTAAGCACTTCGGGCACAAACACTTTAACATTAACATCTGTTCAAGGTTGTGATTCATTGGCTACATTAAACCTAACAGTAAACCCGATGCCAAACGCCTCATTCGCTGCCAACTACGAAGATGGGTGTGCACCATTACAAGTGACTTTCTCAAACAGCGGAGGTTCATCTGGCACATGTCAATGGAACCTTGGAAATGGCGTAGTTTCGAGTAACTGTGGTACTGTTGTAGGTACCTACAATTCATTCGGATGCTATGATGTATCTTTGCAAATAACGAGCGCTGCAGGGTGTTCAAGTACTTTGACTTTAGACGATATTGTATGTGTGAACCCACAACCTGAAGCAAGTTTTGTCGTAAATTCACAACAATTGTCCAATTTTGATCCAACAGCTAATTTCACCAACACGTCAACAGGACACGTTTCTCAAACTTGGAATTTTGGCGATGGCAGTGGCACTAGTACTTTGAATAATCCACAACATACTTATCCAGAAGCTGCGGGATACTACTACGTGACTTTGGTCGTTGCCAATTCGCATGGTTGTGTAGATTCAACAACACAATTGATTGTTGTTGACAATGTTGTAGTTTTCTATGTGCCCAACACCTTTACGCCGGATGGAGACGTATATAATGAAACTTTTAGACCCATTTTTACAGCAGGTTTCGACATATACCAATACCAAATGGTGATTTTCAACAGATGGGGCGAAATAATTTTTGAGTCGAACAATTCTGAAATTGGTTGGGACGGCACTTATGGCGGCAACACTTGTCAAGACGGCACATACATTTGGCAAATCACTTACAAAGAAATTGGAAAGGATAAACGAAATGAAATCAGAGGACATTTCAATCTGTTGAGATAAAACAACTTACCACTTCAACTTAAAAGCCGCAGTGAAATTTCAATGCGGCTTTTTCTTTTTTTGCATAACGAACAGACCTAAAGTTGCATTTTACACTATTTAACACTAACTTTCACCGGTTTTTTCGGCAACCCTGAAAATTTCACAACGTTTTATTATCAGAACTCTATATCATGCGAAAATTATACAATCTTACTCATAAGTTGAAGGCTTATTTCTTGTTTACATTTTCAACTATGATTGTTTTGGCATCTCAGGCTCAAAACCAAGATGGCCGCCAACTGACAGCGCAGCCGTACAATTTTTCAACCTTTTATAAACCGAATCAAGCATCCACTCATCCCTATTGGAAAGAATTTAATGGCGTAGATTTTCAGCAACACCCAGAATTTGGCATATTGCCGCACGATGCTCCATGTGAGAACTGCGTTGAAGATTATTCCAAGCGAACAAGCAATGAGCGCTATTTCATAGACATTCAAGATACTTTTGTTTTTTACCAACAAACGGGTTATGGAGATTTGAACTATTGGAATGGTCAGTATTGGTTGAGTATAGACCACAGGCTTAAATTCAATGAAATCAAGGGATTACATGCAAATTATTTTGCCAATCCGCTTTTCTTAAATCCAGCCAACAACTCAATTGAAATTGAACACAATGGTTTGCTGCTAAAATTCAACAATTGGAAGCTATACAAATCTGTTGATGATCAGAAAATATTTTTATTCGAAGCCAATTGGTCAGAATTCACTTCGGGTGACGACGGGGTTTTTGTGAAAAACATTTTCCCTGGAATAGACGCCGAATTCATCGTGATGCGAGGTACTGTTAAAACCAATTTCATTATCAACAGCATAGAGTCTATTGGTGTTTTTGATCAACTCATTTTTGAAGACCAATTCAGTTTGAAAAATGGTCAAACCACAAGAACAAAAGCCCATGAAAATAGTGCAGCCAAAGAATTTATAGGGTCATTTAGCATCTATGACAATGAGATGAATGAGCTTGTTCAATACGGCGAAGGATTGGCATATTCGAAAGCCGATCCGAAAAACAACAGCACCGCGTTAATTTATCAATTGTCGGATGAATCTGTAGCAATTTTAGTGCCTTCTGATTGGTTATTAGAACAGTTACAAAATTCTCCGGTCGTTATTGACCCTATTGTAACAGGCACCAATACACTGGCACAAGCTTCCATTTTGGGTTCGATGTACAATGCATCGTGTAATTTTATCAATAGCTGTAATTACAATTTAACAGTCGTAGCCCCAGCAAGTGCTGTTTTTCAGAATGTAACTTGGAATTTCAACTATAATGCGCAAGGGGCTTGTTGGCTTATGGACGGAGCCACACGTTTTTCTGTTGGAAGTTGTGTGAGTCCAGGTCAGGCAGGGTTCTATTGGTTTTGTAATGCCATTGGTGGTGGAACTTGCACTGGGAATAACGTGTCCATATTTAATGATGTAAGTTCTTGTCTTCCTGCTCCATCATGTTCAGCACAGAATGTCACTTTTACCCTTCAGTTTTTCAGAAGTTGTTGGGGTGCAGCAGGTTGCAATAATGCTTGTATCGGCGCAGCATCTCCTTGGTCCATTACCATTACAGGCCGAACTTTGGAATACAGCAACACGGTTAATCCAATTACGGTTTCGAGCACAACCATATGTCAAGGGCAATCTATTACTGCAAGCACAACTGGTTTATATGGTGTTGCCCCTTACACGTATACTTGGAGTTTTAGTCCAACAGGAATTCCAGTAATTGCCACGGGGCAAAGCGCATCTATTAACTTTCCAAACGCGGGTAGCATTACACTTTATTCAGTAATAACGGATGCTTGTGGAAATCAAGTAATTGCTTCAAGAATAATAACTGTTACCACGGGAGTTACTCCAACTTTTGCAGCTGTCGGACCCTATTGTAGCGGTGCAACTATACCAGCATTGCCAACCACATCGCAAAATGGAATTACCGGATCCTGGGCGCCAGCCATCAACAATGCAGCAACGACCACATATACTTTTACACCAACGGCAGGTCAATGTGCAACACCCACAACATTAACTATTACGATAACACCGAGCACCACGCCAACTTTCGCAGCAGTTGGACCTTTCTGTAGTGGTGCCGCTATTCCAGCTTTGCCAACCACATCACAAAATGGAATTACGGGAACTTGGGCGCCTGCCATCAACAATGCAGCAACTACAACATACACTTTTACACCAACCGCGGGTCAATGTGCCGCGACGACTACTTTAACCATTACGATTAATCCAAACATCACCCCAACTTTTGCAGCTGTGGGTCCTTTCTGTAGTGGTGCCGCTATTCCTGCATTGCCAAACACATCGCAAAATGGAATTACGGGAACTTGGGTGCCTGCCATCAATAACACGGCAACTACAACTTATACATTTACGCCAACTGCGGGACAATGCGCCACAACGACGACATTAACCATCACCATCAATCCGAACATTACCCCCACTTTTGCAGCTGTGGGACCTTTCTGTAGCGGTGCGAATATCCCTGCATTGCCAACGAATTCACAAAATGGAATTACGGGAACTTGGGCGCCTGCCATCAACAATTCGGCAACTACAACTTATACATTCACGCCAACTCCGGGTCAATGCGCCACGACGACAACTTTAACCATCACAATAAATCCAAACATTAGCCCAACTTTTGCAGCTGTGGGACCTTTCTGCAGTGGTGCAAATATTCCTGCTTTGCCAACAAATTCGCAAAATGGAATTTCTGGGACTTGGTCGCCAGCCATCAACAATACGGCAACTACTACATACACATATACGCCAACTCCAGGTCAATGTGCTTTGGCAACAACAATGACTATCACTGTTAATCCAAACATTACCCCAACTTTTGCAGCGGTTGGACCTTTCTGTAGTGGGGCAAATATTCCAGCTTTGCCAACAAATTCACAAAATGGAATTAGCGGAACGTGGGCGCCTGCCATCAACAATTCGGCAACTACAACTTATACATTTACGCCAACTGTTGGTCAATGCGCCACGACGACAACTTTAACCATCACGATTAATCCAAACATTACCCCAACTTTTGCAGCGGTTGGGCCCTACTGCAGTGGTGCGAATATTCCAGCTTTTCTAACAACTTCTCAAAATGGAATAACGGGAACGTGGTCTCCAGCGATTAATAACACAGCAACAACAACTTATACATTCACGCCGACAGCAGGTCAATGTGCTACCACTGCAACGAGAACCGTTATAATTAACCCAAACGTTACCCCGACTTTTGCAGCGGTAGGTCCATATTGCAGCGGGGCAACCATTCCTGCATTACCAACAACATCACAAAATGGCATCACAGGAACATGGTCACCAGCAATAAGCAACACGACTACAAATACTTATACCTTTACCCCCAATGCTGGTCAGTGCGCTTTGACGACAACTTTGACCATAACCATTACACCACAACCACCTGCTCCAACTGTTTTGTGCTATCAAACACCTACTTGGACCCCAAGCACATGTTCTTGGACGGTAACAGGTACACCACCGAATGTCCCAGTTATGGATTTAGGACCAGATCAAACAATCTGTCAAGGACAAAGTGTTACATTGACCGCACCAGCTGGGTACAACAGCTATTTATGGAGCACTGGAAGCACAGCTCAATCGATAAATGTAAACCAAAGTGGTACATATTCTGTAACTGGTACAGTAAATATTCCTTCACAAACGAACCTTGTTTTTAATCCTGGCTTCGAATTGGGCAATACAGGATTCTCGACTTCTTATACAGTAGGAACAGGCGGAGCTTGGGGTCCAGTATCCAATGGAAATACCTATGCCATTGTAAATAATCCAAACTCCGCACATATTCACAACGCCAATTGCCCATATCAAGGGAACATGTTGGTTGCGAACGGTGGAAATGCCGGTAACAATGCCAATGTGTGGTGTCAAACAATTACCATTCAACCCAATACCAATTATATTTTCAGTGTGGATGCCATAAATCCGCATAATGACGCTGGCTGGGGTGTTTTACCATTAACCCTCAATATGGTCATTAATGGAGTGAATGTTGGATCACTAACTCCTCCCTTGTCGCCCAATAATTGCAACTGGCAAACCTATTCTTCATCTTTGTGGAATTCGGGATCTCTAACAAGTGTGACGATTTGCATCCAAAATGCTACATCTGTGGCCAGTCTTTTGGCAATCGACAACCTCAGTTTTTCTCCAGTTCTTGTTTGTACGTACACAGATGCGGTAAATGTTACCGTGATGCCGAACATAAATCCAACTTTTGCAGCTGTTGGTCCATTTTGTAGTGGGGCAAATATTCCAGCATTGCCGACGACTTCTTCAAATGGAATTACAGGGACTTGGGCGCCTGCTATCAACAATACGGCAACTACTACTTATACTTTTACGCCAACTGCGGGTCAATGTGCTTTGGCAACAACAATGACTATTACTGTCAATCCAAACATCACCCCTACTTTTGCGGCAGCTGGTCCTTTTTGTAGTGGGGCGAATATTCCTGCATTGCCCACAACTTCGCTCAATGGTTTCA
>Ga0169931_10002060_pt1 | contig 33030 bp, 22 predicted proteins | sample Kivu_15m_20L_FD_129675 | JGI IMG/M metagenome (GOLD analysis project Ga0169931, IMG submission 129675) | Freshwater microbial communities from Lake Kivu, Western Province, Rwanda to study Microbial Dark Matter (Phase II) - Kivu_15m_20L... | ecosystem: Environmental > Aquatic > Freshwater > Lake...
ACCCCTTCAGGCAATTTCCTGCGTAAGTAACCGCACCCGGTTGGTGCGGGCGGGAGATTGTCTGAAGTCGCAGCGTTCGGCTCTTCACGCCGTCGTGTTCTGCCCCTCTGACGACCTCCCTCAGATAAGTGGCGTCACTGTACGTCGATCCAACGCACTCGTCAGTGCGAACAATGCAAAGAGGAAGAGTCATGCTCCGAGCGGTACTCTACATTCGCATGTCAACTATGGACCAAGCAACGAGTCCAGAGCAGCAGCGAAGGGAGCTTCTCCAACGATTCGGGAACACCTACGAAATCGTGGGCGAGTACCTTGACGAAGGGAAGAGTGGCAGCAAGGACGTGGAAAAGCGGACTGAGTTTCTACGTTTGCTGGCGGACTCGGCTAAGGGACGGTTCCAAATCATCCTCTGCTACGATCTATCCCGGTTTAGTCGGCTTGACACCATCGAAGGAGCCGAAGCCAAGAAGATTCTTCGAGATAATCGAATTCGACTCGTCACCGTCGTTGAAGGAGAGATTGACTGGCAGACAAGCACGGGACGGATCATTGACACGGTACTGTCAGAGTCCCAACACGAGTACGCACTCAAGATTGCAAGCAACACCCTTCGTGGAAAACTTGATCGGGCAAAGAAAGGGAAGCTCTTCGGCCAGTTGACTCCCTATGGGCTTGCCCGTCGCATTTCTGAGCCGAATGGAGCCGTGAGAATTGTTCCTCGTACTGAGGCATTCCAAAAACCCAAGGATTGGGAGCAAGTCTTTATTGCTGGTGAAGATCAAGAGGTTTCGACCGTTCGCTGGCTTTTCAGCGAGTTCTCACGAAGAGACGTGAGCTTTCATCAACTTGCACGGGAACTGAACCAGCAGGGTATTCCAAGTCCGAAAGGGAAAAAGTGGGTCTACCAAACGGTCGTTCAGATTCTTACCAACGTCAGATACGCAGGCGATCTGTCACTCGGCAAGGATGGCGCTGGCAGGCACTACAGACTGAACGGAGACGTGATCGAACGAAACACAGAAAAGAAGATGAAGACAAACAAACCCAACCCTGTACTAATTCAGAACACGCATGAAGCACTTGTTGAACGAACTCTGTTCGATGAAGTGCAAGCTAAAGTCAAGAGGCGTTGGCGGTCGGGCAAACACTCGTGTCGTGAAGAAGGGTTTGCCTTGAGTGGTGTCCTGTACTGTGGCGGGTGTGGAAAGCCGCTGTTCGGAAATGATGGAACCAAACGCTCGAAGTCACGAGATGGAGTTCGGTACGTCTGCAAAGGAATCCACCGCAGCCCAGACACCGAATGCGGGCAGTGGGGGATTCACGAAGAAGAAATCTTTCCTTTTCTTCTTCGTGTGCTGCTGGAACAGATAGACACCCTCACCATCAAGATGGCTGATACGCCACAACCGCAACTTCAATCCTGTGACACGACCCGTTTGGAGCGGAAGCTCGAAAAGTTGACGGAGGACTACAGGGCAGGCTTGCAGCGATTCCTTCGTCTTCCTGCCGACCTTCATGGGATAGCGGGCGACTTGGACGATCAACTCAAGAAGTGGAAAGCCGAAATCGAGAAAACTCAGCAGGCGATAGAGTCGATCCGTAATGGAGACGACTCGTGGAATGACGTTCTTCGCAGGCGGCTCCAATGGTGGAGAACGATGAAGGACCGATTGACTTTTATCGCAACCTTCACGTTTCGGTCAAAGCGGCGGTCGTACTCGGTTGGAGCAAACGTGACGGATTCGGGCATTCGTGAGCTTTTGCATCGAATTGACTGCCGCCTCACGCTCTGGTTTGAGAGAGCAAGTACGCATCGCTATAGGATCGTTCGAGGTAGGCTCACCGCAGGTTCAAGGGAACTCGACCTTAATCCCGCCGACTTTGACAAGGACGGGTTGGTGCCCCGGTCAAATGGTGCGGCTGACGGAGGTTCCAACTCCGCACTTTTTGACCACCCGGCTTCCGAGATCGTGTGGTGGGGCGAACGGAAGGGACGCGTGGTGAGCAGCGCTTCGCCCGCGGGCATCTTGCCGACCGCGGAATAGATGCGGGTCGTTTCGAGGCTTTCGTCCGGGGTGAGCGGCGGCAGGATCGTGGGGAGTCGCCGCGAGAGCATCGTTTTTCCGGAGCCCGGGCTGCCGAGCATGATGACGTTATGCCCGCCGGCGGCCGCGACCGTGAGCGCCCGCTTGGCGAACTCCTGGCCGCGGACGTCGCCAAAGTCCACGTCGTACAGGTTCAGCCGGGATTCGATTTCCTCCATTCCGGGGGAAACGGGATCGACCTCGATCGCGCCGGAGACGATACCCACGGCCTCGGCCAACGACGTGACGCCATAGACTTCGACTTCACGCACGACGGCGGCTTCGCGGGCGTTCGCCGCGGGGACGATGAGTTTGGGCACGCCGCGGGAGCGGGCCTCCATCGCCATCGAGAGGGCGCCGCGGATCGGTCGCACGCTGCCGTCCAGGGCGAGTTCGCCGACGCTGGAGTACGCGTCCAGTTGATCGGGCGTGAGTTGCCGCGTGGCGACGAGCAAACCGAGAGCGATGGGCAGATCCAGAGCGCCGGCGCTCTTCGGGAGGTCCGCGGGCGCCAAGTTGATGATCGTGCGGCCGGACGGACGGAAGTAGCCGAGATTGGCGAGGGCACGCTCGATGCGATGAATGCTCTCGCGGACCGCGAGTTCGGGCAGCCCCACAAGCACCGTCTTCGCCTGCCCCGCGGCCGCGTCCACCTCCACCTCGACGGGGATGGCGTCGATCCCCAGCAGGGTGAAGGTGCGAAGTTTCGCGAGCATTACTTCTTCACCTTTTCCATGGGCTTGGCGTTGTACACGAGGCGGCGGATGGCGAAGCGGGCGCCGGGAACGATGACGATCAGCGACGCGGCCAGGATGAACGCGATGAACGCTCCGGGCTTCACGTAGTATTCCACATCGCCGGTCACGGGGTTCTTCCCTTCCTTCTCCAGCGCCCCGCCGGCCATCCAGCCGCTCATGTTCACCCAACAAACGATGTCCACCACGATCATGCCGATCACGATGATCACGGCGATGATGCCCGGAGCGAGGTGCGAGGCCCAGTCTCCCGCGTCCGAAGCGACGACCTTCTTTGTCTCGTACTTCACGCGTGTCTTGTTGTTGAAGCCGCAGCTTTTGCAAACGACGGCGTCCGGCGGGTCGAGTTCCTTGGCGCAGTGCGGGCAACGCGGGGCGTCGTCCTCGCGGATGACTTCCATCGGTTTGGGAGCCTGACCTGCGGGCAGATTGTCGTCGTCGTCTTCGTCGAGGAACGGGCTCTTCGGTTTCTCCTCAGCCTTGGGAGGGGCAGGGGGCGGAGCCGGGGACTTGGGAGCGGGCTTCGCCGCGGGCTTGGCTTTCTTCGGAGCCTGAATCGCGAAGACTTCCGAGCAGCCTTTGCACTTCACTTTCTTGCCTTCGAGTTCGGCGGGAACCTTGAGCGCCTTGTTGCAGTTGGGGCAGGAAACGTCCAGCGTGGCCGCCATGAGTGGTCCTCTCGCGCGGGGGAAATCTCGCCGCCGCGGGCATAAAGCGATCCGAATCGGATCCATACTGTAGAAAATAGTCTACCCGTTCTCCCGGTTCCCAGCATGCCGAACGATCCGATTTCAGACGCGAGTGCCGCCCAGGCGACCGCGGAGCCCCGCATCCTCGTTTCGCTCGCCACTTATAACGAAGCGGGGAACATCGCCGGGCTCATCGCCGCGATTCACGAGGTGGTTCCGAAGGCGGACATTCTCGTGATCGACGACAACTCGCCGGACGGCACCGGGAAGATCGTCGAAGAGTTGAAGGCGAAGGATTCGCGGATCCACATCATCCATCGCCCGGGGAAACTGGGCCTCGGCACCGCCACGCTCGCCGCCATGGACTACGCCATGGCCAACAATTACGACCTCCTCCAGAACATGGACGCGGACGGCCAACACCCGCCGCGGTATCTCCCCGGCATCCTCGCCGGCATGAGCCAGCACGACATCATGATCGGCTCGCGGTACGTGAAGGGGGGCGGCACGGAGAACTGGCCGTTCAAGCGGCGCTTCATCAGCCAGAGCGTGAACCTGCTCGTTCGCGTGCTCTTCCGCATGCCGGTGAAGGACGCGAGCGGAGCCTTCCGCTGCTACCGTGTGAGCAAGTTGCGGAGCGCCCATCTCGAGCGAACGAAGTCCCGAGGGTACTCGTTCCAGCAGGAAGTGTTGTGGCGGTGCTACAAGTCCGGCTGCAGCATCGGCGAGTACCCGATCCTGTTCGAGAATCGCCGAGCCGGGGCGAGCAAGGTGAACCGCAAGGAAGCGATGCGGTCCATCGGCATGATCCTGTACCTCGGCATCCGCAACAACCTCGGCCTCGAACGCCATCGCTGAGCGTGGCCGCGTCGCGGTTCCGCGATACATCGAAGGAGTCACACTCCTTCGAGGCTCTCCCATGCCCGAGATCCGCGCTCTCACGGCGGCCGCGTTCGCCGCTCCGGAAAAGTTCCGCGCCTTCTGTCGCAACGGCGGCAAACCCCTCGGCGGCATCATCGACGGCGAATCGGCTACGGGCTCGATGAACGCCACGTTCCAAACCATCGATCCCGGTTCGCAGGACGTCCTCGCCACGGTCTGCGAGATGGGCGAAGCCGAAGTCGGGCGGGCCGTGCAAGCCGCGCAACGGGCCTTCGAGTCCGGCTGGAAGAGCGCCGACGTCGAGAAACGAATCGCCCTCGTGATGAAGCTCGTGGAACTCTGCGAGCGCGACCGCGACGTCCTGCTCGCCTGCGAGATCTTCGACGGCGGCAAGGTCTCGGAACTGGCCGAAGGAGACTTCACCCAGATCCGCGCGTGTGCCGAATACTTCTGCGGCGTCGCCCGCCGGATCGCCATGGGCGACGGCGCCGCCATGGCCGTGGCGGACGGCGTGAAGGGGTTCACCTACCGCGAGCCGTGGGGCGTCGTCGCCGGCATCATTCCGTGGAACTACCCGATCGTGCTCACGGCGTGGTTCATGTTCCCCGCGTTGCTTTCCGGGAACGCGATCGTGATCAAGCCGGCCGAAGACACGCCGCTCTCGGCGCTCTACATCGGCAAGCTGGCCGAGGAGGCGGGCTTCCCCCGCGGCGTGATCAACGTGCTGCCCGGCCGCGGCGAAATCACCGGCCGCGCCATCGCCGAGCATCCCGGCATCCGCTACATCTCGTTCACCGGCTCGCCCGGCGTGGGGCAGGAAATCCTCCGCACCTGCGACCGCCACGGCACCCGGATGAAGCGCGAGATGGGCGGCAACGGCGCCGCCATCGTCCTCGCGGACGCCGATCCCGCCGTCGTGGCCCGGCTCGTCGGCCGGCACACGAACCAGCACTATGGCCAAACCTGCTGCACGATCCACCGCATCTATGTGGACAAGAAGATCGCCCCGGACTTCATCGACGCCCAGACCGAGTTCTTCAAGGGACTGAAGATCGGCTACCAGGCGGACGCGGGCACGCAACTCGGCGCGGTGATCAACCCGACGCAACGCCGCCGCATCCTGCAGGCTCAACAGGAAACGTCCGCCCGCGGCGGCTCCGCGATCCTCGCCGGCGGCGAAGCGGTCGTCGCGGGGAAGAACGGCTTCTACATCAAACCCGCGCTCTATCGCACCGAGCCCGGCGTGAACTGCAACCCGCTCGAAGTGTTCCACACGTTCGCGACCATCTGCCCGGTCGCCTCCGCGGAGGAAGCGCTCAAACTGGCCAACGCGTCTCCGTACGGGCTCGGCGCCAGCGTCTGGACGAAGGACATCGATCGTGGCATCGCTCTGGCGAAGCAATTTCGGGACGGCACGTGCCAGGTGAACTGCCACAACTCGATCGCCTACGGCCTGCCATACGGCGGCCAAGGAATCTCCGGCGGCCCCGGCGGCGGAGTGAACTGCGAGGAGACCTTCCTCGACTACACCCAGGTGAAGGCGATCTACGTCGCGAATTACCCGAACGGGTAGTCGTCGAGCCGCTCGCGTTGATCGTCGAGCCGCTCGCGTTCATCGTCGAGCCGCCCGCGTCAGCGGGCGGAGTTCGATCCAGAAACGAAAACGGGTCACGGCGAACCGTGACCCGCGTGGACGAACTTCACTCAGAACTCAGCGAGCGTTCGGGCACTTGCCGTTCGGGCAGGAACTGAACGAAGGGTAGCTGGAATAGATGATGGTGCCGCAGCGGCCGTTCGGGCAGCTGCTGCTCGTCGTCGTTCCAACCGGGGCCGTTCCCGCCGTCTCGGTCGTCGACACGGCCGAGGTTCCCTTGTACTTGCTGAGGTAGCCGGTCAGTTCGAGCGGGGTCACGCTTCCGGCGAAACGGAGGGCTTGCACGTCGCCGCCCTTTCCGCTGATCACCAGCCCCTTGTTGATTTCGAACTGGCCCGCGAGGTTCTTCCCCGCCGCGGTGTCCGTATTCACGTACACGCAGACGTAGTTCTTCGCCAGAATCTGGCTCGCATCGGCCGGAATCGACCCGCCCGCGACCTTCGCGTAGCCCGCGTTCCCCTGGCCGATGAACACGGCCACGGGCTTCTGTTGGGCGGCGGCGAATTGCAGGGCCTTCGTGTAATCGGTCTGCCACGACGGGGTCTCCGTCGCTCCGGTGGCCAGCAGGGCGATGGCGGCGAACGTACTGAACATCAGGCACTCCTCCTTGGAGCAATCACATGGGCGATGCCGCGCCAACCGTTGGCACGGGCGTCGCCTGTTGCCAGGCGAGGTGGGCGAAAACGGAAGGTGCCTTTGTAGACGATTGCGACACGAGATCAACCAAAGTAGCCGTTAAAATTGTTGAATCCGGCATAAACCCACCCCCTTCAAATAAACAGAAATGGCCGAAGTTCACATCCGTCGCTACAATCTCAGGAGCGGAAGTGCTTCATGGTTAAGGAAATATGCACAGGATGGGAAACTTGCGAAGAATGAGTTAAGTCGATTTGCCCATCTCAGGCGTTGACAGCTCGCAACGCTCCCGGTACGCCCGGTCCATGCCACCGGGATGTCTTCGCACGCGGTTCATCGCCCTATCCGCTGCTTTCACTCTGTTGATTTTCCTCGGCTGCCAGGTGCCGAAGCGGCCGATTCCCTTCACGCCGCCGACCCCGGTACCGCTTGCGCCGATGGAGGATCCATGTGATCCGTCGGCCGTCGTGCCCGATGCGGCGATGGCTCGCCTGCCCCATGGCGGCCCATACGATCCCGCCGCCAGCAAATCGTGCCCGATGAGGCGGCCGAAGAATATCGTCGCGTTTTCCGGCGGCGGCGCATACGGAGCCTACTCCGCGGGTTTCGTCACCGGATGGACGCAGACCGGCACGCGGCCCGAATTCGATGTCGTCACCGGCATCAGCACCGGTTCGCTTCTCGCTCCGTTCGCGTTTCTCGGCCCGGAGTTCGACAGCCGCGCCGGCCGCCTCTATACCGGCGTCTCGGCCACGGACATCTTTCGCATTCGCACCTGGCTGCTGATTCCGTTCCGCGACTCCGTCGCGACGTCGGCTCCGCTCAAGAAACTGCTGGAGACGCAAATCACGCCCTCGCTCATGGAGATGATCGCGGCCGAGCATCGGAAGGGGCGCCGGCTTTACGTCGGCACCACGAATCTGGACACGCGGCGGCTCGTGGTCTGGGACATGGGTGCGATCGCCTGCCGCCCGTGCCCCGAGGGATGCCAGTTGTTCCGGGACGTGCTTCTCGCGTCGTGTTCGGTGCCGGGCATGCTTCCGCCAGTGAAGTTCGAATTGGAAGTGGACGGTTGCCGCGTCACGGAGTTGCACGCGGACGGCGGCGCGACCGCCCAACTCTTCATGCCCTCGCACGTGTTCGCGATGGCGGACAAGAACGAACCCGCCAACATGTACACGATCGTGGCCGGGAAACTGTACGCGGATGCGGCTCCGGTGCGGGCCAAGATTCTCCCCGTGCTCGGGGCTTCCGCGAACTCGATGATCTACGCGTACTGCCGGGCGGACGCGTCGAATCTGTACGGTCAGGCGCGGGCGGCGGGCATGAAGTACCACCTCACCTCGCTCCCCACCGCATTCCCGACGTTGGAGAACTCGGTCGACTTCAACCCCGAGCGGATGCAGAAGCTGTTCGACGAGGGAGTGACGCAGGGAGCCACCGGCCCGGCGTGGCGAACCGGAGCGCCGGGGCTTTCGCCCGGCGACGGCGACTTCATCCGCAACGGCACGAAGTTGAAGAAGGCTGAAATGCCGAAGTGACTGCTCAGAGCGGGATCGGCGAGGCGGACTCGATGAGCGGCTTCAGATCCCGGGGCAAATCGGCCCGCAGGCGAAGCTGGGGCACGTCGAAGAGGAAGTGAATCACGGTGGCGAGCAAGTTCGCCGGGGTGTACGGCTCGGAGTTGGGCCGCGAGCCGTGCGAATCGGAGCGGCCGATCGCGCCGCCCTTCACGCCCCCGCCCGCGATCGCGAGGGGCGAGAGTTCGCCCCAGTGCTCGCGGCCACCGGCCTTGTTCCGCTTCGCGGTGCGGCCCATCTCGCCCGTCACGATCAGCATCACGCGATCGTCCATCCCGCGTTCGCGGATGTCGTCCAGGAACGCGGCCACGGCATGGTCCACCTGCCGGCCCAGCACGTCCATCGCGGTCATGCCCTTCGCGCTGTTGCCGTCCGCGTGAAGGTCCCACCCGCAATCCGAGACGGTGACGAAACCGACGCCCGCTTCCACGAGCCGCCGCGCGAGCAGCATCTGGCGCCCGAGCAGGTTCGTGGTGCGATGCATGTTCACGTACTTCGTCCAGTCTTCCATCTTGAACAGCTTCGACGTGTCGTAGCGGGCCGCGGTCTTCTCGTCCTCGCGGGAGACGTCGAAGGCTTCGCCGATGCCGCGGGAGATGATGTCGAACGCCTGCTGGCGGAATTTGTCCGCTCGCGTGAAGCCGGGTTCGGATTCGCGTCGCAGGTCGTCGAAGGTGGCGAGGAGCGAGCGCCGATCCGCGAACTGTTCGGTCGTGAGCCGCAGTTCCATCGCCTTCTTCAGGGCCGTCCCTCCGACGGGATTGAAGGCTTCGTATTGCGAGCCGATGATGCCGGGCGTGGTGAGGGTCGGGAGCGCGCCGGTCTCGAAATTCCCTCGCAACTTGAGGCCGTCCTTCACCGCTTCGGGGAGGACGAGAACGTTGGAGGGAATGCCGATCGTCGGGTGCGTGGGGCCGCCGAGGTAGGAACGGATGGCGCCGATGGTGGCCTTCGCTCCGTTGCCGCCGCTGAGGACTTCGCCGTAGGTGTGGCCGCCGTTTCGGGTCTGATAGGAACGCACGACGGCGAAGCGGTCCGCTCGGGCCGCCATCTGCGGAAACGTGCCGCCGAACGTGATGCCCGCAAGCTTCGTGGCGACTTCACCCGTGGCCGAGCGGTACTCCTCGGGCGCGGCCATCTTGGGATCGAACGTCTCGTGTTGCGGAGGGCCGCCCTGCAGGAACAACAGCACGACGGCTCGATCGCGAGCGGCATCCGGCGCCGCGGCTTTCAGTTCCAGAAGCCCCGGCAGGGTCAGACCGCCGAGCCCGAGCGACCCGATGCGAAGGAAGTCTCGGCGGGACTGACGACGATCGGAAATGTGCAGCATGGCGGGGGCCAGTAAGGGCAGGTGAACACCGGCAGATGAGTGAACGGTACTCGGAGGCGCTCGCGATCGCAAGCACGAACTGCTTCAGTGTTTCAGTGGCCCCGTGAGACGGCCTTTCAGGCCTGAGGAACGGGGGTCGTCATCACCCTAGGCCTTGCCGACTTCGTCGGCTGAGGCCTGGGCTGATGGAGCCGGCCTTTCAGGCCGAAGAGTTGCACGCTCATTGCGACGACTTGGCCCAGACCCTGCGAATGACGCAGTCATGAAACGGTAGGTAGACCTTTGCCCGCAGCGGGGAGGGGAGAAGAAGCTGTTCGTTCATAAAGCCCCTCCCCGGCTTCGGGGAGGGGTTTAGGGAGGGGTCATGGGGCTTCATGCGACCCAAGAAGTCCGGTTACACCCTTGCGACCACTCCTGGCGCCGCGCTCGAGGCATCTGTGGCAGTCAGATGCTCAGGATGCCCGTGCTGTCGCCGAAGCGGGTGGCCGGGGCACCCATCCGCCGGAAGAGCGCCAAGTACAGGTTCATGAGCGGGGTGTCGGCCTTCTTCGGATACACGATGTGGCGGCCGGATGCGATCGACCCGCCGCCTTTGCCGATCAGAAGGATCGGAAGGTTGTCGTGGTTATGGGCGTTCCCGTCGCCGAGGCCCGAGCCGTAGACGAGCATGATGTTGTCCAGGAGGCTCGTGCCGTCCGCTTCCTTCGCCGCCTTCAGTTTGCCGGTGAGGTACGCAAGCTGCTCGACGTGGAACTTGTTGATCTTTGCGATCTTCTCGAGCTTCTTCGGGTCCGAGCCGTGGTGCGAAAGATCGTGATGGCCTTCGGGCACTTCGATGTGCTTGTAGGGCCGGTTGCTGCCGTCGTTCGCGATCGGGAACGTGGCCACGCGGGTGAGGTCCGTCTGGAACGCGAGCACCATCAGGTCCATCATCAGGCGGATGTGGTCGGTCACGTCCTTGGGGATGCCGGTGGGCATCGGCATGTTCGGCTTGGGAGCTTGGGCCGAACTGGCGGCGCGGGCCTTTTCGATCCGCTGTTCCACCTCGCGAACGGACGTGAGGTACTCGTCCAGCTTGCGTTGATCGCCCTGGCCGAGCGTCTTGTTGAGTTGCTTCGCGTCTTCGGCCACGAAGTCGAGGATGGACTTGTTGTAGAGTTCGCGCTTGGCGCGGGAGGCGGCGAGTTCCTTCGGATCGTTGCCGCCGAAGAGGCGCTCGAACACGAGCTTCGGATCCGTCTCTTTGGCGTTCGGTGTGGATTCGCCGCGCCATGAGAGGTTCGAGGAATAGGCACAGGAATAACCCGAGTCGCAGTTTCCAGCCTGTTGGCCGCGTTCGACGCCGAGTTCGAGCGAGGGGAACTTCGTGTTGTCGCCCACGGCCTGGGCGACGTGCTGATCGGCGGACATGCCGACCTTGATGTCCGCGCCGCTGGTCTTGCGCGGCTGGCGGCCGGTGAGGAACGTGGACATGGCGCGGGCATGGTCGCCGGGGCCGTCGCCGTTCGCACGGCCCTTGTCGAGCGTCATCCCGCCGATGACGTTCACGTGGTCCTTGAACGGATCGAGCGGTTGCAGCGTGCCGGTGAGCTTGGTCAGCTTGCCGGTCTCGGCTTGCGTCCACTCGGTCATGTTCACGCCGTTGGGCACGTACACGAACGCGAGCCTCTTGGGCACTCCGGACGTGGCCGCGGATCCGAGCGGCGGCGCGGCGAAGCCGAGCGACTCGAGCCACGGCAGAGCGATCGCGGTGCCGACACCGCGGAGCATGGTTCGACGAGTGAACTGGCGCATCATCGACCTCAAGGTTGAACGCTTGCGGTTTCGCTCGCGAAACCGCAAGCGTTTATTCGGTTCGTTTCCCTTTTCGCTTCTGGAACGGGTCGCTCTTCACGACCGCCAGCACGTACGCGGCGAAGCGGTCCCCGCCGGACTTGCCGGAACGCACGATCTCGTCCAAGGCGCACTTGTCGTAGTATTCTAACCCGCGGCCTAGAGCGAAGGTTAGCGCTTTCTCCGCGAAACAGTTGCGGAACTGGTCCGACTTGCCGAGCAGCACCTTCCGCAGCTCCGCCGGGCCGCTGAACTTCTCCCCTCCCGGCAACACGCCGGACGAATCGATGTCCTTCTTATTGTCGGTCGTGCGCCAGCCGCCGATGCCGTCGAAGTTCTCCAAGCCGAAGCCGAGCGGGTCGAGCTTGGCATGGCACACCGAGCAGTTCGGGTTGTCGCGATGCTGCTCCATCTGTTGGCGGAGCGTGCCCTTCAACTGGCCCGTGGGCGGAAGCTCGGGCACGTCCGGGGCCGGGGGCGGCGGCGGGGTGCCGAGGATGTTCTCCAGGATCCACTTGCCGCGCTTCACCGGCGACGTCCGCGTCGGGTTGCTCGTCACGGTCAGCGTGCTGGCCATGGTGATGACGCCGCCGCGGCGGCCGTCCGGCAGCGTCACCTTCTTGAAGCTCTTCCCGTACACGTCCGGGATGCCATAGTGTTCGGCCATGCGGCCGTTGAGCATCGCGTAGTTCGCGTCGATGAAGTCGAGAATCGGCCGGTCGTTCTGAACCACGTGCTCGAAGAACGCCTCGGCTTCGCCGATCATGCCGTTCTTCAGGTCGTCGTCCCACTTCGGGAAGTAGCCCTTGTCCGGAGTCAGCAGCTTGATGTTGCGGAGCATCAGCCATTGGCCTGCGAAGTTTTCCGAGAGCGCCCGCACCTTCGGGTCCTTGAGCATGCGGCGGACTTGGGCCTCGAGCACGTCCGGCTTGCGAAGCGACCCGTTCGCCGCGGCTTGGAACAACTCTTCGTCCGGCATCGTGGACCAGAGGAAGTAGCTGAGCCGCGTGGCGAACTCGAAGTCGTTCAGCGTGCGAACGTCGTCCGGGTTCTTCGGGTCGTCCTCGATGCGATAAAGGAAGTGCGGCGAGCAAAGCACGGCCTTCATCGGCAGGCGGATCGCTCGCTCGAACGGTTCATCCTTTGCCGCCACGTCGTAGAGCTTCATCAGGCGCTGCACCTCGTCCGGCTTCACGGGGCGGCGGTAGGCGCGTCTCGCGAAGTTGGACAACGTTTTCTCGGCGGCCACGCGGAGGTCCTTCGTCGGAATCGTGCCGAGCACCAGTTTCGTGGACTCCGGAGGCGCCTTCGGAACCGGATTGAACGGGCCCTCGATCTGAATCTCGTTCAGGCCGAACGTGCGTTTCTGAGCGTCTTTCTCGTTCGAGCCGTTGGTGAAGGCGAAGGAGATCCGCTTCCCGCCCGCGGGAAACTTGCCGCGGGTCTCGTACGTCTCCGGCTTGTTTTGAGGCGCCTGAACCGTCACGGTCTTGAGGTCCGCCTCATCCAATCGGATCGTGATCTTCGGGAACTCGTCTCCGGCCTTCGTGCCCCAACCGCGGAAGCGGATGACGTACTCGCCCTCGGCGGGGAAGTTGAACCGTTCCGGGAGTTGAGCAAAGCCCGCCGTCGTGAACACGATCTTGTTGTCCGGCGATTTCGCTCCGCGAGGCGATGTCGTGATCTGTTGCGGGAATCGCTTTTGGAGGTCCTTCGAGGGCAACGACGGGATCTGAATCGCCTCGTTGAGCACCTTGTCCGCGGCGGACAGGTACTTCTCCAGCAGGATGGGCTGGAAGGAGAGCACGTCTCCGATGTTGTCGAAGCCGTAGCCGACGTCGTCCGCGGGGAAGTCGTCCGCGGGTTTGAAATCGACGCCGCAGAGGTCGCGAATCGTGTTGTTGTATTCGGCCCGATTGAGCCGCCGGATGGTCACGCGGCCGGGATCCTTCGCCAATCCGCAATCCACCTTCGTGAGCGAGTCCTCGATCCACTTCACGACGAACTCGCGTTCTTCCTTCGTGGGCTGCACCATCCGCTTCTTCGGCGGCATCATGGAACTCTGAAGCTGCTCCTGCATCGCCATCCAGTCTTTGCGGCCCTTGCGGGCGAGTTGCTCCGTCTTGTAGCCATCGAGCGCGAGACCGCCGCCGGCCTTGTCCGCGTTGTGGCAATCGAGGCAATACTTCTTCACGAAGGGAAGGATCTTCGTCTCGTAGGTGTCGTCCTTGGGTGCGGCCGCGGAGACGAACTGAGTCGGGCTGGGCGTGGGTGTCGCGGTGGGCGTCGTCGCGGGTTCCGGCGTCGGGGCCAACGGCGCTCGCTCCACGGGCTTCGTCTTCGCGACGGCCCCGGCGAACCACCCCGCCGCGAAACTCGCCACGGTCGCGATTCCAATCAGAATCAACGCGGAACGCCGCACGGACATTCACTTGCTCCGAATCGCGTGATCGGCGGACACCGGCTCGGGAGGGAACGAACCACCGGTGAAAGAGCGACTCAGAATCTCATCCTGTGTATTCAACTTATCTCGAATCCACGACCCGAGCAACCGGAATCGCTGGACCTCGACCGGCGATTGCGAGTATGCCACGGCCATGAATCTGTTCACACCCATCCTCGTGTCGATCTCGCTCTCGACTCCTCTGCCCACAATCTCGGAAGCGGACTCCGTCACAGGTCCGTTCCTGAGCTTCACTTCGTCATCGGCCTTTGGATTCCGGTTCGGATCGACCTACCGCGATCCGCTTGGCGAACACCACTGGAGTTCCACCGGGCGATCCGGTTCCCGGCGGATCGTCTCGGCGACGTCGGACGACGAAAGCCGCACCACGATCTTCAAGCGAATTCAGGGGGCCATCGAAGAGACGGCCATGGTCGTGGAGTTTTGGCCACAGGAATCGTCCTTCAAGAGTCTCGGATGGACGGAAGTCGACCGCTTCATCCGCAACTCGGTCGCGATTCGTGCGGAATTCTCGGGGGCTCGACGGCTGCAGGTTGAAATTCAGGTCTTTCCTCTCGAAGGTCTCTCGTTCATGATGGGTTTCGACTCCGGCCACTTCGAACTTTTTTCCGGCCTCCAGATCGGGTTCTGAACCCCGTGGCGTTCGGGCGGGTCGTGCCTATCATCAGTGTGTAATCCCGCCTCGCCCGGAGCCGCATGCATGACTCCTCTTCAATCGCTCGTCGCCGCCGGCACCAAGCTCTGGCTCGACTCCGTCGACCCGGATGAAATCGCCAAGAATCGCGGGTTCGGGGCCACCGGAGCCACCTCGAATCCGATTATCATCGCGGACCTGCTCAAGACCGGCCGCTTCGACGCGGACGTGAAAGCCTTCCTCGCCAAAGGGTTGGACGACGAAGCGGTCGCTTGGGCGATGACGGACAAACTCGTGAAGGACGCCCAAGCCGTGTTCGAGCCGGTTTGGAAGGAGACGCAGGGCGACGACGGTTGGGTTTCGTTCGAACTCGACCCGCTGCTCGAAGACGCGGCCTGCATGCTGACCGTGCAGGAGAAGGCCGCCCAGTACGTGAAACTCGGCAAGAAATGGGCCGCGGGCCACACGAACCGCATGATCAAGGTGCCGGCCACGCCCGGCGGCTTGGCCGCCCTCGAGGAACTCGTCGCGGCCGGCGTGTGCGTGAACGTCACGCTCATCTTCAGCGAACGGCAATATTTCGCCGCCCGCGACGCCTGCTGGCGCGGCATCCAGAAGTGCCCCAACCGCGACACGCTCAAGACCGTGTACAGCATCTTCGTCAGCCGGCTGGACGTGTACACCGAGAAGGTCGTGCCCGAGCTTTCGCAGTCCGCCCAGGGGATGGTCGGCATCGTCAACGCCAAGCGGATCTGGAAGCTGAACGCCGAATTCTGGGCGAACAAGGGGCTGAAGCTGAAGCAGGAGATGATCTTCGCCAGCACCGGCACGAAGAAGAAGGAAGACTCGCCGTGGAAGTACGTCGAGGCGTTCTCCGGTTCGGACATCGAGACGAACCCGCCCGGGACGAACAAACTGGTTCAGAACAGCGGCTGGACCTTCGCCCGCAAGGTGGACGAGTTGCCGAAGCCCAGCGTGCTCGAAGAGATCGACAAGAAGGTCGACATGAAGAAGCTCGAAGAGACGCTCATGGAGGAGGGCCTCGCCAAGTTCGCGGACCCGCAGAAGGCCCTGATCGCGCTCATCGGCCAGAAACGAGCCGCGTTGAAGTGACCCTTCGAGCCGTTGACGCGAGTCAGGCTCCTGAACACCCGTGACTCACGTCACGGGTTCGACGAACCCGAGAACCTTCATGACGACTGCCGATTTCGCGATGCTCCTCGAGTTCGTGCGAGCCAAGACCAAGGGCTTGGTCGATGCCGTGGCCGCGTTGCCGGACCCGGCCGCGGCCCTCGCGTGGCAACCGGCCCCCGGTCGCGCCAACATCGGCTGGCAAATTCTTCACATCGCCGCGACCGACGACCGCCACCTGAATGCCCGCATGAAGGGCGGCGAGCCGGTGAACCCGGACTTCGTCAAGCGGTACGCCGTCGGCAGCGTCCCGGACCAGAACCTGCCCACGCTCGCCGAGATCGTGACGTATCTGGACGACCGCCGCGCCGCGATGCTCGCCCACTTGCGATCCCTCTCCGACGCGGACCTGCCGAACAAGCCGAACGAGAAGGCGCCGTGGGTGTACAACGAGTGGTTTCAGGTGCTTGCGTGGCACGAATCACACCACCACGGGCAGGCGCATCTCACGTTGAACCTGTTCAAGAACCGCGGCTGAGACGGGGTTGCCCGGTTTACCGCGCCTCGCTATCGTCGCACGGGTAGAATGCAGTCGCCCGATTCGATTCGCAGGGACGCCGAACCATGCACCGCCGCCTCGCTCTGCTTGCGCTCGTCGTTTCGATGATGGGTTGCGAACGATACCGTTCGCAAGCGCAAGGCCCGTTCCCACGCCAACAAACGAACATGCAACCGGCGGTGCGACCGCCGCTGGCCATGACGGGCCCGACGCCGCCGGCCCCTCCGGGAACGGTGGACGAATCGCCGTTGGTGCCTCCGCTTCCGCCCGAACCAGGTGTCTCGCCGTTCGCCGTGGCGCCACCGAAGGCTCCTCAACCGCCTGTGGTCGAGGAAGAACGGGGTGTCGAACCGGCGGGAGGCCTGCCGCCACGGAAGCGACCGGTGACGCCCGCCGCGCCGCCGAAGCCGGCCACGCCCCCGACCGCGACCGTTCCCGCGCCCGCCGCCAATCTGGAAGCCATCAAGAAGATCGCCGCGAACGGAGCCGAAAAACTGAAGTCGCTCGGCAATTACGAATCGCACTTCACCCGCCGCGAAAACGTGGACGGCACGCCCGGCCCGCTTGAGGAAGTCATCTTCCGATTCCGCGCCGAGCCGCTCGCGGTCTACATGAAAAACGTCAGCGAGAACGGCCTCGGCCGTGAGGTGCTGTACAACCCGAGCCAACACGCGGACAAGATCCACGTGATCGTAGGCAAAGGCGACTCGCGGTTGCTGAAGGCCGGTTTCAAAGCTCCGGCGCTCTCGCCGGACAGCCCTCAGGTGCGATCGAAGAGCCGGCACAGCATCCGGGAGAGCGGCATCGCCATCAGCACGAACAAGTTCGCGGCGCTGGTCGCGAAGTTCGAGGCGGGCAAGATCCCGGCCGATTCGCTGAAGTATGCCGGCTCCGTGAAGCGGGACGACTACGCGGATGCCCCGCTGGAAGGGGTCGAGGAGTCGATTCGCAAGGGTGATGAAGGGCTGCCGTCCGGCGGGACGCGGCACTGGTTCTTCGACGCCAAGCCCGGTAGCCCGACGCTGGGCCTGCCCGTGCTCGTCATCCTGTACGACGGAAACGGGAAGGAAATCGAGTACTACCGGTACACGCAGTTCAAGATCCCGGGGAACCTGAACGACGCCCACTTCGATCCCGCGAAGATGGGCGCCAAGTGACCTCGCGGCGTCGTCAGATTCCCGCGGCGACGGGCTCGGCTTCAGGAAGCGGCACGGATCGGTAGACGGTCTTCGTGCACCGGAAGCCGAGTTCCCGGTAGATCCGCATCGCGGGCCGGTTGGACGCGGTCACTTCAAGGTAGGCTCGCTTCGCGCCGCTCGCCACGAACCCGGCGACCGCCTTCAGCACCAATGCCCGGCCCAGGCCGCGGCCGCGCCACTCGTGGACCACGCCCACGTTTTGGATCCCGCCGTGGCCGTTTTCGTCGATCACACCTTGCACGGTGGCGACGCAGTTCCCCGCGAGCCCGGTGCGGGCGCGTTCCTCGTCCAATCCTTCGGCGACGACAAGCCAGGTGGCATGCGGGCAGAACCCGGTGCGGTCGCGAATCGCGGCCATCAGATTGCGGCAACCATCCAACGACGAGAGGCTGCGGAAGAGGGTGGCATCCGTTTCTCCCTGAAAGCTCAGGGCCTTCACCTCGGCGTGAGCGAAGGTCAGGGAGTCCCGCCAGGGAAGCCAGCGAAATCCTGGGGGAAGCGTGGCCGGCGCGAGAAGCCCGCTCGGCGGCGATCGCAGGTCCGCCTCCATGCGGAATCGTTTGAAGTGCAGATGCCTGGCGGCCATGGTTCGCGTTCGCCTCGAATTTCGGGCGGCCCGCAACGAGCGCTGAAGTCAAGATAGCCTGCGAGTCCGCGACCGGTACAACAATCCGCATGTCCACCGGAGCCGATCCCACGGCCGCGTTCCTCGCCGCGCTGCGCGCCTCGCGTCTGCTTGCGGAGCCTCAACTTGCCGACATCGGCGGCTGGGTCGAACTGCACAAGCCGGACGTGCCCACGCTCGCGAAGGAAATCAATCGGCGAAATTGGCTCACGGTCCATCAGATCAAGGAGATCGCCCGCGGCCGCGGCGCCGGCCTCATCCTCGGGCACTACGTCGTGCTCGATTTGCTGGGTGAAGGCGGCATGGGACGCGTCTTCCGGGCGCACAACACGCGGCTCGGTCGCGACGAGGCGCTCAAGGTCATCCGTGCGGATCGCCTCAAACATCCCTCCGCGCAGGCCCGCTTCACGCTCGAGATGCAGGCCCTCGGCAAGGTGAAACACCCGAACGTCGTGACGGCGTTCGACGCCGGCCCGCTCGGCGATTCGCATTTCGTCTCGATGGAACTCATCGACGGCGTGGACCTCACGCGCATGGTTCGCGAACGCGGGCCGATGCCGTTCCCCTTCGCCTGCGAGTGCATCCGCCAGAGCGCGCTCGGCCTCCAGCACGCGTTCGAACTCGGCATGGTCCACCGCGACATCAAGCCGTCCAACATTCTCGTCTCGCGGGACGGGAAGCACGTGAAGCTGGTGGACCTCGGGCTCGCGCGGCTGAACGAGCCGATCGCCGAAGGCGCCAATCGCGTGACGCAGGAAGGGTTCGTCATCGGCACGCCGGACTTTCTCGCGCCGGAACAGGCGAGAAACCCGGCCGGGGTCGACATCCGCGCGGACATCTATGCCCTCGGTTCGACCCTGTTCTTCCTGCTGACCGGCCGCGTGCCCTTCGAGGGCGCCAACGCCACCGAGAAGTTGCTGAAGCACTGCACGGAGCCGCCGCCCTCGCTGCTCCGACATCGGCCGGACGTGCCGCCGCAACTCGAACAGTTGATTCACTGGTGCATGGCGAAACGGGCCGAGGATCGTCCGCAGACGCCGCATCAACTCGCGATCGCGCTTCAGCCGTTCTGCCCGCCGCCCCCTCCGGGCACGGGCACGCACCGGGCCGTGACGCCGTCCAGCCTCTTGCCGCCGCTCGCGACACACGATCCGAACTCCAGCAGCCAGGTGTTCAAGCTGCCGGCACAAGACAACGACGACGACCCGATTCGTCGTCGGGCGAAGCGCGGATTCCCATGGTCGTTCGCCTTGATCGCGTTCGGCGGGCTGATCCTCGCGGGCATTCTGGCGTATGTCGGGTACCGGGCGTTCCGCCCCACTCCGCTCCCGCCGGTCGAGAGCTTCACCTCCTTCAACGACATGAAGATGGTGAAGATCGAAGGCGGTTCGTTCGAGATGGGCTCGCCGGCGAAGGAGCCGGGTCGCGCCGAGCCCAAGCCGCGCCAGCCGGACGACGAAGCGCCGGTGCACACGGTCACGATTCGCGGCCCGTTCCTGATCTCGGCCACGGAAGTGACGCACAACCAGTGGCAGAAAGTGATGGGGACCAGCCCGCCCCAATCGGCCGTGGTGCGTCGGGCGTCCAATGCCGGCGATCATCCCGTGGACTTCGTTTCCTATGAGGACGCGCTGGAGTTCTGCAAGCGGCTCACGGAGAAGGAGATCGAGAAGAAGCAGCCATACCTGCGGCCCGGATGGGCCTATCGGTTGCCGACGGAAGCCGAGTGGGAGTTCTGCTGCCGAGCGGGCACGACCACGCCGTATCACTTCGGGGACAAGATCGGGAACATTCCCAAGATCGGCGGCGCGACGCAACCGGGTGGTCGCTACCTTCCGACCGGCGACGAGAAAGAATCGGAACTCGAAGGCGCGACCGTGAAGGATTCGGCGATCGAGGACATTCCTGGCCGCGTGAGCCAGTACGAGGCCAACGCGTGGGGCCTCTTCGACATGCACGGCAACGCGTCGGAGTGGTGCCTGGACTGGTATCGCCGCGGGTATCCGGGTGCGGAGCCACGCGAGAATCCGACCGGCCCGACGGCGGGCGAACGCCGCGTGGTGCGGGGCGGGTGTTTCCGCGATCCGGCGAGCGCGTGCCGATCCGCGTCGCGGTCCTTCCTCAGCCCCACTGAGCGCCGCGGCACCGTCGGCTTCCGCGTGGTGTACGCTCCCGCAATCAAGTAAGTGGAAGTCCGGCGTCGAGCCGGTCGCGTCAGCGACCGGAGTTTGAAGTGAGGGAGACTCTCCGGTCGCTGACGCGACCGGCTCGGCGGCGCCTTACCAGTTCTTCGGCAATTCGAGACTCCAGACCTCGCTGCTGAGTGGGGCCGCGTGGCCGCCGGCGATCCAGATTTTGTCCTTCCACACGAACGCGGAGTGTTCGTGCCGCGCCTTCCAGGTGGTGGCCGGCTTGTACTCGGTCCACGTCTTGCCGTCCTTCGAGTGCCACGCGTCGCCCCAGTTCCGATCCGGGCCCTTGCTCCAGCCGCCGAGCACCCAGATGCGATCGCGGTAGACAACGGAGGAGAACCAGATGCGCTCGTGCCACGGGGCCTTCGGCGTCGCCTCGGTCCAGTTCACGCCGTCCTCGGAGAACCAGACGTCGTTCTTGGCCGAGTACGTAGGCACGTAGTTGCCGCCGCCCATCACCCAGATCTTGTTGTCGTGAACGACCGCCTGCAGGTAGCTCCGCGGGGACCACGGCGCCTTCGCGGTCGCCTGCGTCCAGTCTTTGCCGTTCTCGCTGAACCACACGTCGTTCTTGAGGTTCTTCTCGGTGCCGAAGTAGTAGTCTTCGGTGCCGCCGAGAAGCCACATCTTCCCTTTGAACGAGACGAGCCCGCCGGAGATGCGGGCGGACCACGGGGCCTTCGCGGTGGCCTGCTTCCACTCCTTGCCGTTCTCGCTGAACCACACCTCGGCGCTGGCAGAGTGATCCTTGAGCCGGCCGTTGTGCCAGCCGCCCATGAGCCACATTTTGTCGTCGTGAACGACCGTCATCGGGAGATCGGAGTGCTTCCACGGAGCGGCGTCGGTCACGAGATCCCAAGTCTTGCCGTCCGCGGTGGACCAGACGTCCCGCGGCGGGGACGAGAACGAATCGTACCAGCCGCCCATGATCCAGAGGCGATCCTTGAACACGACTTCGCCCTGCGAGTCGCGGGCCTTCCACGCGGCTTTGTCCGCGACCTTGACCCAATCGGGGGCCGACGCGGGCTCCGCGATCATCGCGGCGAGAAGGAGTGCGATCATGAATCCTGCTCCGTTCGTGCGACACGGCGATTCCCGAACGCGATCGCCGCGTCTTCACCACGACTACCATAGCGGCATGGATCATCTCGAGCGGATCGCCGACGAATGGAACGAGCGGGCGAACGAACTCGCCGAGTGGACCATGCGCCACCTCGTGAACCGCACGGACGTGTGGGGACGCTACGTTCGCCGAAAAGTGGACGAGACTCACGTGACGCAAGTGGTCACGGCTCCGTTCCGGGACGAACGCGGGAAGGTGTTTCTCGATCACGACTCGCTGAGGAAGCACTTCCGCACGCGGCAGCCGTCCGGCCAGCTTGGTCTTCACAGCGCGAGCAGCGACCTGACGTCCCGCTGGCTCGGCGTCGATATCGACCTCCACGAACGCGACGAAGAGTGGGGCGTCTCGCCAGAGGCGAATTTCGCCGCGGCACGAGGTTGGCATCAGGCCCTCGTCGATCGCGGCCTCGATCCTCTGCTCCTGGACTCGAACGGCGCCGGCGGGTTCCACCTGCTCGCCGTTTTCGCCGAACCCATGGGCACGCACGGCGTGCACGCGTTCGGCGCGAACCTCACTTCGGACTACGAACGCCGTGGGCTCGACCACAAGCCCGAGATCTTTCCGGACAAGCCGACGTGGGACCATTACGGCGACTGGCTGCGTCTGCTCGGTCGGCACCATACGCGGCCGCACTTCGCCAAAGTCTGGAACGACGAGCCGCACGCCGAATCGCGATGGCTCGAAGGTCACGACGCGATCGACCGCATTCTCGCGACGCGACCCGCGACCCCGGCCACGCTCGAGCCACTCGGCATCACCCGCCCTCGGCGCACGATCTGCCTCGACTTCGACGGCGTGCTGCACTCGTATCGTTCAGGCTGGTGCGGGGCCGAAGTGATTCCCGATCCGCCGATCCACGGCACACGTGAGAGCGTCGCCCGCCTGCGGCAACAGTATCGAGTCGTGGTGCTCTCCGCGAGGTGCCACACGGCCGCGGGTCGGCAGGCGGTCGCGAGTTGGCTCGATCGACACGGGATCGTGGTGGACGAGGTGTGCGAACACAAACCGCCCGCGCACGCTTACGTGGACGATCGCGCCGTCCGCTTCCGCGGCAACTGGGACACCCTGCTGGACGAGATCCGCGACTTCCGACGATGAACGCATCACGGCAAGACGCTTCAAATCGCAACGGGGTCGAGGAACAGAACGGGGAGCGTGGACACGGGAGTGAGCAGAGGCTCCACCGAGGCCAACTGGCCGCGGAACTTCACGATCGGGCTGCCGTCGTCCGGCGTCAGCGTCACGACGACGACACCCGAGATCGGATCGACTCCGGCGTTCAGGTTCAAGGCGGCGTCCGTCGGTGGGTCGCCCGCGGTGGTGCGGAAAAGTTCGGCTCCGGTCGACCCGTTCAGCACGAGCAGCACGCGTTCCGCGCCTTGGCCCGGCGTCACGATCACGTCGGCCCGGCCGTCGTCGTTCAAATCCCCGGCGGCGACCGCGACTCCGGTGCGGGACTCTTCGTCGAACGCGAAGAACTCGCGGATCGTGTCGCCAGTGAGCGGGTTGAAGATCCGGACGTGCGGACCGCCGCCCTCGCCGGCTCCGGTGATCAACTCGAGCTTCGAGTCGCCGCTCACGTTGCCGAGGGCGACATGGGCTCCGCCCCGGAACTCGGGATCGTAGGCGAAGAAATTGACGAGATCGACGCCGGTGCGGCCGTCCACGACCCGGACACGCGGCCCGCCGCCGGTGCCGGCTCCGATCGCGGCGTCGATCACGCCGTCTCCGTTCACGTCGCCGGTCGCGATGTGAACGGGCCCGTTGAACCCTTCGATGGCGGGAGACTGCCCGAGAATCTGGCCGTTCGCGGCCACCCACTGCAGCTGAGGCTGCGAACCGGGCACGATCAGAAAGTTCGCCACGGTCGGAAGCGGGGGCGGCGGGGGCGGGGGCGGCAGGAGATCCGAGAGGTTGACCACCCACGAGTTGTTGTTCTCGTTCCCCTCGGAAACGAGTCCGCCCGCGTCCAGTTTCACCACGAGCCGCTTGGCCCACTCCGGTGCGGCAAGCCCTTCGGTCCGCACGTTCGCTGTTCCCGTGTTCCAGTACAGCGCCACGTTCAGATCCGCGGCTAAGGTGCGGCCGCCATCGCCTTCCCACACCGCGGTGATGGTCGTGGCCGCGGAGTCGTGCGAGGCGGCCCGCATGAGGTTGCCCGTGATCGCCATCGAGAAATCGAGCGAGATGGCGCCGTCGAGCCCGAGCACGGCCGAGGAACCGGTGAAAGCCAAGTCCGTCGGCGCGTTCTGCTTCTCCGCGAGCGTGACCGCGATATTCCCCACGTTCGTGGCGCTGCTCCAGCCCATGCTCATCTTGTAGGTCGCGGTGTCGAACGTGCCCGCGAGCGGCTGCGGCCCGATGAGATCGATGCCGGCCGAACCGGTGGGCGTGAGCCAGTTGACGGTTCCGGTGAGAGACTGCGGCGTGGTGATCGCGCCGTTCGAGTCCTGTATGGAGAACTGGCCCTGGACGGTTTGAGCGAACGAGCCGCGACCGCCGCCGTCCGCCGGGTTCACGGACACCTCGTTGCCGGTGCCCGTGCCAGAAATCGTGACCAGACTCGCCGACCCGTTCGTGGGGCTGCCGTAATCGATCAACCCGTTCACGGTGACGTTCGTGGTGGACGTGCCGGTGAGGGCCACGGGGCCGCTCGTGTTCACGTTCGTGGTCGTGAACGTGCCGGTGGCGACGAAGTCGAGCGGGCGAACGGTCGACGTCGCGGACACGACGCTGGGCACCGTGCGGTCGTCGAGTTTCTGCACGTCGAGTCGGGCGCGGGTGGAATCGGACATCGCGGCCTCGCGGGTCTGCCGGGAACGGTCTCCACTTTCATCGGCAATCCGCTGCCCTCGGCATAACCGGAAAAGTTTGCCCCGTCCGAGCCCTCTCAATCGGTACAACCCGCGCCGCCGTCACCCCTTTTCGTTTGACACGTTCTGCTTTCGACCTACGGTTGTTGAGGCTCGGCGAAAGTCCGTTCCGAACCGGCCCCATTGAGTAGCCACGCATGGCGAACGACCCGAATTCCCTGAACGCCGTCGCGGACCTGCGTCGCCGCCTGATGGCGTCCGCGCCGGCTCCCGCGACGGAACCCGAACCCGCCCAACCGATTGCGGCTGCGGGCGGCTTCAACAGCTGGGGCCAGGGCCAGCATCTGCTTTCACGGCTGCGCATGCCCGGAGCGCAACCCGGATCGGCGGTCGTGGGCGTACCCGCAGCTCGAACTCCGGCCCTGCCCGAACCCGATTCGTTGGCCCTGCGGTCCGGAATGGCCCGCCGCACGCCCGCTCCGATTGGCCGAAACATCGAGCCGGGCAGCGCCATCGCCGGAGCTCTGAACACGCTCGCGAGCATCACCGACTCCAGTCGCATGGCCCCGGACGATTCTCCGATGGCGGAGATTCAGCGACTCCGGGCCGAGAACAAAGAACTCCGCCACTTGCTGGACGAGATGAAGCCGCTGCTCAACGAGGCGAGCGAGCTCGAACGCACGTCGCAGACCAAGGACGAGGACTACTTGTCCGCGTTGGCCGAACGCGACGCCCAGATTGAAGAGTTGAGCGCCCAGCTCGGTACGATCGAGGATCAAATCGCGAAAGGGGAACTGGCGCCGCCTCCGCCGGTTCCCAAGACGAGAAGCGAACTCGAGGAATGGAGCGACGAACTCGAGCAGGAGAGTTCGAAGCTGAATCAGGAACGCTGCCGCCTCGAGGAAGATCGCCGGCAACTTCAGGAAGATGAAGAGGGCTTGGAAAAGCAGATGCGGGACATGGAAGTGAGCATGGCTCGGGAACGTGCGATGCTTGCTCGCCAGGAAACGGAACTGAAGCGGCTCAGCGCCGAGATTCAGCACGAACTCGAGATCCTCCAGCGCGGCGATGCCGGCCTGCGGGAGCAACTCTCCAAGTTCCAGCGTCGCGCTCAGGAAGTGATGACGAAGCCCACCCCCGGCCGTCGCTGATCACGGCGGTCGATTCCTCTCGTAACGCCGCCCTCCGGATCGATTCAATCCGGAGTAGCCACTTTCACTCGTGCATCTGCGCTGCGACAATACATGGATTGCCGATTCGGCACGCGGGTGGCCGCCAGCCGACCGAGGAATGAATCCATGATCCGCCCGCTCGCGATACTCGTTCTCGTTTGCGCCGCGAAACCGGCCGCGGCCGCGGAATCGATCGAGTTCCGACGCGACGTGATCGCAGCCCTCTCCCGCGCCGGATGCAACTCCGGCGCATGCCACGGCTCGCCTCAGGGCAAGAACGGTTTCCGCCTCTCGCTTCGCGGTGGGGATCCCGACCTCGACTTCCAGACGTTGGCGAAGGAGAACGGCGGCCGCCGCGTGAATCTTGCCGCTCCCGAGGAAAGCCTCTTCCTGTTGAAGGGGAGTGGCCGCGTGGCCCATCAGGGCGGGGCCCTCTTCGCCCGGGACTCGGCCGCGTATCGCACCCTGGTGCGGTGGGTGGCCGAGGGCTGCCGGGATCTGAAGCCGGCGGCCCTCGTGAAACTCGAGCTGCGGCCGCCGTCGGGGCGAATCCTGAAACCCGAGCAAGCCATCCGGGCGATCGCGCACTTCGCGGACGGTTCGACCCGCGATGTCACCGATCTCACCGTCTTCACCACGGCCGAAACGGACGCGTCGATCTCGGCCTCGGGCCTCGCCAAGTTTCACCGCACCGCGGACGCCTCGTTCCTCGCTCGTTACCTGGACGGCATCACCAGCGTGAGGCACGTCTATGTCGAACCCGATCCGAAGTTCGCCTTCGCCGCTCCGCCTGCGGCCAATGCCATCGATCGGCTAGCTTTCGCGAAGCAAAAAGAATTGCAACTCCTGCCCGCGGCGGTCTGCACGGACGAAGTGTTCTTGCGCCGCGTGTACCTCGACGCGATCGGCACGCTCCCGACCGCGGACGAAGCCCGCGACTTCCTCGATTCCCGCGATCCGAACAAGCGCGCGAAGTTGATCGACACGCTGCTGGGACGCGAGGAGTTCGCCCTGTTCTGGGCGTTGAAATGGGCGGACGTGCTCCGCGGCAGCCCGACGACGATCAGCGAACGCGGCGTTCACAGTTTTCACCGCTACCTCGTGAAAGCCGTCGCCGAGGATCGCCCGATCACGGACCTCGCCCGCGATCTGCTCACGGCCTCCGGCAACACCTTGAACAAGCCCGGCGCCAACTTCTATCGCGTGGCCCGCACGCCCGAGGAAGCCGCCGAAACCGCCGCACAACTCTTCCTCGGGATCCGCGTTCAATGCGCGAAGTGCCACAATCACCCGTTCGAAGGCATCACGCAGACGGATTACTACGGCCTCGCCGCATTCTTCTCGCAGGTCACGTTCAAGGGTTCCGCCTTCGGCCTCGACGATGAAACGGTCTACCTGCAACCGGGTCGCGAAGTGCAGAACCCGATCACGCGGCGGCCACAGCCGCCGCAGGCGTTCGGAGCCAAGCCCGGGCCGCTCGCTCCGGACGACGACCGACGCAAGGCCTTCGCCGCATGGCTCATGAAGCCGGACAACAAGTACTTCGCGCCGTCCGTCGCGAACCGCGTTTGGTTCCATCTGATGGGGAAGGGGATCGTAGATCCCGTGGACGACTTCCGCGACACGAATCCACCATCGAACCCCGAACTGCTTCAGGCTCTGGCGGACGACTTCGCGAAGAATGGGTATCGCCTGAAGCCGCTCGTGCGGTCGATCCTGAACTCGAACGTGTATCAGCTTGCGAATGAAGCCCCAAAGCAGAGCCCGCACGCGGCGAGCCCCGATCGGCACTTCATCAAGTCCGGCGTGCGGATGCTCGCCGCGGAGCAGGTTCTCGACGCCGTGTCCCAAGCCACGGGCGTGTCCGAAAGTTTCAAGGGATATCCGGCCGGCACGCGGGCCCTGGACCTTCCCGAAGGCGGCTTCGACCACCCGTTCCTGCAAGCGTTCTCCCGACCGGTGCGGGACGTGGTCTGCGAATGTGCTCGCGAAGAAGACCCGTCGCTGCCGCAGGTGTTGCACATGCTCAACAATGCCGGGGTGCTGGCGAAGGTCCGCTCCGAGAAAGGCCGCGTGGCGGGTTGGCTGAGGGAGGGCAAGACCACGGAGGAGGTCGTGCAGCGAATCTATCTCTCGACTCTGAGCCGCCGCCCGACCGAGAAAGAAGTCTCGCTCGTGAAGAAACACCTCGCCGCAGTCCCGGATCGAACCGCGGGCCTCCAGGACGTTCAACACGCTCTGCTGAACCTGAACGAGTTCCTGCTTCGGCACTGATCCGCGAACCTCGGATGGGGCTGAAGTCTCCAGTGAAGTACGCCGATATATGGGGGCGGGGGTTGGTGGCCGAGAACCGGCGGAACCGGTATAACTCCTCCAACCCGCCCAGTTCGCGGCCTCGTCGCCAAGTGGTAAGGCAACGGTTTGCAAAACCGTCACCCCCGGTTCGAATCCGGGCGAGGCCTCTTTCCTCTTCTTCGCTCAGCGATTCTCGATCGTCCCCAAGTCTCGTCTCTTCAGGTGCTTGGGAGATCGCATCTTGTAGGTCACTTAACTCACCGACTTCCTCAGGAATCACCGCATGTAACCGTACATCTCCGTTTGCTGCTGCGCCCGGTGCTGCGCCCGCGCGTAATGAAAGTTGAGTGCCATCAGTACCGGTCAGCTTCAGGGGAATGGGCTCAGACGAAGCAGCGACCTGCTGCGACAACTTATTCACCACGCTGCCGAGATCATGAAGCCGCGTACGTGCGTAGCGGCCGGCGGTGAGTCTGGGGTCCGTGTGCCGGGCGAGCGTCATGGCTTGCTTCAAGTCCGCACCAGCCCTGATGACGTCCGAGACGAATACGGCCCGCAGCGCATGGAAGTCCCGCGTCTCCACGCCTTCCGGACTGTCGACATCGACCGGCACGCCAGCGGCGGCCAAGTCCACTCGCAGCATCTCCGCCGCCTTCCGAACCCATCCTCCGGGCCATACTGGCTGCTTCGTCGGCCGATCCCTCAGGAAGCCCCGCAGGTCCGCGGCCAGTACAGATGAGATCGGCTGCACCGCGCCCTTGCGGTTCTTCGTGAACTCGGCGGGGAGTACGATCGCCGGGGGTTCCTCGGATAGCTCGAAGAACTCGGGAAGTAGCGAAGCCAGTTCGGAGGCACGGAAGCCCGTTCCGATCGCAACACGATAGAGCATCACACGGTCCGGTCCCGCCAACCCCCGAACTGAGTCTGCGCTCGCCGCGGCGGCCGCGAAAAGCGCGTTGAGTTCGGCGGGGCTCAACTCGCCCCGCCGACGCCGCACATCGACGTTCACGTTCAGCGGCTTGACCCGCACGAAGGGCGAACGATCGATCCGACCGTTGTCCACCAGCCAGCGAGCGAATTGGCGCATCGCCTGAAGGTAGTGGTTCGATGTCTGCGTGCAGCGTCCCCGTAGCTTGAGGCCGCGCAGGAACTCGACCGTGGAACGGGGGAATCGGCGCTTCCGGCCGCGGCCATCCACTGCCAGACGATGCTTTCGGACTAGCTCGGCAACGGACTGCCGCGATACGCCACCAAGGGCCTCGGCGACTTGCTGGAGCTTGAAGGACTCGCCGGCCGGGAGCGGCGGCAGTTGGGGCCGTCGGTTCCGGAGATCGGCGAGGAACAACTCCAACCCGTCGGGAGAAAGGTCGGCCGGGAATACCCACCCGCACGCAGTGAGAACCGACCGCACGCGGTTGACCTTCATCGTCACGTACGCGGAGTTGCGATTGTTGGCCTGTAAGCTGGCGGCCCAGTCGTCGAGGTGGTCCGTAAGCGGGCACTTCCGGTGTTTCGTTGTGGGGTCGGTGAGGCCCGCCTTTTCGTTCTCGATGCGTTTCAGCAACTCGTTCAACATCTGTGCCGCCGCGTCACGGTTCGAAGAGAACCGAACCCGCTTCCGGGTGCCGTTCGCGAAGCGAACGTCCGCGGCCCACTTCTTCCCCGGCTTCAGATAGTGCTTGCCGTCGGCAGAAAGCGGGTAACGGACCGTCTTGCGGCCGTCCGTGGTTTGGAAGTAACGTTTCCCATCCAACTGAACGATTTCAGCATTCGCCGGAAGCGAGAACGGACGAACGGGTTTGAACAATGTCGACATGAGGCACCCGAAGGGTGATGAGCGAATCAGGGTGGAAAACAGAAGGGCTTCCGAAGACGGTAACAGATTGTTCAAAGTCTTCGGAAGCCAGTAGGAACCGTGGCGGACGCCTGAGTTCCTGGGTTATCGGCTGGCAACCTTGCCTGTTCGGCGGCGAACGGCTTCGCGAACCGCCGGCCATGACGTTGCGTCGTGCAAGTCGCCGTTGCTGTTGCGGTGCTCCAGCCAGAGGAGCACCTCATCCCGATGCCATTTGAGTCCCGCCAGCTTCATCGGCATCGGGCCGATGACGCCGGTCTCGCGGAGCCGATCGTTTCGAAGAACTTAATCTCGCCGCCGGCTGAGGCGTCGGCGTGCATGGTCATCTTTGTGCCGTAAAACGTGGCCCCGACGCCGTCGAAGCCGTTCACGAACTCCACAGCGAAAGTCGCCGCGAACTTGCCGTAGTCCCAGACGCCGTGGATCATGTCCGGCGTTTCCCAATGCTTGTAGTGGTAGTTGCCGCCGTTCGCGACGACGCTCTTCGGCGCGTCCACACCACCCAGCCACTGCACGATGTCGAGTTGGTGGGCGCCGATGTCGGTCATGAGGCCGCCGGCGTAGTCCCAGAACCAGCGCCACGACCAGTACCGAACCGGATCGAACTCCCGCTTCGGGGCCGAGCCGAGGAACGCCGTCCAGTCGATGCCGGCGGTCTTCGCGTCGAAGTCCTTCGGCGGCGCGAACGGGTCGCGCTTGATCCAGTTGCGGCAATCCCAGACCTTCACCCAGACGAGATTGCCGAAGTCGGACGAGTGGATCACGTCGCGGGCCTGCTTCCAGTGGTCGCCGCTGTGGCGCTGGTTGCCAACCTGAACGATGCGTTTCGCCTTGCGAACGGCAGCGACCATCTCCTTGCCGTCCTCGATGGTGTGGCTGAGCGGCTTCTCGCAATACGCATCCTTGCCGGCCTCCATCGCCGCGAGCAGCACGGGTTTGTGATGGTGGTCCGGCGTGGCGATGATGACCGCATCCAGCCCGTCGTGTTCGAGCAGTTTGCGGTAATCGGCATACAGCGTCGGCTTGCCGCCGTGGCCGAGTTTGTCAAGGATGGCCTTGAGCGCCGGGAAGCGGAACTCCGCGACATCCGCGGCCGCGACCAGCCGGCAGCCGTTCTTGATGGCTTCGGTGGTGATCGTGCGGCCGCGATTGCCGCACCCGATGAGGCCGATGTTTAGGCGTTCGTTGGCACCGAGGGCATGCACAGCAGGAGCGCCGAGGGCGAGTGCGGACGACACGAGAAAGGTCCGGCGAGTTGTCATCGGAGAGACTCCGCTTCGGTATCGATTGGGATAGGAGTCATCGGATTGAAAAGCGAGCCGGGTGCATTCCCCGCGGCGGGAGAACGAGGATCTGCCATGGCGAGTCAATGCCGCCCATTGATGTTCCTCATGTTGCTCGGTGTGTCGGGATGCGGACGGGACGCTACCACGGGTTTGCCGGCGGTGGGCGATGACCCGCCCGAGGTGCGTGTGGACCACTTCTCGGGGGCAAAAGGAGGAGACGATCGCGAGGTCGCAGGCGTGAAGTTGTGTTGGTGCCCGCCCGGCACGTTCATCATGGGGAGCCCACTCGGCGAACCCGAACGGCGGCCGGGCGAAGATCAAGTCGAGGTGACGCTCAGCAAGGGCTTCTGGATGGCCAAGTACGAGGCGACGCAAGGACAGTGGAAACGGGTCCTGGGAAAGCTGCCGGGCCCACTTACGGCGGAGTTGCCCGAGGGCGATGACTACCCCGTCGGCAACGTCAACTTTGCCGAGGCGGAAGCGTTCTGCCGGAAACTCACCGAGGTGGGCCGCCGGACGGGCGCGCTTCCCAGCACTTGGGAGTTCCGGTTGCCGACCGAGGCGCAGTGGGAATACGCCTGCCGGGCGGGGACGACAACGGCCACGGCGTTCGGTGACAGACTCAGCAGCAAGCAGGCGAACTTCAAGGGGAAGCCGTACAACGAGGCCGATCCGGGGCCGTCGCTCGGTCGAGCCGCTCCGGTCGGGGGTTACCCGGCCAACGCCTGGGGGCTGCACGACATGCACGGCAACACTTACGAGTGGCGCCGGGACTGGCATCACGCGAAGCTACCCGGCGGCACCGATCCCGACCTGTACCACGCGAAGTCAACAGCCCTGAAGAACCGGACGGGCGACGCGTCGCGGGTGAGACGAGGCGGTGGTTGGACCGACGACGGTTGGCCCTGCCGATCCGCTTTTCGGTTGCGATTTGAACCCGAACGGCGCTATGACCACATCGGCTTCCGAGTGGTGTGCGTACAGTCGTAACAGGATGTGAATCGAGAGTGATCGCTGCGGTGAACGTCATGGGGCGGCCGTGCCGCGTCCGGATCGAGTCGGCCCGACCGTCTTGAAGTGCAGTGTGTATCCTCCCGAGCCGCTCAATCCCAACTGCTCTGCAAAGCATTCAACCGACGGGTAACGAAGCGAATGGAAGAAATGGGCCGGACAACGTTGTCTTCCCGGCTCTGTAGGCCTCGGCTTGTTCTTGCTGTTGCAGTCCGTGGCCCCGGCTAGCGGCGCTGGGCAACAATAGTCCGGCATGCCGGCTAACCCGGATTATTCAGTAACGTGTGTCTGACAGTCATTTCTCGTCGTCATGAGTGTGTTCCGGGTCGCTGAAGTGCCCTTTCGGCCGCTCGGGGCGCACCGCCCCCTTACCCCCATCCGGCTTTTCGCGTTGTCAGGGCTTTATCCGGTCCAGACGTGCGTGACGGCCGGGCGCTGACAGACGTGCCGAGCAACCTGCTCGAAGAACTGCTGATGCGGCCAACTGCCACTCAACCGCACCACGATGCGGCGGCAACTCACCACCACCGATGCTGCGACTTTGATCAGGAGCAAGCGCCACGTTGCCGGTTGACCTTCACCCAGCGGGTCGTGGCGACGACGGGCGTTCTGGTAGCGCTTACGGGCGGGCTCCGGGAGTGCGGCCACGGGTACGTCACCGACGGGTGCCGGTGGCGGGTCGGCAATCTCCCGACGTAACCGCACCAACAGGTTCAGCGCTGCCGCGTGCAGGTACAGGCGGAAGTAGTTCGCCATGAACCGGTGGTCGCTCAGCCGGTCCATCGCCATCCCGCACTTGAACTCCTTATTCCGATTCTCGCTCTCGCCGCGGACCGCATATTCGTCGTAGGTCGCTTCCGGGTACGCGGGTGCCCCGGGCCGGTTGGTGGTCACGAAGCGGCGGTTCGTACCCTGTGCGTTCGCCTCGGCCTTCACCACCACCCAGCGCGGCACGGGCCACGTTCCCGCTTGATACCAGAAGCCCGCGAACAGCCGTTGCGCCTCGTGTGTTTCGTCCCAACGCCGGACGGCTTCGGCCAGTAACGCCTCGCTCTCACGCTGCAGCACGGCATTCGTGGAGAGGCCGTAGGTGTGGATCACGTCGAGGCGCTCGCTCACTTCGTACATGGTCGGGTTGCCGAAGCCGCCGTCGCCCCGCACCCGGATTCGCACGTTGGGCCAGACCGCGCGAATCCGGTTCACGAGGTATTCCAAATCGTCGTCGGCA
>Ga0169931_10002061_pt1 | contig 33028 bp, 31 predicted proteins | sample Kivu_15m_20L_FD_129675 | JGI IMG/M metagenome (GOLD analysis project Ga0169931, IMG submission 129675) | Freshwater microbial communities from Lake Kivu, Western Province, Rwanda to study Microbial Dark Matter (Phase II) - Kivu_15m_20L... | ecosystem: Environmental > Aquatic > Freshwater > Lake...
CAAACTCGACTGGCGCGCGCCCGGACGCCGACCTAGACTCCAAAGCGCACTCAAAAGGTGCTAATTGCTCCGCCAGCCATGCTCCAGCTCACCAAGCGCACCGAATACGGACTGCTCGCGCTGGTCCACCTCGCCGACCGCGAGGGGGCCGTGGCGAGCGTGCGCGAGATCTGCGAGCGCTACCCCCTCCCCAAGCGCACGGTGGCGGAGGTCCTGAAAGACCTCCAGCACGCCGGCCTCGTCGACTCGACCCGCGGCTCTTCCGGCGGCTACACGCTGGCCCGCGCCCCCGAGCAGGTCACCTTGGGCGACGTGGTCCGAGCCCTCGAGGGCGCCCCGCCGCTCACCACCTGCGAGTCCCCCATCGTGCTCAAGGGCGGCGGCTGCGAAGTGCAGCCCATGTGCCCGATCAAGAGCCCGATCCAGCGCGTCCGCGAGCGCCTGTGGCAGATGCTCGAGCACACCACCCTGCGCTCGCTCGTCTCGAGCGGCTCCCACGTCTCCCTCGGCGCCCCCGGCGCCGTCGAAAGCAACTGATGAAGCTCCCGATCTACATGGACTATCAGGCCACGACCCCGTGCGATCCGCGCGTCGTCGAGGCCATGCTGCCCTACTTCACCGAGTCCTTCGGCAACGCCGCCAGCCGCAACCACCGCTACGGCTGGGAAGCCGAGGAGGCGGTCGAAAAGGCGCGCGAGCAGATCGCCGCGCTGATCGGGGCCAATCCCAAGGAGATCGTGTTCACCTCGGGCTCGACCGAGTCCATCAACCTCGCGCTCAAGGGCGCGGCGGAGATGTACGCCGAGAGGGGCAAGCACATCATCACGTGCCAGTCCGAGCACAAGGCCGTGCTCGACGTCGCCAAGCACCTCGAACAGCAGGGCTTCGAAGTCACCTACCTGCAGCCCGACAAGACCGGCCGCGTCACGGCCGAGGCGGTCGCCGCCGCGCTGCGCCCGGACACGATCCTCGTGGCGCTGATGTGGGCCAACAACGAGGTCGGCACGCTCAACCCGGTGCGCGAGATCGGCGCCCTGTGCCACGCCAAGGGCGTGCTCTTCTTCACCGACGCGACGCAGGCCGCCGGCAAGGTCCCGGTCGACGTCGAGGCCGACCACGTCGACATGCTGTGCCTCTCGGGCCACAAGATCTACGGCCCCAAGGGCGTCGGCATCCTCTACGTGCGCCGCAAGAACCCGCGCGTGCGCCTCGTGGCCCAGATGGACGGCGGTGGCCACGAGCGCGGCATGCGCTCGGGCACGCTCAACGTGCCGTCGATCGTCGGCCTCGGCAAGGCCTGCGAGCTCGCGCGCCTCGAGATGCCCGAGGAGAGCGCGCGCACCGCGGCGCTGCGCGATCACCTCGAGCAGCGCATCTTCAGCGAGCTCGACTTCGTGTACCTCAACGGCAACCGCGAGCACCGCCTGCCCAACAACCTCAACGTCAGCTTCGCCTACGTCGAGGGCGAGAGCCTGATCATGGGCTTCAGCGACGTGGCCGTGTCCTCGGGCTCCGCCTGCACCTCCGCGAGCCTCGAGCCGAGCCACGTGCTGCGCTCGATGGCCGTCGGCGAGGACCTCGCGCACAGCTCGATCCGCTTCGGCATCGGCCGCTACACGACGCGCGAGGAAGTCGACTTCGCCGCCAAACAAGTGATCGGCGCCGTCAAGCGCCTGCGCGAGCTCTCGCCGCTCTACGAGATGGCCCTCGAGGGCATCGACCCCAAGACCGTCAACTGGCAGGCGCACCACTAGAACTGGCAGGCACACAGCTAGTTCGCGCCGCCGCACCCGCACGACTCCCAACCTCCAGCAACGCAACCAGAGCCATGGCTTACAGCAAGAAGGTCATCGACCACTACCAGAACCCGCGCAACGTCGGTTCGCTCGACAAGAGCGCGCCCACGGTCGGCACGGGCGTCGTCGGCGCGCCGGAGTGCGGCGACGTGATGAAGCTCCAGATCCAAGTGGAAGGCGACCGCATCGTCGACGCCAAGTTCAAGACCTTCGGCTGCGGCTCGGCGATCGCGAGCTCGTCCCTCGCCACCGAGTGGATCAAGGGCAAGACGCTCGACGAGGCGCTCGCGATCCAGAACACCCAGATCGTCGAGGAGCTCTCGCTCCCGCCGGTGAAGATCCACTGCAGCGTGCTCGCCGAGGACGCGATCAAGGCCGCTGTCCACGACTACAAGTCGAAGCAGGCCGGGGAGGCGAAGGCGTGATCCAGCTCACCGAACGCGCCGCCCACGAAGTGCGCCGCATCGTGTCGGAACAGAAGCTGCCGGATGCGACCGCGCTGCGTGTCGGCGTCAAGGGCGGCGGCTGCTCGGGCTTCTCCTACACGCTCGGCTTCGACGATCAGGTCTCGGAGACCGATCAGGTCTACGAGGTCGACGGCGTGCGCGTCGTCTGCGACCCGAAGAGCTTCCTGTACTTGAACGGCACGCAGATCGACTTCGAGGACAACCTGATGGGCCGCGGCTTCAAGTTCGGCAACCCCAACGCCGCCAAGTCCTGCGGCTGCGGCGAGTCGTTCTCGGTCTGAGCGGTCGAGTCGCGCATCCATGGCGGCCTGCACGAAGTGCGGAGCGGAGCTCGAAACTCCGCTCGTGTGCGGCGCGTGCGGAACGCTGTTCGCGCCCGAGCCGGAGCCGACGCCCTTCGAGTGCCTCGGGCTCGCCCCGGCGTTCGACCTCGACGCGGCCCTCGTGCGCCGGCGCCTGCTGCGCGCGAGCCGGCTCGTGCACCCCGACTTCCACGGTGCGTCCGGCGAAGAGGCCCGCGCGGCGGCGGAGCGCGCGACGGCGCTGCTCAATCGCGCGCACGCCCTCCTGTCGGATCCCGCGGCGCGCGCCGACTGGCTCGTGCGCTCGCTCGGCGGTCCCGCGGAGAATGACCAGCGCCAGATGCCGCAGGCCTTCCTGATGGAAGTCATGGAGTGGAACGAGTCGCTCGAGGCCGCGCGCGAGTCGGCGCCCGGAAGCCCCGCGCGCGCCGGGCTCGACGCGCTCGAAGCGAGCCTGCGCGAGCAGCGCGAGAGCGTGCTCCGCGAAGTGCAGCGCCTGCTCGTCCCGCTGCCCGCGCGCAACGCGCCCGCGCTCGCGCAGGCGCGCGCCCAGCTCAACGCTCTGCGCTACCTCGCCAACTCGCTCACCCAGATCGAGGCCCTGCGTCTCGACTCGCCGTCCCCACGCTGACCGTCCCATGGGCTTCATCGAACTCAACGTCCTCAACAACGCCGCGAGCAACGTCGCGCTCGGCATCGACCTCGGCACGACGAACTCGCTCGGCGCGATGTGGAAGGACGGGCGACCGATCGTGCTGCACCCCGAGGGCGGCTCTGGCTACGTGCCGAGCGCGCTGCACTTCGGCGAGCAGGGCGGCGTGATCGTCGGTCGCGAGGCACGCGAGCTCGCGCTGCTCGATCCGGCGCACACGCTGTTCTCGATCAAGCGCTTCATGGGCCGCGGCCTCAAGGACGTCGAAAGCGACGCGCGCAGCGTGCCCTGCCCGCTCAGCGAGACCGCGAACGGCGTGGTGCAGTTCGAGATGCGCGGCCGCAAGTACACGCCACAGGAGCTCTCGGCCCTGATCCTGATGAAGGTTCGGGATCAGGCCTGCAAGGCGCTCGGCGGCATCGAGGTCACCAAGGTCGTGGTCACCGTCCCCGCGTACTTCGACGACGCGCAGCGCCAAGCCACGCGCGACGCTGCGCGCATCGCGGGCCTCGACGTGCTGCGCATCGTGAACGAGCCCACGGCCGCCTCGCTCGCCTACGGCCTCGACCAGCGCAAGCAGGGCAAGGTCGCGGTCTACGATCTCGGCGGCGGCACGTTCGACGTCTCGATCCTCTCGATCGAGGAAGGCGTGTTCCAAGTGCTCTCCACCAACGGCGACACCCACTTGGGCGGCGACGACTTCGATCGCACGCTGGTCGAAGTCGCGAGGAAGGAGCTCGCCGCGGTGATGCGGCCGAGCGCGCTCGAGGACCGCGCGTTCCTGCAGCTGCTGCGCCTCGCCGCCGAGCGCTGCAAGATCGAGCTCTCGACCGACCCCGAAGCCTACATGCACATCTCGCTGCCGGAGTCGGGCGTGCAGTGGCGGCGCAAGTTCACGCGCCACGAGTTCGACGCGCTGACCGCGCACCTGATCGAGCGCACGCTGCACTCGTGCCGTCGCGCGCTCGCGGACGCGAAGCTCGGGCCGGAGCAGATCGACGAGGTCGTGCTCGTCGGCGGCTCGACGCGCATTCCCGCCGTGCGCGCGCGCGTGGAGAAGTTCTTCGGCCGCAAGCCGCACTGCGAGCTCAACCCCGACGAGGTCGTAGCGCTCGGCGCCGCCGTGCAGGCCCACGTGCTGATGGGCGGCACGCGCGAAGTGCTGCTGATGGACGTGACGCCGCTCTCGCTCGGCATCGAGACCATGGGCGGCGCGGTGGCCAAGATCATCCAGCGCAACTCGACCATTCCCTGCCAAGCGACCGAGGGCTTCACGACCTACGTCGACGGGCAGAACGGCATCGACTTCCACGTCGTGCAGGGCGAGCGCGAGCTCGCGACCGACTGCCGCTCGCTCGGACGCTTCAAGCTGAAGGGCATCCCGGCGCTGCCCGCCGGCATGCCGCGCATTGCCGTGCGCTTCCACATCGACGCCAACGGCCTGCTGACTGTGACGGCCAAGGAGGAGTCGACCGGCACGAGTGCGCGCATCGAGATCCAGCCCATGAACGGCCTCTCCGATGGCGAAGTCGAGACGATGCTGAACAGCGCCTTCCGCAACGCGCGCGAGGACTTTGACGCGCGCCGCGCAGCCGACCTGCGCACCGAGATCGGCACCATGGCGCGCGCCACGGAGCGCGGCCTGTCGCAGGCGGGCCCCGCGCTCGACCGCGAGACGCGACGCGACGTCGAGGAAGCCCTCGCCGCCGCGAAGAAAGCCGCCGCCGACACGCAGCTCGACGCCGGAGCGCTGCAGAAGCGGCGCGACGAGCTCGAGCGCGCCACGCTGCCCCTCGCGGCGCTGCTGATGGATCACGTCGCCAAGGCGGCGCTCTCCGGCAAGCGCCTCGACGAGGTCTGAGCATGCCCAGCTCGCTCGGCTGGAGCGACGTGCGCGCGCTCGCGGAAGCTCTCGACGCCGCTCACCCCGACATCGACCTCGACCGCCTGCGCTTCACCGACCTGCACCGCTGGATCACGGAACTGCCCGGTTTCTCCGGCGATCCCAAGGCTTCCAACGAGAAGCTCCTCGAAGCCATCTACCTCGCGTGGCGCGACGAGCGCGCATGAGCGCGACGCCGATTCGCTGGGTCTCGCGCCAAGAGCTGTCCTGGATTCAAGACGCCGCGTGGAATGCGACGCGCGACCGGTTCGAGCGCGAAGATCGGCGAGCTTGTCCCCCGAGCGATGCACGGCGTGGCTCGTGTGGAGCCACCCGCGCGCGCTGGCACGAGGCTCGACGGGGCCGAGGTAGGCGGAACTCGAGGTCGCGCTCGAGAGAGTCGGCGGCGTCGAAGCGGCGAATGCAGCGGCCACGCGCCACGCTCTGCGAGTGTGACGCGCTGCGTTCGAGGCCTGCTTTGTGCGCGAAGACCGGGCGTACTTCTCAGGCGAGCGCGGGGTAGTCGGTGTAGCCGACGGGGCCGGGCGTGTAGAAGGTCGCGGGATTGGGAGCGTTGAGCGCGGCGCCGGTGCGGATGCGCGCGGGCAGGTCGGGATTGGCGAGGAACGACGTGCCGAAGGCGACGGCGTCCACGAGCCCCGCTGCAATGGCCTGCGAAGCCTCGGTCGGCGTGTAGCCCATGTTGGCGACGAGCGTGCCGCGGAAGTGCGCGCGGAAGGCCGAGAGCACGTCGCCCTTCTGGCGACGCAGGAAGTCGCCGCGCATGGCGTGCAGGAATGCCAAGCCGCGCTGCGAGAGCTCTTGCGCAACGAAGCTCGAGAGCGCCACCGGATCCTCGTCCTGCATGTCGTTGTAGCTGTTGAGCGGCGAGAGGCGCACGGCCACGCGGCTCGGTTCCCACACGGCGCAGGCCGCGTCGACGACCTCGAGCAGGAGCCGCGCGCGGTTGGCGAGCGAGCCGCCGTAGGCGTCGCTGCGCTGGTTCGAGCCGCTGCGCAGGAATTGATCGAGCAAGTAGCCGTTCGCGCCGTGCAATTCCACGCCGTCGAAGCCGGCCTCTTTGGCGCGCTCGGCCGCACTGCGGAAGCCGGCGACGATGCCCGGGAGCTCGCTCGCGAGCAGCTCGCGCGGCACGCCGTGCGCGACCTTGCCCTGCGGAGTCTGCACCTCGAAACCGCGAATCGCGATCGGGCTCGGCGCCACGGGCGCGGCACCGCCGTTGAAGACCGGGTGGCACGTGCGGCCGCCGTGCCACAGCTGCAGGAAGATGCGCCCACCCTGCGCGTGCACGGCCTGCGTCACGAGCTTCCAGCCCGCCACCTGCTCCGCGCTCCAGACGCCGGGCTCGGAATAGAAGGACGAGTTGCCTTCCATGACCATCGTGGCCTCCGCGACGATCAGGCCCGCGCTCGCGCGCTGCGCGTAGTACTCGGCCATCAGCGCGTTCGGTACGTGCGTGGAAACGCCGTTCTCCACCGTCGCGCGGCAGCGAGTCAGCGGCGCCATGAAGGCGCGGCTCTTGAGCTCGAGCGAGCCGATGCGAAGCGGAGACAGGACGTCGAGGTGGTGCATGGCTTCCTTGGCGAGGGGCGAGAGAGTGAGCGCGAGACGAGGCTCAGGTGCGCTCGTAGACGGGAGGTGCGAGCTCGCGCAGGCGCGCTTCCTCGTCGGGAGAGACAAACACGATGTCGAGGTGCTGGCCCTGCTCGAACATCGCGTGGAACAACTTGCGCAGCGCCGCGTAGAGCGCGTCGTTTTCCGCGCCGACGAGGCACAGCGCCATGTCGAGCGGCTGGCCCGCGCCGTAGCGCACGCGCGCGAGGTAGGCGCGCTCGACGTTTTTGTGCTCGCGCAGCAGGAGTCCGAGCGCAGTCACGAGCCGCTCCTCGCCCTCGCCGCGCGCAGCGGCGTGGAACTCGCTGATCGGACCGAAGTCCAAGAGCTGCGGCTCGGGCTCGACCCGCTTGCGTCGGAACCAGCCGAACATCGCTTGCCGCGCGCCTACTTGCGCGCCTTGCCTTGGCTGGCGACCGCGTGCTGCGCGGCGGCGATTTCCACGTCGCTCGCGAGGTAGCGACTCGCGCTCGGCTTCAAGTTCGCATCGAGCTCGTACACGAGCGGAATGCCGGTCGGAATGTTGAGCGCGACGATCTTGTCGTCGGCGATCCCGTCGAGGTGCTTCACGAGTGCGCGCAGGCTGTTGCCGTGGGCGGCGATGATCAGGCGCTCGCCCGCGCGCACGCGCGGCGCAATCTGCGCATTCCAGTAGGGCACGACGCGCGCCACGGTGTCCTTGAGGGACTCCGCACGCGGTAGCTCGGCCTGCGAGAGCTTGGCGTAGCGCCGGTCGATCGACGGGTTCGCGCTGTCGCCCTCGGAGTAGGCCGGCGGCGGGATGTCGTAGCTGCGACGCCAGATGAGCACCTGCTCCTCGCCGTGGCGCGCGGCGGTCTCGGCCTTGTCGAGGCCCGTGAGCGCGCCGTAGTGGCGCTCGTTCAGGCGCCAGTCCTTCGTGACGGGCACCCACAGTTGGTCCGTCTCGTCGAGCAAGAGCTGCAGGGTCGAGATCGCGCGCTTGAGCAGCGACGTGTAGGCCCCGTCAAACTCGAAGCCGGCCGCGCGCAGGCGCTGGCCAGCCTCGCGCGCTTCACCCACGCCCTTGTCGGACAGCGGGACGTCCTTCCAGCCGGTGAAGCGATTCTCGCGGTTCCACTGGCTCTCGCCGTGGCGAATCAGGACGAGCTTGAACATGGGACTAGCCTCCGATGTGGGGAGCGAGCGCCGCGCGCACGGACTCGGCGCACGCGCGCGCCTCGCGGCGCATGGACTCGGCCGCGGCCTTGCGCGCGGCGACGTACTCGGCGTCCTTGAGCGAGGCTGCGTTGATGGCGACGTTGGCGAGCGCCGACTCGAGGCCCGCGAGCGCCGCGTGGGCGCCGCTGCCGCAGTCGCTCGCCAGATTGGGATTGATCGCCCCCGCGCACTCGCGCGCGTGGCGCAGCACGGCCAGCGCGACCTCCATGGTCTCGAAGGGCACCTCGAGCGCGCCCTTCGTCGCGGCTTGGATCGCGGCCGAGCGGGCGGCCTTCTCCTCGTCCGTGGACTTCGGCAGCTTGAAAGCGGCCGTGACGCGGTCGTAGGCGGCGCTGTCGTGGTCGACGAGCGCGAGAGCGCGGCTGCGCAGCGTGTCGAGCTCGGCCGCGCGGCGGGCCATGGCCTCGGCCACGGCGACGTACTTGTCGCCGGATGTGAAGCGTGCTGCCATACTCACGGTGGCGGCTCCGCAGGCGACCATGTACGCCGCGAGGCTGCCGCCGCCCGGCGTCTGGGTGCGCGCGGCGAGCGCGTCCGAGAAGTCCGTCAGCGAAAGTCCAACCAGCGAGACAGCGGAGTTCGTCGTCATGAGCACAGCATTCGAGTCGGTTCGCGGCGGATTCTATCGCGCGGCGCAGGCACTCCGCGGGCTTTTCAGCCGCGGCGGCGCGCTCGTGCTCGGACTCGCTCTGCTCGCGCCCGCCTGCTTCACGGTGCCGGTCACCGGCCGCACGCAGTTCAACCTGTTCGACACCGCGGACGACCTCGCGCTCGGCAAGGACGCCTACGTCGGCGTGCTGAAGGAATCGGAGGGCCAGCTGGCGCGCACGGGCCCGGAGGTCGAGCTCGTGCGCAAGGTCGTCGACCGCATCGCGGCCGTGTCGGACGACCCGGGCTTCGAGTGGGAAGCCAACGTGATCCGCGACCCTGAGACGGTGAACGCGTGGTGCATGCCGGGCGGCAAGATCGCGGTCTACACCGGCATCCTGCCGATCTGTCAGGGCGAGACGGGGCTCGCCGTGGTGCTCGGCCACGAGATCGCGCACGCCATCGCGCGCCACGGCACCTCGCGCATGTCGCAGGCGGTCGCGACGCAGATCGGACTCGAGGTCGCGGCCGCGAGCGACGAGACCGTGGCGCAGTACCAAGAGGCGCTCGCGCTGGCCGTGAACCTGCTCGTGCTGATGCCGTTCGGCCGCGACGACGAGCTCGAAGCCGACCACATCGGCCTGATCTACATGGCGCGCGCCGGCTACGACCCGCGCGAGGCGGTCGCCTTCTGGAAGCGCATGGCGGAGGCCTCGGGCGGCGGCGCGCCGCCGGAGTTCCTCTCGACGCACCCCTCGAACGAGAACCGCATCGCGGCCATCGAGGCGCTCCTGCCCCAGGCCATCGCCGAGTACGAGGCGACCAAAGGGGCCGGCGCACGAAAATCCAACAAGCCATAAGTTGTTGATCAATAAGCACTTAGCAATACGTGCCGAGTTCGGAGTAGGGTCGGCCCGGGTCGCTTCCTAGGGTTCCGCCTGCGGTCGAGGCCAACGACTCCCCTCCTCCGCGCGACGGCCCACCGTAGGCCGCCCCTCGCGGAGTCCAGCCATCGGATGACCCGTTCTCGATGACGGATCGATCGAGCGCCGCTCGCTCCCACGCAGAGCTTCCGAGCCGTGCACCCGTGCAGGGGTGCGGCGGGGTCGCTTGCGCCCGCGTCTCTCGCGACCTCCGCGGTACCGACGGAGGAACGCGCGCATGAAGGTCGCCTTCGTCACCCCCGAGTTCGATCCGCTGGTGCGGCGCACGCCGCTCGCGGAAGTCGCCGCAGCGCTCCCGCGCGCCATGGCCGAAGCCGGCTGCGAGGTGGCGGTGTTCCTGCCGTGGACCGCGCTGGTCAGCAGTGACAAGCTCGAGGACTTCGGCCCCGTCGGCATCGTCAACGCACAGGACATCGACGGGCGCACCTCGTTCCGCCTCCACCGCGGCCGCATCGGCAAGGTCACGGTCTACCTGTTCGGGCACCCGCAGCTGTTCGAGGGCCGCAACCCCTACGGTGGCGACGACGGCCCCTACGCCGACAACTGGCGGCGCTACACGGTCTTCGCGCGCGCCGTGCTCGAGAGCTTCGCGACGATCTCGTTCGAGCCGGAAGTGATCCACTGCTTCGACTGGGCCACGGGCCTCCTGCCGCTCGTCCAGCAGCTCGAGTTCACCGACAAGCGGCCCGACCACCCGGCCTCCAAGGCGGGCACGTACTTCCAGATCCACAACATCGCCATGCAGGGCACCTTCGAGCGCGAGATCCTCCCGCGCCTCGGGCTCCCCTACCGCGTGTTCCAGTCCGTCGGCGGCCTCGAAGTCGCGGGCAAGGTCAACTTCCTGAAGGCCGGCACCGAGTTCGCGACGCTGATCGGCACGCACTCGCCGGGCCACGCCGAGCGCATCCAGCAACAGGATCGCGGCTACGGCCTCGAAGACGCCTTCCGGCGGCGCTCGAAGGAGCTCGTCGGCATCAGCAACGGCATCGACTACAGCGCTTGGGACCCCGCGACGGACCCGGCCCTGCCGCGCAACTTCAGCGAGAAGGACAAGACCCTCGCGGGCAAGGCCAAGTGCAAGACGACCCTGCAGGGCCTGCTCAAGCTGGAGCCGGGTGCCCGCACGCCCCTGGCGGCGATGCTCGGGCGCTTCGATGCCGACAGCGGCACGGAGATCCTCGCGGAGATCCTGACCACGGCGCTCGAGCGCGGCGTCGAGTGCGTGCTCATGGGGACCGGTCGTCCCGACATCCACGATCGCCTCAAGACGATCCAGACCACCTTCTTCGGTCGCTGCCGCGTGCTCGAGGGCTATCAAGCCGCGCTCGCGCACCAGATCCTCGGCGCGGCGGACATGCTGCTCTTGCCTGCGCACTACAACCCGGGCAACGCGCTGTGCGCGATCGGCATGCGCTACGGGGCCGTGCCGATCGTGTACGGCAGCGGCGGTCTCGAGGACTACGTCGTCGACTGCCAGAAGAACGCGCGCTCCGGCACCGGCTTCCACTTCTCGTCGTACACGGGCGAGAGCCTGCTCGACGGCGTCGAGGCAGCCCGCAAGCTCTACAAGAGTCAGGAAAACTGGAAGCAGGTCACCGGCCGCTGCATGCGTCAGGACTTCTCGTGGAGCGCGACGGCGCAGGAGTACCTCAAGGCGTACCGGCGCGTGACGCGGCGCGCGAAGCGCTGAGCACGTCGTGACGCCGAGCTTGCGCATCGGAATGGCGCTCGGATTCGCGGCGGCCTCGCTGCTCGGGCTGGCGCTCTACTTCGGCACGCGCGGCGACGAGGGCGACGCGAGCGAGCGTCGAGCGCGCGAGGAACGCGCGCAGGCGGAAGCAGCTCCGGCACGCGCGGCGCTCGAGGTCGCGGTGGCGGACAGCGGGCCCTACGACGTGGAGGCGACGCTGCGCGCGGTGCGCGAGCTCGACCTCGCGGTGAAGCAGGCGGGGTCCGTGCGCGATTTTCTGGAGCGTGTGTCGCGCGGTGACTACCGGCGTGTCGCGCCCAAGGTGCTCGCGACCCGCAAGCGCATCCTCGACGTGCTCGTGCGCTACTACGGAGCGCTCGATCGGCAGCGCGACGAAGAGGAGCTCTGGAGCGCGTTCGCGCGCTGGAGCGACGACCTCGCGCGCGTGCTGCAGACCACGAACGTCGAGCTCGGGCCCGTCTCGCTCTCGCCGAGCGATCCGGCGCGGCAGAAGCTGCTCGCGGAGGAGCGCGCGCGGCGCGAAGAAGCGCGCAAGGAATCGGCCGCGGAAGTGCGGCGCTTCGAGGAAGAGCTGCTGTTCGCGCTCGACGCCGCGGTGCCGGTGTTCCGCGAAGTGGAAGACGAGTGGGCGCGGCTGTGCGCGCAGCGCGATCGGGCGTACTTGCAGGTGAGCTCGCGCGCGCTCGTCGATGCGGCGCAGTCGGCGCGCACGGCGTTGGAGCTCGCGCCCGGCGATCGCGAGGCGTCGCTCTTGCTCGCCCTCGCGCTCGTCGAGCAGGACGCGGACGTCGCTTCCCTCGAGCGCGGACCGGAAGTGCAGCGTTTGCTCGACGGCGTGCTGCACGACGCGCCCGACTGCGCGCCGGCGCTGCTCCTGCGCGGCGTATGGCGCTGGCGACGCGGCGACCGCGCCGGCGGACGCAGCGACCTCGAGTTGGCGATGACGCGCTATCCGCTGCAGGCGCAGGCGCTCAAGGACGAGCTCGATCCGTATGCGAAGCGCGAGTACCTGCGCACCACGCGTCAGGGCGGCCGCGTGACCGGCATGTACCGCACGATGATGCTGGGCGCGAATCACTTCAGCCCCGAGCTGCAGCTCGCGCGGCTCGAACTCGAGTCGGGCGAGACGAGCAACGCACTCGCGCGTGTCAAAGACCACTTCGCGCGCCGTCGCGCGCAGGGCCAGTGGGACCTCGTGCTCTACGACCTCGAGTTCTGCGAAGACCTGCTCGGCGAGCGCTACCGCGAGTATTTCCCGGAGAAGAGCTACCTCGACCTCGTGCTCGAGCAGCGCGCGTTCCGCGAGGCCGTCGAGGTGTCCATCGACAATCGCAGCGATCGCGCGCTGCGCAACGCCGCGCTGGTGCTCGCCGTGCGCTTCACCGACATGGTGGAAGGTGAGTACGAAGCTTTCACCGCAGGCAAGACGATGGCCGCGGTTCCGCCGCTCGAAAAGACGGCCTTTGGCGACGTCGAGCTCGTGCACGAGGCGTTCGGGACGCGCAAGACCTACGAGGACGTGATCCGCCCCGTGCGCGCGGTGGTGATCGCCGACGAGGGCGTGTTCTGGATCGACAGCATCGAATACAAGGGCGAGCTCGCGCGGCGCGCTGCGTCCGCGCAGCAGACGCAAGACGGACTGGGCGAGCGCGTGCGCGAGGTCGTCTCGCTGCTCGCTCCTGATTCGGTGGCGCTGCGGCGCGTGGAGAACCTGCTCTCGAGCGACGATCTCGAGATCGAGCTGCCGCGCGAGCTCGTGCTGCTCGGCCCGCTCTTCCGGCTCGACATCGGCGGCGAGCGCTTCGACGAGGCGACGGGCAAGGGCGCGCGCAGCCGTCTCGAGGGAGGCAAGCTGCGCCTGCGCTTCGACTCGGTCGGCAAGGCGCTCGACGGGGCCCCGAAGGAGCTCCGCGTCGTCGCGGAGAGCGCGCTCGGCGATTTCGCGCTCGTGCTCGAACGCACGGAATCGGGCCACTACGCCTTCGCGCGCGTCGAGCGGCCCTGACGGGCGGTCGCAGCCACGTCCGCGGACTCGGGCGCTAGACTTCTCGCCCCATGAGCTCCACCCAAGTCGGAATCGACCTCGGCGGCACGGCGGCGAAGTCCGGCCGCATCACGCACACGGGCGAGATCCTCGCCGAGAAGACCATCGAGCCCGGCTTCGCGGACGGACCCGAGCGCGTGCTCGACCGGCTGGCGGAGCTGTTCCGCGAGCTCGGCGGCGGCGACGCGCTCGGCATCGGCGTGCCGGGGCTGCTCGACCGCGAGCGCGGCATCGTGCTGACGAGCCCCAACCTGCCCGGCTTCTCAGGTCTCGACGTGAAGAGCGGTCTGGCGCGGCGCACGGGTCTTCCGCCGGCGCGCGTGCACGTCGAGAACGATGCCAACGCAGCCGCGGTCGGTGAGCTGTGGCTCGGCGCAGGTCGCGGCGAGCGCGATGCGCTCGTCGTCACGCTGGGCACGGGCATCGGCGGCGGCCTGATCCTCGGCGGCAAGTTGCACGCGGGCGAGGGACTCGGCGGCGAGATCGGACACGTGGTGGTCGATCCGCGCGGGCCGCGCTGCGGCTGTGGCAAGCAGGGCTGCGTCGAGGCGCTCGCCTCGGCCACTGCGGCGCGTCGCCGCGCGCTCGCGGCCGGATTGCCCGCGGAACATCCTGGCGATCTCGTGCTCCTCGCCCAGCGCGCGCGTGAAGGCCACGCACCGGAGCGCGACCTCCTGTGCGAGATCGGGTGCGACCTCGGGCGCGGCCTCGGGCCCGCCGTGTGCCTGCTCGACCTGCGCCTCTACATCTTCGGCGGCGGCTTCTCCGGCGCCCTCGACGTGCTCGAGTCCGGCATCCGCGAAGGCATCGAGGAGCGCAGCTTCGGCGGACGCGCCTCGGGGGTGCGGCTCCTGCGCGCCACGCTCGGGCCCGCTGCGGGCTGGATCGGCGCGGCCCGCGTCGCGATCGCGGCCGGCTAGTCGCTAACCTGTTCGGCCCACGATGAGCTCGCAGCAATCGATCGTCAGTGTCCGCGACGTGACCAAGGTCTACGGCGGCGGGCTGTTCGGCAAGGGCGGATTCCGCGCCCTCGACGGCGTGAGCCTCGAGGTCGGCCGCGGACAGGTCTTCGGACTGCTCGGGCCCAACGGCGCCGGCAAGACGACGCTGGTCAAGATCCTGCTCGGGCTCGCGCGCCGCAGCGGCGGCGACGCGCAGCTCTTCGGCCAGCCCGTCGGCGACCCGAAGGCGCGCACGCGCGTCGGCTACCTGCCTGAGGGCCACCGCTTCCCGGGCTATCTGACCGGCGTGCAGATGCTCGAGCTCTTCGGCCAGATGTGCGGCCGCGATCGCGAGTACCTGCGCCGCCGGATTCCCGAGCTGCTCGAGCAGGTCGGCATGCGCGACGCAGCGCACCGCAAGATCCGCGAGTACAGCAAGGGCATGACGCAGCGCATCGGACTGGCGCAGGCGATGGTGCACGAGCCCGAGCTCGTGATCCTCGACGAGCCCACCGACGGCGTCGACCCCGTCGGCCGCGCCGCCGTGCGCCAGCTCGTGCAGGGCCTGAAAGACCGCGGCACGACGGTGTTCATCAACTCGCACCTGCTGCAGGAAGTCGAGCTCATCTGCGACCGCGTCGTGATCATGGCGCGCGGCAAGATCCTGCGCGAAGGCTCGATCGCGGAGCTGACGCCGCGCTCCGGGCGCTATCGCTTCGAGGTCGCGCCGGCGGAGGAGCTCGCGCTCGCGAAGCTCGTCGGCGAGCTCGGCTCCAACTTCGAGCCCGCGCCGAGCGGTTTCGAGGTGCAGCTCTCCGACGCGGAGCTCGACCAGTGCGTCGACCGCCTGCGCGCCGGCGGCATCTCGATCCGCGGCATCACCGCGCGCCGCATGAACCTCGAGCAGGCCTTCATCCAGCTCGTGAACAAGGAGGCGCAATGAACCGCCCCACGCTGCGCGGCCTGTTCCAAGACGCGCTCTACCAGGTGCTCGACAACCTCGGGTTCCGCATCTTGTTCTTCCTGTTCCTCGTGCCGGTGGTGCTGTCCTTCGTCGTCAGCTTCCGCGACACGAGCATCGCGATCCTGTGGTATTGGGAGTGGGACTACGCGGAGTTCGTGCGCAGCGCCACGGCTTCCTCCGGGCTCGACGCGGCGGCGCGCGCCGACATGCTCGCGAACGTGCGCGAGTCGTTGCTGCAGAACCTCGTCGACATCGTGATCGAGTGGGGCGCCGATCGCTTCGGGCTCGTGTTCGGCGTCGCGGCGATCTCGTTCTTCGTACCGCAGATGCTCGAGAAGGGCGCCGCGGACGTGATTTTCAGCAAGCCCGTCTCGCGCAGCGCGCTATTCCTCTCCCGCTACATCGGCGGTCTGCTCTTCGTGGGCATCCTGTCCGCCTTCCTCGTCGGCGGCATCACGCTCGGCCTCGCCGTCAGTTCCGGCTGGTTCGACAGCGGGCTCCTGTGGAGCGTGCTGGCTCTGATGTACGGCTTCGCGATCTTCCACGCGATCTCCTGCACCATCGGCGTCTTCACGCGCAACACCATCGGCGCGATCCTGCTCACGCTCGTGTTCATGCCGATCAACTGCGGTCTGCACGCCGGTTGGGAGAAGCTCGTCACCCTCGAGGAAGTGGTCGCGGGTCGCGACGCGAAGACGGACGAGCCGGACTCCGCTGCGTTCACGTTCCTCAAGTCCGGACTGACCACGTACCACGTCGTCGCGCCCAAGACGGGCGACGCGATGCGCATGGCGCGCACGTGGCGACGCAGCCTCGAGACGCAGCCCGAGTTCCAAGACACCGAGCTCGGACTCGTGGTTGCGGAAGCGCCGCGCGAGTTCCGGCGAGAGCCGCGCAGCTCGTTCACGCGCGAAGGCCTGCAGTGGCTCGCAGCGCACCCCGACGGCGCGGGCGAGGCCAGCTGGACGCTGCGCTCCCAGTCGCTCGACGACACCGGTCCGCGCAGCGCACTGGTGAAGAAACTGCGCAAGGAACTCGGCGCGGATCCGTTGCGCAGCGACATCTCCGGCCGCTATGCCGATCGCTTCGAGTGGGTCGAAGACCGCGGCGGTGAGAAGCGCCTGCGCCGGCGCTGGATCCTGCAGGTCGGCGACCGAATCGTGACGCTCGACTACGACGCGGAGTCCGGTTGGGGACGCGCCAACGAGCGCGAGACCGCGGCGACGGCCTTCGTGGCGGGCATCTCGATCCAGAGCGAAGAGCTGCGCCAGCTGGGCGCGATCAGCTACGACCGCAAGTTCGGCTGGGGCGGACCGTGGCAGTTCAACGCGTGGTTCTCGCTCGGCACGACGCTCGTGTTCGTCGCCGCCGTGCTCGCGCTGGGCCTGTGGAAGCTGCGGCGGATCGACTTCTAGCGATGCGGCGCGAGCTGATCGACGAGCTGCTCGCCGCGCTCGGGCCGGCCGGCGTGATCCATGAGCCCGCGCGCCTGCTCGCGTACGAGTGCGACGGTCTCGCTCTACTGCGCCAGCGCCCGTCCGTCGTGCTCTTGCCGCGCACCACGGAAGACTGCGCGCGCGCCATGCGCATCCTGCACCGCGAGAAGATTCCCGTCGTCGGTCGCGGCGCGGGAACTGGTCTCTCGGGTGGTGCCACGCCCGTCGAAGGCGGTGCACTCGTCGGCTTCGCGCGCATGCGCGACGTGCTCGAGATCAACGTCGCGGATCAGTACGCGCGTGTGCAGGCCGGCGTCGTCAACGTCGATCTCACGCTCGCCGTCGAGAAGCACGGCCTGTTCTACGCGCCCGATCCGTCGAGCCAAGCGGCCTGCACCATCGGCGGCAACGTCGGCGAAAACTCCGGCGGCCCCCACTGCTTCAAGCACGGTGCGACGACGCGGCACATCCTCGGCCTCGTCATCGTGCGCGACGACGGCAGCGTGCTCGACCTCTCGCTGCCACACGCCGATCCGCTCGGCTACGACCTCGTCGGACTGTTCGTCGGCAGCGAGGGCATGTTCGGGCTCGCCACGGAGATCACCGTGCGCCTCGTCCCGACGCCGGCGGTCACAGAGACGCTGCTGGCGATCTTCACCGACCTCGACGCCGCCTGCGATGCGGTGAGCGACGCGATCGCGGCCCGACTCGAGCCCTCGGCACTCGAGATCCTCGACCGGCTCACGATTCAGGCCGTCGAAGCGAGCGTGTTCGCAGCGGGCTACCCGAAGGAAGCCGAGGCCGTGCTGCTGGTCGAGGCCGAGGGCAGCGAGATCGAAGTCGAGGCCACGCTGGCGCCGCTGCGCGCGATCGCGCAGAAGCGCGGAGCGATCGACATCCGCCGCGCGCGCTCGAGCGCCGAGCGCAAGAAGCTTTGGGCGGGCCGCAAGGGCGCTTTTGGAGCCATGGGGCGCATCGCACCGGACCTTTACGTCGCCGATGTGGTCGTGCCGCGCACGAAGCTGCGCGAGCTCGTCGCTGCATCGACGCGCATCGCGCGGGACAAGCGCCTCAAGCTCGCCAACGTCTTCCACGCCGGCGACGGCAATCTGCATCCCAACATCAGCTACGACCGGCGCGACGCGGACGAGGTGCGGCGCGTCCTCGAAGCGAGCGACGAGATCATGAAGGTCGTCGTCGCGGCTGGCGGCTCGCTGACTGGTGAACACGGAGTCGGTCTCGAGAAGCAGGAGTTCATGTCGCTGGTCTTCGCCGATGACGACTTGCGCGCCATGTGCGACGTGCGCCGCGCGTGGGATCCGGACGGTCGGCTGAATCCCGGCAAGCTGATTCCGGTGCACGCTTGCCGCGAGATGCGCGGGACGGAGCGGCCGCGGTGAGTGCGCTCGCGAACCTCGAAGCGCGCCTTGAGCGCGTGTGCGGCTCGGTCGAGCTCGCTCGGCCGCGCTTCGACGTGGAGCCGCTGCCGCTGGTCGCGCCGCGCAGCGTCGAGGAGACCTGCGAGCTCGTGCGCCTCGCGGCCGCCGACAAGCTGCGTGTGATGCCATTGGGTCGCGGCAGCAAGCTCGGCTGGTGCACGACGCCGGGGCATGTCGACTTTGCGCTCTCGACGCGCAACCTGCGCCGGATCGTGAGCCATGTGCCCGACGACGGCACGATCACGGTCGAGGCGGGGCTCGGCATGGACGAGCTCGCCGCGCGCTGCCGAGCCGGAGGCCACTTCCTGACGCCCGATGTGCCGCTCCCGGCGCGTCGTTCGATCGGCGGCGTCGTCGCGGCCGGCGAGTCGGGCGCCGATCGCCTGCGCTTCGGCCCCGTGCGCCACCACGTGCTCGGCACGCGCACGGTGCTCGCCAGCGGCCTCGCAACGCAGAGCGGCGGACAGCTCGTGAAGAACGTCACGGGCTTCGACCTCCAGCGACTCTACTGCGGCTCGCATGGGACGCTCGGCGTGATCGTGGAGGTGTCTCTGCGCCTGTTCCCGGAGCCCGAGCACGAGCTGCGCGTCACGACGCGCTCGAGCGAGCTCTCCGATGCCCTCGCCCTCGCTCGCAAGGCGCTCGCGCTTCCCGCGCGCGTGGTTTCGCTGTCCATCGAACGCACGGACGGCGGCTTCGAGCTCGCCGCACGCCTGTTCGGCCTGCGCACCGTCGTCGAGGCCGAGCTCGCTGCGCTGCTCAAGGTCTGGCCGCGCGGGAACCACGAGAGCGGTGCAGCCGCGCGCGCCAGCTCGGACGCCGCGAGCACGCGGCAGCGACTCGCCGACTCCGCGCACCCCGCGCTGCACATTGCCTGTCTCCCGTCGCGCCTCGACGCGCTCGCCCCGCTCGTGCAGCGCGCTCTCGCCGATGCGCGCAGCACAGGCCGTTTCTCGCTGCAGCCCGGCATCGCGGAGTTCGACATCGAGCTCGCGCAGGGCTTCGGAGACGCGAGCAACCTCGCTAGCTTCGTCCGCTCGCTCCGAGCGACGCTTTCCAAACACGGCGCGAGCGTGGCGCTGCGCAACGCGCCGCGCGCGGCCCTCGTCGAGCTCGATCCGTTCGGCGACTCTGCAGCTGGCCTCGACTTGATGCGCTCGATCCAGCGCAACCTCGACCCCGACGGCGTGTTCGCCACGGGCCGTTTTCACGGCGGACTCTAGTCGCCGAACTCCGTCGGGAGCGAGTGCGCCTTCAGCGCCTCGGCATCGCGCTGCAGCCACGCGATCTTCTGCTGCAGACGCTCGTGGGCGTAGCGACCGAGCGGCAGGCGCAGCGGCGGGTTCTCGAGCGCCGCGACGTCGACCATCACCCGCGCGGCGCGCACCGGATCACCGGGTTGGGTGCCGTGCAGCGACGTCATGCGCTGTTCCATCGTGCCGACGCTCGGCGCATAGTCTTCGATGCGCGTCGTCGCCCTCCGCAGCGCGGTTCCAGCGAAGCCGGTGCGATACGGACCCGGCTCGACGATCACAACGCGAATCCCAAGGTGCGCGCTCTCCAGCGCGAGCGCCTCCGAAAAGCCCTCGAGCGCGAACTTGCTCGCGTTGTAGAGCCCGAAGCCGACCGAGGCATGGAATCCAGCGACCGAGGAAACCTGCAGAATTCGGCCTGAGCGCTGCTTGCGCATCGGCGCGAGCGCGCAGCGCGTCAGAGTGAGCGCTCCAAAGAAGTTCGTCTCCATCTGCGCGCGCGCTTCGGCTTCGGAGATCTCCTCGATCGCACCGAGCAGCCCGTAGCCCGCGTTGTTGCAGAGCACGTCGACGCGGCCGAAACGCTCGAGCGCTTGCTGGGAGGCTCGCTCGATGGCACCCGAGGAGTCGACGTCGCACTCGATCGCGCAGGCGCGACCACCGCTCGCGGCCACCCACGCGTCGAGCCTGTTCGCATCGCGCACCAACGCGACCACGCGCTCCCCGCGCGCGAGCACCTCGTCCGCGACCGCTCGCCCCAGCCCCGCCGCTGCCCCGCTGATCCACCACGTGCGCTCGTTCGACATGGCGCGAATGTAGCTTGCATGCACTAGAATCCGCCGCCCATGAAGCCGCAGGAGGTCGTCGACTACGCCAAGAGCTTGGACTGCATCCACTGCGGCCTGTGCCTGCGGACGTGCCCGACCTACCAGCTCACCGGCGCCGAGCCGTCGAGTCCGCGCGGCCGCATCTACCTGATGCGCGCCGTCGCCGAGGGACAGCTCGCCGCGACGGATCCGCAGTACCGCGAGGAGATGGACTTCTGCCTCGCGTGCCGTCACTGCGAGAGCGTCTGTCCGGCGGGCGTGCGCTTCGGCGAGATGATCGAGACCGCGCGCGCGGGTCTCGAGACGACGCAGCCACGCGGCTTCCTCGCGCGCACCGCACGGCGCATCGGCTTCGGCACAATCCTGCAAAGCCGCTTCTGGCTGTCGCTCGTCGCGAGCTCGATGCGCCTCGCGCAGGTGACGGGCGCGGCGCGCCTTCTAGGAAAGCTCGGGCGCCCGCTGGTCGAGATGCCGACCGTGCCTCCGAAGTCGGAGCGCGCGGCATTGCCGTCCTCCACGCCCGCCGTCGGCACGCGCCGCGGCGAGGTCGCGATGCTCGAAGGCTGCGCCATGCGCGAGCTGTATGGCCGCGTCAACCGCGCCACGGTTGAAGTGCTCACGGGCATCGGCTTCGAGACGAAGGTGCCGAGTGGACACGTATGCTGCGGCGCGCTCCACGCGCACAACGGCGAGCTCGATGGTGCGCGCGAGCTCGCCCGCTCGACGATCGAGCACTTCGAGCGCTGCGGCTCGGGTCCGATCGTCGTGAACAGCGCCGGTTGCGGCGCACACATGAAGGCGTACGGTCATCTGCTCGCGGACGACGCGGCGTGGCGCGAGCGCGCGGGCCGCTTCTCGGCGCGCGTCAAGGACTTCAGCGAGTTCGTCGCTGCCGAGCTGCCGACGGACATGAAGGGCGCGCTGGGCGAGGAGCTGGGCACGCTGGCTTACGACGATCCCTGCCACCTCTGCCACGGACAGCAGGTGCGCAGCCAGCCTCGCGCGCTGCTCGAGCGCTCGGGCGCGGCGCGCGTCGAGCTGCCCGACTCGGAGTCGTGCTGCGGCTCGGCGGGGATCTACTCCATGCTGCGGCCCAACGACAGCAAGGCCGTCTTCGCCAAGAAGGCCGAGGCGTTCCGCTCCTGCGGCGCCGACACGCTCGTCACCGCGAATCCCGGCTGCCACATGCAGTGGGAGTCCGGCCTCGCGCGCGAAGGCGTGAAGGCGCGCGTGCTGCACCTCGCGGAGGTCATGTCCGCGGCGCTGCGCAAGGCGAAGCGCTAGCCTCGAGCGCGCGCGGTGCTCAGATCACCACGGCCGTGCCGCTGGCGCTGACCATCAGCATGCTGCCGTTGGGGCCGATCACCTCGTAGTCGAGGTCGATGCCGACGACGGCATTCGCCCCCAGCTTGCGCGCTGCCTCGGCGAGCTCGTCGAGCGCGATCTTGCGAGCCGCGCCGAGCTCGCGCTCGTAGGTGCCCGCACGCCCGCCGACGATGTCGCGGATGCCGGCAAAGAGGTCCTTGAAGACGTTGGCGCCGAGGATGGCCTCGCCGGTCACGATGCCGCGGTATTCGCGGATCGGGCGGCCTTCGAGGGTCGGAGTGGTGCTCAGGATCATAGTGGACTCGCCTTTCGTGCGGGCAGTTCGGAGTTGCCTAGCCTTCGCTCCACTACGCGCCGGAGCGACGCTCCTTCAACTTCTCGGCGCCAAGGCGTCGAGAACGCGCTGCACCGGCCCCTGTGAGGCCGGCGAGCCGCGATTCCAGCGCGCCACGAGGATGCGCGGCGTGCGCTCGCGCGTCAGATTGACGCGCAGCGTGTCGCGAAACGTGCCGCCCGCCTCGAAGGCGCGCTCGAGCACATAGGGCGCCTCGAGCGGGCCCCAGCGCAGCTTGCCGCGCTCGAGCACGCGCCTGCCGCCGGAGCGCGGCACCGACAGCCAGTCGCCGCGCAGATCCTCGCCTCGCTCGAAGAGCTGCTCGAGCTCCGCGGAGGCATGCTCCAGCTGGAGCTCCGCGATCAGGACCTCGCGCGGCGCCGAGCCCGCGGGTCCACTCGCGACCTTCGACCAGTCGAACGGTGCCCAGTTGCTCTCGCCGCCGCCTTCGGGCGCTTCGTTCCGCGACGGTTCCTCGCCGGCGTCCGCGCGCGCGAGCACGATGGCGCGATCGCCGCGCGGAAGCACGCTCGCCTCGGTCACCGCGAGTCCGTCCGGAAGCTCGCGCGCGTCGAACCACGCCTCCAGCGTCGCCTGCCCGTCGAGCGGGCGCGTCTCCTGCGTCGCGAGCACCCAGCCGAGCGCCGCGAGCGACGCCAGCGCCAGCGCGGCGATCCAGACCGTGCGCGCGCGCAGCCCTTCGCCGCCCGAGCCCATACCTAGTTCCCGCCACCGAGCTTGAAGTGCGCGAGGAACTCGATCACCTCGTCGTCGTCGATCTTCTCGAGCGAGCCCATGCGGCTGTACTGCAGGATCACGGTCTTCGCGCCGCCCTCGGGGCTGATGTCGAGCGCCACGGTGCTCTGGCGCATCGCGAGCTTCATCGCCTCGCCCGGCTCCAGCTCCCCGACATCTGCGTTCTCGTTCTGCGCGCTCTCCTTCGACTCGCTCTCGCCATCCGGCTTCTGCGTGAGGAAGCGCGTGCCGCGCAACTCGCGGCCCTGCACCGTGAGCACGATCTCCTCCGGCTCGTAGCGGCCCATGTTCCCGAGGATCGGTCCGAGGTTCATTTCCACGCTCGGATCGAGGAACTGCGAACGCAGCTCATCGGCCTGCGCGCCGCCGGCGATCATGAAGTCGACCTTGATCATGCCCTGCTGGATCGAGATCACGCGCAGGTCCTGAAACGGAACCTTCACGCCGAAGATCTCGCCCTCGGGCCGCGTCTCGACGGCCACGACCTTCTCGAGCTCCTTCCACTGCGTGTCGGGATCCGCCATCTCCTTGGCGCACGACACGGCCGCGACGCTCCCCACGATGAAGGTGACGAGCATCAAGAGGCACCCCCCGCCGCAGAACCAGGCCCACACCGGCACGCGCCGCTTGGGCTTCACCGGTTCGCTTGCTTCGCTGCCCCAGTCGAGTTGGTCCGCCATGGTTCGCCCTCACACCTTCCAGTCGTAGAAACCCTTGCCCGACTTCTTGCCGAGCTCGCCGCGCGCCACCTTGTCCCGCAGGACCTGCGGCGGCGTGAAGTTCGACCCCACCTCCTTGGTGAGGTACTCCGAGATCGAGAGCCGCACGTCCAAGCCCACGAGATCCGTGAGCTTGAGCGGCCCCATCGGGAAACCGTAGCCGAGCACCATCGCCTTGTCGATGTCCTCCGCGCTCGCGACGCCAGACTCGAGCATGCGCATCGCCTCGAGGCCGATCACGAGGCCGAGGCGACTCGAGGCAAAGCCCGGCGAGTCCTTCACGTCGATCGGGTCCTTGCCCATGCGGCGCGAGAGCTCGAGCGCCAGCGTCGCCGCCTGCGGCGCGGTCTTCTCCGCGCGCACGACCTCGACGAGCTTCATGATGTGCACGGGGTTGAAGAAGTGCATGCCGAGCACGCGCTCGGGGCGCTTGCAGGCCTCGGCGATGCGCGTGATCGAGAGCGACGACGTGTTGGTCGCGAGCAGCGCATCGGGCCGACAGGCCGCATCGAGCTTCGCGAAGATCGCACGCTTGAGCTCGAGCTTCTCCGGCACGGCTTCGATCACGACATCGGCGCCGCGCGCGGCCGCCTCCATGTCGCTCGATCCGGCCAGCAAAGCGAGCGTCGCGTCGCGCTGCTCCGCCGTGACCTTCTGCTTCTCGACGCCCACGTCGAGGTTCTTCTTCACCGCCGCGAGCCCCTTCTGCAACGCCGCCGCGTCGAGGTCGACCAGCGTGGTCGCGATGCCGCACTGCGCCAACGCCTGTGCGATGCCGTGGCCCATGGTGCCCGCGCCGAGCACTGCCGCCGTCTGGATCTCCTCCGCTCGCTTCAAGTCTTGCTCCTCTGTCGGTAAAGGGCGCCCGCGGCGAGGTTTCGACCGCGCGGCAGAATCTAGCTCAAGCCGGGGACCAGCACGATCTTTCCGGCCACCTTGCGCGCCTCGAGCAGCTCGTGCGCTTCGCGCGCGGCCGCGAGCGGCAGCACGCGATCGACCACCGGCCGATAACGACCCGCGGCGACGTGCTCGAAGATCTCCGGCAGCGCGCTGCGCGGCCCCATGGTCGAGCCGAGGAAGGTGAGGTTCTTGATGAACACGTGCGGCAGGAGCAGCGAGACCTTCGGTCCGGTCGTGCCGCCGCAGGTGACGAGCCGCCCGCAGCGCGCCATGCAGCGCACGGACGCGTCCCACGTCGCCGGCCCGACGTGCTCGAACACGACGTCGACGCCGCGGCCGCCGGTGAGCTTGCGCACGTCCTTGTCCCAGCCCTCGCGCGAGTGATCGACCACCTCATCCGCGCCCAGCGAGCGCGCCAGCGCCAGCTTTGCCTCGCTGCCCGCGGTGGCAATCACGCGCGCGCCGCGCTGCTTGGCGATCTGGATGCCGGCCGAGCCGACGCCGCTCGTGCCCGCGATCACCAGCACCGTCTCCCCGGCCGCGAGCTTCGCGCGCGTGACGAGCATGCCCCACGCCGTCAGGAAGACGAGCGGCACAGCCGCGGCCTGGACAGGGTCGAGACCCGCCGGCAGCGGGAGCACGTAGCGCGCGGGCAGCGCGACGTACTCGGCGTCGAAGCCGTCCCCGTGCTCGCCGCGGATCGAGTAGTCGGCCGCGAGATGGTCGTTACCCGCGAGATCTTCCGGCGAGCGACCCGACGAGTAGCCCGGCTCGAGCACGACCTTCGTGCCGACCGCCGGTCCGCTCACTCCGGGTCCGAGCGCGGCGATCTCTCCGGTGCCGTCGCAGCCGAGAATGCGCGGAAATGCGACGGGAAAGCCCGGCATCCCGCGGCGCACCCACAGGTCGAGGTGGTTGATCGAAGCGGCCAGCACGCGCACGAGCACCTCGCCCTCGCGCGGCTCGGGACGGGGAATCTCGTCGACGGACAAGACCTCGGGCCCGCCATGAGCGTGGATGCGCAACGCCTGCATGGCTTCACTTCCCCTGGAACTGCGCCGCGCGCTTCTCGACGTAGGCCGCGAGGCCTTCCTTCGCGTCGAGCGAAGCGAACAGCTTGGCCTGCAGCTCGCGCTCGAGCGCGAGCCCGGCGTCGAGCGGCAGATCGACGCCGCCGTGCACCGCCGCCTTGATGTGACCCACGCTCATCGCCGCGCGCCCCGGCGTCGTGAAGCTCTTGGCGTGCGCGAGCACCAGCTCGAGGAAACTCGTGTCGTCAGCCGCGTCGCGCACCTCGGTCACGACGCCGAGCGCGAGCGCCTCGTCGTAGTCGAACGTGCGACCGCTCGTCATGAGTTCGATCGCCTTCGCGCGGCCGAGCAGGCGCGCGAGCCGCTGCGTGCCGCCCGTTCCCGGCAACACGCCGAGCGCGACCTCGGGCAGACCGCACTTGCCCGATCCGCGCCGAGCAAGGCGCAGATCCGCCGCGAGCGCGATCTCGAGCCCACCGCCGACACAGTGTCCCGAGAGCGCCGCGATCACGAGCTTCGGCGTGCGCTCCAGCCGCTGCAGCGTCTCGTTGGCATGCAAGCAGAAGTAGTACTTCTGCGTCGGCGTCAGGCGGCTCAACATCGCGATGTCCGCGCCCGCGCAGAAAAACTTCTCGCCCGCGCCCGCGAGCACGATCACCTGCACCGAGTCGTCGAAGCGCGCGCGCAGGATCGCGGCGTCGAGGTCGCTCATCATCTCGTACGAGTAGCCGTTGGCCGGCGGGTTGACGAGCGTGATCAGCGCGACGCTCGCGCCGGAGCGATAGTGGACCTTGCCGTTGGGGAGCGCCTCGGGCGCCGAGAGGGTGTCGAGCAGGCTCATGGGGGCGAAGATTCTCCCCTTTGGCCCGTCGCAGGCAAGCACACCCCGCTCCCAGCCGCGCGCGGGGCCGCTAGCGCCCCTGCGGGAGGCTCGCGCGGTGGCTCTCGTAGAGCGTGGAGAGCTCGCTGGCCCCGAGCTCCTTGTAGATGTCGATCAGGAGCTGCCAGTCGCGCGATGCCTTGAGCACCCAGCGCCCCCCCATCAACTTGCCGGTCTGCGGTGCCTTCGTGTCGACGGCGACGACCGCCGCCGCGTCCGCGAGCAGCGTGTCGACGGCGAACGGGCCGTCGTAGCCGATCACCCACTGGCCCGCGCCGTCGAGCAGCAAGGACTGGGGCAGCAGGGCGCGCGAGGAATTGCCGAGCACCTCGAGGTACAGCACCTGCAGCCGTTGCGTCCACGCGCCATCCGCCGGGCCGCCGAGGTGGAGCAGCCCGCGCTCCTGCAGCCAGCGGCGCGCTGCCGCGAGCTTCGGCCCGTCGTCGACGCACAAGAGCGAGATTCGCACGCCAGCGGCGTCGAGCTCCGGCAGCCGCAGAGCCAGCGCTTCGAGCAGCGCGCGCGAGTTTCCGTCGTCGACCGACCACACGACGACCAGCGGCAGCGAGCCGGCGAGCGTCGCGACGCGCGGCGTCGTGCCGTCGAAGCGCGGCAGCGTGAACTCACGCATGGGGAGCTTCTCGACGAGCACGAAGCGCTCGACGCGCGCAATCGACGCAGCGAGAGGCGCGGGGTCGAGTTCCTCGAACGTCGCGAGCTTGCGCGGGGCGCGGACGCGCGGCGCGGGCTCGCCTTGGACGAGCTCGTAGCGCGCGTCCGCATCGAGCGGACCAAATCGCTGCACGCTTCCATCCGGCCAGTGGACCGCGATCGAATCGACGCGCGTCTCCGCGCCGAGACCAAAGTGCAGGTGCCGCGAAGACTGGGAGAGATAACCCTCGCCCGCGTGCACGGTCCTGCGCACGAGCTTGCCGCCCGCTGCGAGCTCGACGCGCGCGCCGATCGCGTCCATGTTGAGGCCGCTGCCCGCGAGGCTGAGCGACACGAAGTGGTTTGCGCTCGCATCCTGATTGCGCAAGAAGCGCAGGCGCGGCGCCGTGCGGCTGCGCACGATCGCGTCCTCGCGCCCATCGTCGTCCCAGTCGACGCGCGCGACCGAGTGGAAGTCATCGAGCGTGTCGAAGCCGACCAGCGCGCTCGCATCGACCAGACGCCGACCGCCGAGGTTGCGGAACGCCGTGTTGCGCTCCCAGCCGTTGTAGGACGCGTCTTCGTCCATGACGATCTGCTGCATGCTCGCCCACGCGCGGCGATAGTCCTCGTCGACGCTCGCGTCCGGCGGACTCTGACTGATGATGCGACGCCAGAAGAAGCTCTCGACATCCCGCGTGCGTGACGCGCTGATGAAGCCGTTGGGCACGAGCAGGTCCGCGTAGCGATCGTTGTCGAAGTCGAGGAACAGACCGCCCCACGACCAGCCCGCGCGCGCGCCTCCGACCGACTCGGTCACGTCCTCGAAGCGACCGCCGCCGAGCCCGCGCAAGAGCGTGTTGCCGCGCGCATGCCGCCGGAAGTGGTGGTGCAGCTCGCGATGCTCGCCGTCGAGAAAACGCTCGGGATGCGCGGTGATGCGCAGACCGGCGGCGCTGTACATGTTCGATGTGTACAGGTCCGGCTCGCCGTCGAGGTCGAAGTCCGCGCTCGTGACGCCCATGCCGGCCGCCATGTCGTCCGCACCGCGCGCGAGCGCCTCGTCGCGGAACTTGCCGCCCTCGTTAACGAACAGATTGTTGCGGCCGAAGTCGTTGACGACGTACAGGTCGAGATCGCCGTCGAGGTCGAGGTCCTGCCACAGGGCCGCGAGGCTGTAGCGGTCGTTGGCCGTGCCGAAGCCGACTTCGTCCGTGGCGTTGCGGAAGCGTCGAGCGCCTTCGTTGCGCCAGTACAGGTTCGTCGCGCCGCCGTGGGCGTCGTGGTACGGACGCGGCACGCCGGAGATCATCCCGCCCTTCACGTAGCGGCAGCAATACAGATCGAGGTCGCCGTCGCGATCGGGATCGCCGGCGACGATCGAGAAGATGTCCTCTTCGCCGAGCTCGGGGCTGCCGAGCAGCTGCTGCTCGCCGAACACGCCGGTGCCATCGTTGTAGGCCACCCACACGTAGGGACCGATGCCCGCCACGAGATCGCGGTGACGGTCGCCGTCGAGATCGAGAATCAGCGCGGAGCGCGTGGTGTCGAGCAGCGCGACCTTGGCTTCGCTGGTGCCGTCGCGCAGCGTGCCGTCCTGCTGCTGCAACAGAAGGCGATTGGGCATGCCTCCGGCCATGCACAGAAACACGTCCTCGAGCCCGTCGCCGTTGGCGTCTCCCACCGCGAGCCCGTGACCACCGAGCAGGTGGTTCCCCGTGAGCTTGTCCTGCTTGAAGTACAGCTCACCCAGCCCGTGCAAGAACTCGCGCTCGAGCCACGACGGCGTACCGATCCAACGCGCGGTGTGGTCCCCGAACGCACGCTGCTTCGCGCGAAGCTCCTCGAGCTCGAGCACCTCGAGCGACCGCAGGCGCGGTGCGCTCGCCTCGCCGCCCGGCGCCCAGCGCGAGCGCCAGCGCGCGTTGTGTTGCACGACACCGCTCCCGAGCCCGGCGGAGGCGCAGATGCGCGCATCGACGACGACGAACGCGCCTTCCGCCTGCACGTCCTCGATCCAAACCTGCAGCGTGGGCCGCACGCCTGCGAAGGGCGCGCGCAGCGCGGCGCAGGCTGTCTGCCAGTCGATGACGGGGGCCGACCTTGGCTCCGCAGGAGGGAGCGCGGCCACGGAGAACTGCCCATCGTCGCGCAGCACCTCGAGCTCGCCGCGCAGCGCCGTCGCTCCCGCGAAGTCCGCGGCCAGCAGCTCCTCGATCGCGGCCGGATCGCTCCCCCATGCACGCTCGGCCAGCGCGACCAACCGCGGCCTCACGAGGTCGTGAACGGCTTCGAGCGGCCAGCCGTCGGCTCGCGGGTCCATGCGCGCGTGGTTCTCCGCATTCCACGCGTCCTTCGGCACCTCGGGCTCGGGGAAGAGCAGCTTGGGCTCCGCGACGAGCGGCGGCGCGACTTGCGCCACAGCGCTCGCTCGCGGAGGAGTGGCGCGCGTCGCCGCGGGAACCTGCGCGGGCGGCTGGGCCTTCGAAGAGGCTTGCTCCGACCCGTCACCACAGGCGACGAGCAGGAGGGACGCGAGGAGCACGCGCGTGGTTCGCATGACGCGAAAGAGGATACCCCAGCGAGCGCTCGCGGCTGAGTCTCGAGTCGGCCCGATGCTGCTCGAGTCGCTCAGCGCAGCTGGATCTGTACGGTGCGTCCGCCCGTGGCAGCGCACATTTCGTCCCACTCGCGAGCAAGACGTCCGCTCGCATCCGCGAGCACCGCATCGAGCTCGACCCGGCGAAAGCGATTCTGCTCGGCGAAGAGCTGCTTCATGAGCCCCAAGTTCCAGCGCCGTCCACCCGAGGGCGCGCCGTCGGAGAGCACGACCAGCGTGTCGACCGCGGGGTCGGCGAGCGCCAGTTGCAGCGCGCCCCACAGGTCCCCTGTGCCGGTGTCCTTGCGCCCCACGAACCACTCGAGTGCCTTGGCGACGTTCTTGCGCTCCGCGGGCACGAGCGACTTCTGCCACGGCACCGCTGTCGCGGTGTACGGAATCACGTTGAAGCGCGTGCTCTCCGGCAGGGCCTCGAGCGCCTTGCGCAGCTCTTCGTCGACGAGCTCCTTGCGCGTGCGACCATCGGCGCGCTTCTGCCAGATCGAACCCGACAGGTCGATCAGGAAGCACACGCGCTCGGAGCGGATCGGCAGGCCCGCGAACGACACGCTGCGTTCTTCGTCCGCGCGCTCCGCCTTCCGAGGCTCCGGAAGCGGACCGTCGGCGAGCGCCGCGGCCCAGACCTTCCAAGGCCGCGGATCGAGCCGGTGCTGCAGTCCGGAGAGCTGCCGCAGCAGCTCGACGGCGTGCCAGCGACCGCGCAGTTCCTTCTCCGCCTCGAGCCACTCGACGAGCGCGCGCGCTCCGCGAGCATCGCGCCCTGCAGCGAGACTTTCCGCGGCGACGAGACGCACCCCGAGCGCGCCGTCCTTCACTGCCGCGCTGGCGCGCGCGTAGCCCGCGTCTGCGTCGAGCGCGCGCGCCGCGAGCACGACCGCCGCGCGCAGCTCCGCATCGCCATCGCCCGCGAGCGTGGCGAGGGACTCGGCCGTCTCCCCGCGCAGCAACGCGCTCGCGACGAGCGCCGCGCCACGCACGCCACCGTCCTTGTCCTTGCGCGCAAGCTCGCCGAGCGTCGGCGTCGATGCGCTCCACTTGCCCGCGCTCGCGAGCCTCTCGATCGACCAACACAGCGTGCGTCGCACGCTCGCATCCTTGTCGGCGAGCGCCTTGAGCACCGACGCCGCGTCGGGCGTCTCTGACAGGCGCCCGAGCACTTCAGCCGCGCGCAGCCGCACGAACTCGTCCTTCGAAGCGAGCGCGTCCTTTCCGTAGAGCAGTGCAAGCTCGGTCGGTCCGGCAAGTCCCGCGAGCTGCAGCTGCGCCTCGTCCGCGACCTCGGGCTTGGGATCGCGCAGCCCCGAGAGCACCTTGTCCCACGCCGGCGGTGTGTCGAGCCTCGCGAGTCCGATCACCGCGTCGCGCCGTACGCGCGCATCCTTGTCGACAAACTTCTGCGCCAGCTCATCGAAGCCCTGCGGCGCGAGGAGCGCGGCGCACAGCGCGAAGGCAGCCATCACGGCTGCGACTCCTCGACGATGCGCGCTTCGAGTTGCGGCTCGATGCGGCCCGCGCGCACGAACGCCGCTTCCGCGAGCTCCCTCAACAGGATTGGATCCTGCGCGAGCTTGCGCGAGCGCGCGAGCTCCTTGAAGCCATCGCCACCGCCCGCGAGGAACGAATTGAGCGCGACTTTGTACGTCTTCCGCGGATCGAGCGGCGCGCCGCCGATTTCGATGCGCACGAACTCGAGGCGGGTCGCGCCCTCTTCCTTGCGCGAGCGCACGAACACGCGCAGTCCGCTGTAGTCGAGGCCCGAGTGCACGGTGCCTTCGATCGCGCCGCGCACGACGGCTTCGAGGTCGGCCCCGAGCACTTCGAGCAGCACGACATCGTTGTCGAAGGGCAGCATCTCGAACACTTCGCGCACGGTCACCGGCCCCGCGTCGATCTCCGCGCGCGTCCCGCCGCGGTTGTGAATGCCGACCTCCGCGCCCATGCGCTCGCGCACCAGATCGGCCATCCAGTTGCCCGCGAGCGTCGAGAGCGGTCCGCGTCCAGCCTTGAGCGGCGCCGCGAGCTCGCCGACTTCACGCTTCATGTCGACCTCCGCGCGCCGCACGAGCTCCGCGCAGCGACGCTCGACCTCGGCGTTGCGATCCTGCTCCGCAGGCTCGGCGAGCAAGTCGACGAGTGCGGCACGAACCGAAGTGACCGTCGCGCTCGGCCCGTCGATCTCGAGTTCCACGCGTCCGACCGCCGAGGCCTTCGCGCCGGTCTGCACGACGAGGCCCGCGCCGTCGCGCTTGCCTTCCTTCAGGTACGTGTGCGAGTGACCGGTGATGAAGAGCGGCAGTTCGGGATGCGCCTTCGCGGTCGCGAGCGCCTCTTCGACGCCCATGTGCGCAACCGGCACGATCACATCGCAACGCCCCGCGAGCTCGCGCTTCACGGTGGCGAGCTCGAGCGCCGGATCCACGAACGTGAGCGCGCGTGTGTCGGGGTGCGAGATCGACGGCGTTTCCGGCGTGATCAGGCCGACGAGCGCGATGCGCAGGCCGCCGCGCTCGACGATGCGCCACGGCTCGATCCACGGCACGCGCTCGCCGCTCGCAGGATCGCGCAAGTTCGCGCACACCGCGCGCTCACCCGTCGCAGCGAGCAGTCGCTGCAGGTTCGCCGTCGAGTGATCGAACTCGTGGTTGCCGATCGCGAGCGCATCGAAGTCGATCGCGGCGAGCGCCTCGACGAACGGCAGCCCCTGCTCGAGCCCGCCCTCCGGCGTGCCTTGGTACCAGTCGCCGCCCTCGAGCACGAGCAGCTCGGTTCCGCTGCCCGCGAGCTCGCGCCGCACCGCGTTCACGTAGCCCGCGACGCGCGGCAAGCCGCCGATCTGCGGCGGCGCCTGCCGGTCGATCCAAGTCGCCTTGCGCGTCAGGACCTGCCCGTGGATGTCGTTCGTGTGCAGCACCACGAGCCGCACGGTGCCCTGCGGCCGCTGCCAGCCCGCGCTGCCCGTCGCGGCGCACGCGCCGACCCACAGCGCCAGCAACAGCCCCAGCACCGCTCGCCGCCCCAACCCTGCGTTTCGCTGCACGTTCATCGCGCAAGAGACTACGCGGCGACCCACGGATTTGCACCGTGATCGAGCCTCGGCACGCGCCTCGCCTGCTAGCCTCTGCCCCATGCGCACCATCGCTCTCGCCTCGCTGCTCCTGCTGCCGCTCGCACAGGGGTGTTTCCTCACTCGCGACACTGTCAACCAGCCGCTGCAGGAGGAACGCGTGGCGAAGCTCGCGCCCGGCATGAGCGCAGGCGACGTGCTCGGGATACTCGGCGGTCCGATGGAGGTCGTGCAGCTCGGTCGACGTTCGGCCTGGCGCTATGACCACCAGCGCACGAAGCGCGCGGGACTCACGCTCTTCGTCGTCACGGCGCTCAACACCGACACGCAGGAAGACCGCCTGTGGCTCTTCTTCGACGAGCAAGATCGCCTCGCGGCCTTCGGCTCCACTCTGCAGGCCTCGAGTTCGGAATGGGTGCTGCCGTGGTCCGATTCGCACGAATGAGCGCGGCGCTCGGGCTCGCGCTGCTCGCGAGTTCTTGCGTGAAGGCGCAGTACGAGCGCCACATCGTGTTGCAGCCGGTGGCGACGGACGAGCTGCAACATCTCGCCCCCGGCGAGAGCGATCTCGAGCACTGCCTCGCCGTCCTCGGCGCACCCAACTTCGTCTGGGAGCGCAGCGGCGACTCGATCGCAATCGCGTACGGATCCTATCGCCATCAGGGC